>Ga0209611_10000180_pt1 | contig 79154 bp, 51 predicted proteins | sample S1TSphgellanicum_3_FD_187693 | JGI IMG/M metagenome (GOLD analysis project Ga0209611, IMG submission 187693) | Host-associated microbial communities from peat moss isolated from Minnesota, USA - S1T2_Fc - Sphagnum magellanicum MG (SPAdes) (version 2) | ecosystem: Host-associated > Plants > Peat...
AGTGGTTTAGGGATGTCAAAGATCTGGAAAAACCAGGTTATGTAGAGACGGGAGATGACACAGCCCATCCCATTGCTCATATCGGGAATGTGCCATTAGCTATGCAAGATGGCAAGATAAAGTACTTATCTGATGTACTTCATGTGCCCAATATCACAAAGAACTTGGTTTCTGTTGGGCAAATGATTGAGCAGGGTTTGCAAGTTCGGTTCAACCCTGATGGCTGCTATGTCGAAGACTTCAAAGACAAATGCCGTTGTTAAAGGCAAAAGAGTGGGTAGAATGTTTACCTTGGATGTAAGCATGCCTGAGGTGGAAGCTGCTATGTTTACACAAGGTGCAGGAGTTGTGACTAATATGGACATATGGCATAAGCGTATTGGTCATGTAAATGAGCAGCGATTGAAGTCTATGCAGAGTTTAGAAATTGTCACAGGTTTGCCAAAGTTTAAGGTGGATGGAATGCATAAGATATGTGAAGCATGTCAATTTGGGAAACAAACAAAGAATGTGTTTCCGCATGACAAGAATGTAAGTAAGAGAGCACTTGATGTAGTGCATTCAGATGTATGGGGGCCAACCAAGACGGCATCAATGGGAGGATGTCATTATTATGTATCATTCATTAATGACCACACAAGGAGAGTGTGGGTGTACTTCATGAAGGAAAAAAGTGAAGTGTTTACTCACTTTCAGAATTTCAGAATGTTGGCTGAAAAGCAAACAAGGTTGCAGGTTAAATGCCTAAGGTTAGATGGAGGGGGAGAATATTTCTCCAATGAGTTTACTACATATCTGAAAATGCATGGAATTCAGAGGCAATTTACATGCAGGTATACTCCGCAGCAAAATGGAGTTGCTAAGAGAAAGAACAGGCACATTGCAGAGGTTGCTCGTGCATTAATGGCTGACAAGAACATGCCACATCATTATTGGGCTGAAGCAGTTGCGATTGCAGTTTACATCATGAATAGGACCCCCACAGCAGCAGTGCATGGTATGATTCTAGAGGAGAAGTACAGTGGCAGAAAACCAGATTTGTCACACTTGAAAGTGTTTGGGTGCATTGATTATGTACATGTACTAGATGAGCTATGGACTAAGCTGGATTCGAAGGTTGAAAAATGTGTTTTCATTGGATACTCACTTGAGCAGAAAGGGTACAGATGTTATAACCCTGTCACACGTAAAATGAGGGTGAGCAGGGATGTTGTGTTTGATGAAATGAGCAGTTGGTATGCTGATGTGAAAAACACTATTGGGGTTGATGTAGATGAGCATGTGGTTGCAAAGGATGTAGGTCAACAATCACAAACATTGAGTGGACCACGAGAGTCCCCTTCTAGTGGGTCTACTAATAGACCATGGAGTGGTAGGCTGCGTCATAATGGCAGTCCTACAAATACAGGTGATGCATCATATAAAGGAAAAGAGAAGGTTGGTGAGGCCCTTGGTATGCCTGACATTTTAGCAAGATATTCACATGTAAATGGAGAGTTTAGTGGTTCTGAGTAGAGCCTTGATGAGGAGTTTGGGATTCCAGCTATCAGGACACCTGATGTGAAAAGAGCTAATGTAACAAATGGGACACCACGGACAGATCCAGGTCCACACAGGTCTACCAGGGAAAAACGACCAGTCCAGAGATTGATATATGATGGTTATGTAACTCGCCATTATGCATATATGGCAAAGGTTGTGCATGTTGTTGAACCCAGTTGTTTTGAGGATGCCATTGGGCATGCACTCTGGGATAAAGCCATGGATGAGGAGATGGCTGCATTGGATGCAAACAGGACATGGGAGTTGGTGCCTTTGCCTGAAGGGAAAAAGGCTATTGGATGTAAGTGGGTGTACAAAGTGAAGCACAATTTGGATGGAAGCATAAGCAGGTATAAGGCTAGATTAGTAGCCAAAGGATATGCCCAAACACATGGCATTGATTATGAGGAGACATTTGCTCCTGTTGCAAAGATGGCAACAGTGAGAGTTGTGATTGCAGTGGCTGCATCAAGAGGTTGGCTATTACATCAAATGGATGTAAAGAATGCCTTCTTGCATGGCGAGTTGCAAGAAGAGGTGTATTTGGACCAGCCACCTGGATATGAGGATATGAGTCACCCAAATTATGTGTGCAGGCTGTGTAAAGCCTTGTATGGACTGAAACATGCATCAAGAGCATGGTATGACAAAATTGCAGAGTATCTTGTCACCATTGGCTTTCGTATGTCAGATGCAGATCATTCACTCTATGTGCGTAAAAGTGATGAGGGCATTATGGTCATCACTATCTATGTGGATGATTTGATTGTTGGGGGTGACAATGAGAAGGAAGTTGAGCATGTAAAACGTCTCCTTAAGCAGAAATTTGACATGAAGGATCTGGGTGAGCTCAAATTATTCCTAGGCATTGAGGTCATCAGGACGCCTGAGGGTATATGGTTGTTACAACGATAATATGCATTGGACATGTTGTCCAAATATGGTATGGTTGGTTGTAAGCCCACTTCTGTACCACTGAATCAGAATGGCAAGCTGAGTGCAGATGTAGGTGAGGTTTTAGAGGATGCCACTATGTATAGGAAGATAGTGGGCAGTCTTATCTACATGACGATCACCAGGCCAAACTTAAACTACACAGTTGGGTTGGAGAGCCAGTTTATGCAGGTTCCTCAGAAGCCACATTTGGATGGTGTGAGGCACACACTACGCTATGTGAGTGCCACAATAGATTATGGTCTCTTTTATGAAGCTAGCACGGAGTTATAGGTGCATGGATACGTAGATGCTGATTGGGCTGGTAGCATCTCAGACAGGAGATCTACTAGCGGTTTTATGTTTTCTTTTGGGAGTGCTGCTGTTACTTGGAGTAGCAAGAAGCAGCCGACAATTGCCTTGTCGAGCACAAAGGCAGAGTACAGGGGTGTTGCATGGCAGCATGTGAGGTAGCTTGGCTCCGCAAGCTACTTGGAAATTTGGGGCTGCATGTGGACAGACAGGTTGTCATATATTGTGATAACCTTAGCAGTATTCAGTTGGCTAGGAACCCAGTGTTTCATGCACGGACGAAACACGTTGAGGTTCATTATCACTTCATCAGGGAGAAGGTCTTGGCAGGTGAGATTGATCTTATTTATGTCAGCACAGAGGATCAGGTTGCTGACATCTTCACCAAGGTCTTGGGAGCTGAGAAGCATTGTCGATTCCACAGCATGCTTGGAGTGATGGAGTTGGAGTTGAGCTTGAAGGGGAGTGTTGAGATGTCAAGCTCAACTAGAGCTGACATTCAAAATGTGCCTCAGTGACCGTTCTACATCGACTGGCGCGTTTTGGCGCGCTTAGTGACCGTTCTATGTTCACATCGATTGACGCGCGCGCGATGAATTTTGGTTACTGTGTTTTGTTTTTGGCGGGCTTGTTGTCGTCTGTGTGTGTGTGTGTGTGTTTTTGCAAGAGCTCAAGCTCTCTCCCCCCCTATCTTTTCAAGTGTAAGGTTCGTCATCTTTTTTTAAAGGGTTATTTATGAATATAAAGTGCCCTTGAAAATAATCTAAGAAAGTTCTTGAATTGTTTTCAATATCTAACACATTTGTGATTTTAACTATAACATATTAATTCCAAAAATATTTTTTCTGAAGGAAAATAAAGAATTCGATGGGATATTTGGGTATATATCATTTGCTAAAATGAAATCCTCAAAATTAATTAATTAATTGGCAAACATGTGTTATCTTACAAACAAACATTGCATAATTGTCTATCATTATTTATGGTACTTGATTTATAATGCCCTCAACCTAGGACCTCATCTCATATTTTACTTGAGGAAGTGTCCTATTTAATTGAATCTAGCCTAAATTTGCATGATTATTCTGCAACAAATTTGCAACAACAATATATTGTTGTGGTGTACATAGCCTAATGGGGTTCAAGAGTGCTATAAGATTTTGAATATAACATCACATTAATGATTTTGCTTATTAGTCAAGAGAGGAGAATATAGAAGTTTTCAAACAAGTGCATTCAAATTGCATTCTAATGAGACATCTCTGGAAGTTGTAGAATTGAAGATGTGCAAGCTTAATATAGCTTAGGCTCCCTTTACACTATGGTGAAGGACCATGCCCAAGGAAATATTAAGAGCCTTCAAAACACATCCAAAGGCCGTCCCATGGATATTCAAAAATCATTTTTGTGTTAGGATTGGTTGTGAAGTGTAATGTAAAGTGATAAAAGGCTTTGACAAGGTACCTTAACATGGAACTATATTGTGACTCACATGAATTAGTTGTGAGAAATCCTCAAAAAATTCCTTTTAAATTTTTTTTAAAAATGTGATGGGCATCTTTGTTTGGCTCATAAAAACTTTAAAAAATCAAGCTTTGGATAGTCCCAAAAGAGATATGTTGTAATCTCCTCTTTTGGGCTGGATACATATATTTTCAAGAGTAGGACTTATGGCAAAGAATATGAAATAAAGTTAGGAGCTATTGGGAACATGTTGGGGAACACATTGGGAATTCAATGAGAACTTGATGAGAACACAATAAAAACAACTTTGTGGTGCATGCTACCTCACCTTCTTAACTCCAAGAATTTTTTTCATACCTATGTTCTTTGCCAATTTTGGCCTAGGCTAATAGCAAAAGCAAAAATATGGGTGAATAATATGACAAAATCAAAATTTTTTTTTTAAAAAACCAATCATGTTTTTTTGGACTCATGGTCTAATGGACTTCATGCTGAGCTCATCATGCCCACCTAATCAAAATAGGTGTGCTTAACATGAAATCCATTAAACCATGGAATGTTATCCATAAGCTACCACTTAAGATTCTATGTCAAGTTTTCATTCATCCTCCCCTTTCTCCGGTCCCTTAGGCCTTCAAACTTTGTATAAAATGAATTTATACCTTGACAATCCTTTTGTTCAAAGCGTGGATTTTATATTTCAAAGGTTTAGGGTTTAGGGCTCTAGTGTAAAGGAAGCCTTAACAAGCTACCATATTAAAAAGCCGAGGGGTGAAAGGCAACCTAAAATGAATGTTCATTGCATTGCTCCTCCACATCTTTGAACTAGGGACGTTTAGAGCCACCAATGAATCTTTGATTTCATGGAGGTCGAAACCTCATCCAAGCAACCATGCATGTAAAAGATGTCCATTAGAACATGACGAGATGATTAAATATTCATGATGTTCTTAGAGAAATTTCCTAGTGTATTTGGAGGGCACCTCATATCCCTCTTAGAAAAAAGGAGGGATAATAGGCCTCCTCCCTTAAGAGTGGGAGGGATCTTAGGCCTGCTTGTTAAGAGTAGGAGTAGGAAGGGTTTACTTATATAAGGAGTTCATCAGTTGGGAACTCCTTTTCAGCAGATTGAAAAATCCTCTCTTTGTCCCTCCCTTTGCCTCCAGCTCAGCCTTCCTGAGAAACTAGGCAAAGGGGTTTTTTATTTTTATTTATTTAAATTTAAATTTTAATAATTTTTATTAAAGGTTTTGATGGCATAATCTGTAGAAGCAGCTTGAACAATGTTTGGACTTTTGACTTAGTACATTTCAAAGTGAAGAAAGACAATTACTTGTGCAATTGGCATTTCAAACATTGAACATGTGAAAATTTGAACATCTTATATAAAATTTTTAATGTATATTGAGTCAATCAATAGCATCAAAAATATATTCAAAGCATTTTTAACAATAGCAGGTATAAAATCTAAAGGGTTTCCAAGAGCATGTGGTAATAGATTTTTCAAAATAATTAATGTTATGAATAAAAATGAAAGTTCTAAAAGAAAATATATTTGATAGTTAGTCACCATGATTCAAACAAATCCATCATACTCGCATGCATTGTAAAATATGGAAATGCATATATGCATAAAATGATTTCGACATATACCCTTTATTTACCCTTTCAAACAAGTTACTCTCCATTATGTAAAAAAAAACCTCAACTATATATTAGCTAGGTAAAATAAAAACAAGGCAAGTCTAAAATATTACCAACCAGATAGGGTAATTAATTGTGGGGATGCCAAAGTTCAAATTATTTTAATTTGTAATGGGCATCTTTGATTGGCCCATCACAAAAAAAAAATTAATCAAGCTTTGGAAAATCCCAAAATAAATATTTTGTAATCTCCTCCTTTCGGTTGGTTATATAGGTTACAACAATAGAACTAGGGCAAAGTATATGGGATAAAGTGAGGTCCTATTAGAAACACATTGGAAACATGTTGGGAACTTATGGTAACAAAGCTAGAACTTCATAGGAACACATTGGGAACAAAAAAATTTGATATCCCACCCTCCCTCAAATAAAAAACCTACACCCTCAAGGTGCATGTTGCCTCACCTCATTGGGTGCAATAATTTTTTGCCTACCTATATTTTTTGCCATTTTTGGCCTAGGGTAATGGAATTAACATGAACTATGTGCGTATATTGTGCTTTTACATTTTAGACTTTATAGCTTTGGCCTCCCACAATTCTAGGGACTTTGAATTCTTGACCTTTCTTTTTTAGGTTCGGTGGATGTGGGAAAAGGGTCACAAGTGCAAGTTTTACACCTTAAATTTTGACTCAACATTCTTGAAACAAAGGGTGAAAGTATATTATTATGAACAAAAAATGTTGTCACAAATTTAATTTTTTCAAAATTGTGTGTGTTTGAATTTTCACCAAGAGAAAATTAAAAGGATTTTTATAAATTATACTTAGAATAAGGTAGTTTCATACCCAAAGAATAAAAATGTCAAAAGAAATTATATTCTTGATTGATCTATTAAATAATAAAATAGTAAATATATTTCAAAGCATAAAGGTATTCCAAAAACCATTTAAAAATTGATGAAGTACTTAGTCATAAATTGAATATGAATTAAATTGTGTACCATTTCAACTACATATGAAAAATTATATTCATGGGATCTCACATAAAACATTTGGATGAAAAATTTCATTTAAACAAGCTTAAGTGTGTGAAAATAATAAACTTTTTGAAATTTTACCTTCTTTTGAAAGGTAGCAAGAATTGTGTTTAAGGTCTTGTGTCAAAATTTTGTTTTATGTGTTTCTCAAAACATTAAATTTTGAAAAAAATTATCCCCAAAATAAAACAAAATGTACTTTTAAAAAAGAATATATTTTCTTGCCCAACTTGGCCCCCTATAGTATGTTTTGAATCCAAAAGAATATGTGTAAGATAAAGCCCAAGGGCGGGGGCATTCCCTAAATAAGAGGCCAAGGATGAAGTTGTAATTGAGTTTAGCTTTGCATTCTAGGAATATCTTTCACCCCATAGGCTTTCTTTAATGTAAACCATCACATGTTTAAGTGAGCCTTATCGTGAACCTAAACATATGTACCGATGAGGTGCAAGGAGCAAAAGGTTTTTAAGACTAAAGAGGATCTTACAACTATTTAAAGGTGTAAGATTATTTTCATTCCAAGACTTAGTTATAGGTGAAGATCCATCTTATTATACATGTAACATTTCTTTCATAACTAAGGAGTAAGCATAAAAGATCCCTCCTCTTTTCTAGGAGGGATGTTGATAGAGTGCTTTTCAAATACATTAGGAAACTTTTTCAAGTGCTTTAAATTACGTAAAGCATTGGCTAAAATTTTGTAATGTATTTGCAAGGTACTTTATTCAATACAACTTCTCCTATGTAAAAGGTGTAAATGATGAGGCATCTTGAAAATTGAAATGTTTGTTATTGTGGGTGTTTCATTTTTGAAATGTTTGGTGTGTTTCTTGTCATTTTTTCTTGTCTATCATGGCAAAAACATGAAAATATTTTTTTCCATCCATGTGATTTATGTTGATTAACACCATTGGAAATGAGCATTCCCAAAATAAGCACCCTTGGTTACTTCAACGGGCATTTCCTTTAATAACACCTTGCTCCAAAGACATTATCCTACATCTATAATGGAACAATATTCATTCAAGAAACATGTGCATGTGTTTAAACTTTGAAATCATCTATCTAACAAGAAGATGAAATGTTTTAACAAACATGCATCCAATAACCTATTCACTCCTTGCAAATTACACCACATGTATGGTATAATAAGAATTGAAGTTGAATGCCAAGATTTAAGTCAAGCCATAAAAATAAACTATATGAGGGATTGAATAAAAATGTTTTGGGTGATACAATATAGTTATTTAATTCATAGAATTATGCATACAAAAGGTATTTGGTCTAGGTTAGTTCTATTCATGGTTAATTAGAGGAATTCAATTTGCTTCTTCATGGTGATCTTGCAAGTTTAGGCTGACAATTAGATCCGAATAATTAAAAATCCTAAGTAATTGTTTTAGGGTTTTTTGTGATTAGCATACATGATGGTTAGTAAGCTATAATTTTACTAGATCTAAGGTGGTGAGGATAGTCAATGCCATCTAGTTGCAAATGCCATGGCATGTTCATTTGTAGACATTGTAAGTGCATGTATTTGCAGGTTTTAAATGTTCGTTTAAACTAAAAATAACAAGAAAACACATTTAGTTGTAGACCAAAATGTTAATATGCTAGATGTAGCAAACTTGACTACTTCTCACTTGGCAATGATAGTTTTACAAAAACTAGATATGGGAGAGATCTTGTTGATGGCACTTTTGAAATTTGAATAATTTTTTTATTAAGGAATATCAAATAATTTTTCATGTTTTATTGGAAATGGTCCAATTAGAAGGTGTGTACTTGAGGACCATTGTCATTGCAAATTTCATTGGTCCTAAAATGTTCTCAATCACCTTTGCAATGTTAAACAAAGTTGTGAACCTAGGTAAGGTGACTTATTTCTTTGATATTGAAAGAGGCTTCTTCTACCTAAAGATAGATAGCATATCCGCAATTATAGTAATTATAACCAAGATTCCATTTAAGACATAATGGGGCACATATGTCTTTCAACAATGAGTTCCAAGCTTTGACCCAAATTTTCCCACATGCATGAGATTTTTTCCTTGGATTTCACTATAAAAATTATGCTTAGAATTTCAACTTATTGTAATTCTCTTGTAACACAAATTGGAGAAGTACTAGAAGACATGAAAACTAAAAAAATAGTTAAAAGCTCTTCCTTCTACGTGACACTAAATGCTGATTAAGGATGGATTGCAAAGCTTGAAGTCCAAGGCATCACTAATCAACCTACTAGGACTTTGGTAGACTATGTTACATACCTATTACATGCAAATATTACTTAAGGTTCTTTCATAAGGTGGTGGATTGCCAAATAGCTAACCAAAAAAAATGGTGATTGACATTGATATAGAAAAATTAAAATCAAAGACAAATGCGAGCAACCCATTAAAAATCCAACAAGGAGTTGATAGAAATCATGTACTGGCAAAACATGAACATAATAAAACTAGTCACATTAACAAAGTTCATGGTTTCATTGTTGTTCAATGAAAAAAAAACTAGAATGAATAGTGTAATGAACTTTAAAACATAAACACATTCTCATAACACATTGTAGTCTCCAAATATCATGCATTTTATCATTGTAATTGATTGTTATATTCGGCAAGGCATGAACAAAGATAAGAGAAAACCTAATGTGTTTGAAAAGAGAAAAACATTTCCACAAACAAAATTTAAAAAATAACCCATCAAGCTTTGGGTTACAACGCTTGAACAAAAAGTCCAAGAATATTTTTAAATGGTACTTCATTAATTTTAAGATTTTTTTGTATGAATTTAAGTGTTACTAATTAAAATGTATGGCTTTAGAGATGGGCTTCAAACAATTTCACTAAATTTTGCATTAAAATCTTCAAAAACTAGTTGGGATGTTGCATGCATGCTTAGAGCAAGACTTCATTCAATTGGTGCTAGTGTGAATGGTTGAAGCAATGTCAATGGTTTTGATGTGTCAAATGTAGCAACAAAAGGTGTGACTAGTTGAAATGATGTCACTAATTCATTCAACATGAGCACTAAATAAACTCCAATAGATTTGGACACTTCAGGTTTGATTTGGCATATTCACTTTCTAAGCTCCATGTTAGCCTATCAACACCTCTTGAAAGCTTGTTTTCTTTATAATGGGTTTTCACATGATCCCAAAACAGATCAATTTCAAACCATTACTTATATGAAAATCTTGTGAAACATGAGAAATGAATGTGCAAGCTACCTTTCCTTATTTGTAAGAAAATATTTTCTTCTCTTTGTTTGCTCATTGTAGGTCTTGTGCTTTTGGTCTTTGGAGGAGGACAATATGGTTGCCATTGACTAGGTGTACAAGAATGATTTTGGAGAAATGCTAGAAAGCACATTGGTAACATGAGGTGAAAGATTTCCCCTAGGGCTATAATGTTAATTTAGTGATAGTGTAGTTGCCAACTTGCCATTGGGGTTAAATTAGAGGCATGAAATCAATAGTAATGCCAAATTGACATCCAAGGAATTTGTGCCTAACTCTAATGGAGCTACTTTCATTGCCAATCAAAAAAAATTCCCTATTAAACTACTTTGAAAATTTCATACATATAGATATAACGATCTACATCCAACTTTTAAAGGAGGTTCACAATTTTAACATCTCACCACCATATTATATTGTTATATTATGCTATATTTCTATTTAATTGTTTAGAAATTCGTCAACCTTGTCCTTAAGTCCAAATTTAGGTTCTTAACACTTTCAAGGTTAATATAATTCTTTTGGCCTCACTTGAAAATGTGAGGGTACAAGTGTAGGTGCTAGTTCACATAGATTGGCCAAAAACATTGAACAAGTTTTGTACAATGTGATATGCTCCATTTAGTATTTCATCCAAGTCAAATGTGCAAAACTCTATTAAAGGAAACAAACGTTAAATTGGAATAGTAAATTAAATGCAACATGGTCTTCCACACAAAAAATGCACATGCTCATCATTGATGCTTAACACAAAATCAATTTTCAAAAAACATTATTGTACTTGAGGGTGCAAACATAATCAAAAGAGTTAGAATTCCAAGGTTAATCCAATTCTAAATATTGCATGTGACATGTGGCATTCATGTGTTGGTCTATAAATCCTAAATTTTGTATTTTTCATAGTTAGTGTACAAATGTGTAGTAGATATAAATTTGTTTTACCACATCTTAATCATATATAATGTATATTACCATACCCATTGGGCAACTTCATCATAAAATAATTCAAAAACAACAAGATGGTTTGTTTTGGAAATTATTCACCATGATTGTTAGAATAATGTGAAAAAAATGTTGAATGTACAAAAATTCAATCTCTCCTCCTACTACAATTTTTCATGTGAACACATATAGATTAAAATATGAGTTGTTGGGTTTAGGGGCATCAATGGAGGTTTGGAGCTCTTAAACTATAGTGAACAAGGAAAGGTGGCATGAAAAGGCTTGTGAGCTAATGCATGAAGTAGGGAGGTTAAGGACCTTCTGCATGAAGGTTGCACAAAAAAAGAGCTTTGGAGTTAATGGTGAAGTAGTGGTCACAATCTTGGAAGAATTAGGGAAAAATTAAAAATAAAGATGAATTAATTAAAAGAAAGCAATGAAGATCAAACCAACCAACAAGGATAAAACTACAACAAACAATTCATTAGGATTTTTAAAATGTTGGTATGTTGCCGTCAATTTTTTTTGGGTTGCAAACCTTGTTTTTCCAGCCCCTTGTATTTTTATGCCACAAGCATGTGAACAACATGATACAATGGAATTATAAAAAAAATTAAGTGAGAACATGAACACTTTATTAATGTCTTTATTTTTGTTTAAAATTTGAATATAACAAAAATTTTACTTGAAATCATTTATGGATGTACATTTTTCTAGCAAACATTTTTAAAGTATAAAATTTGAAATTCTTGTTCACTATTGCAACCTTTACAATTGGAAATGATGTTTCTTCCATTATTGTTTCAATATTCTTATCTAGATCTTTTTTTCCCCCTTTGAGTATATTTCTTTTTCAAATGGTATTTCTTTGAATAATGGATTTTTCATGTGCTCATCCATTGCATGTTTGGAATGTTTTGTTGAAGGCTTGCTCCAAACCACACATTGAACATTCTCTCTTGATCATGTCAAGTCAATTCACACATTGCCATGCTTGGAAAAGCCATGAACAAAGTAATGGTTTCAATAGACATACAAAAGTCCAATTTGATGTCCTTGGCTTCTTTCACATATGGTTTGTTATCAATGTTGTTAGTTGTATGAACATTGAATTCTTGTCTAAAACCATGTTTGAAAAGTTTGTGCAATATCATGAACTTGCTGATTATACATCAGTGAAGTTTGTTGGGATGAAATAAACAAAATTTGTGATTCATTTCTTTCACCCAAGTGATGAACCCTTTGGCAATCCAAAAACCAAATAAATTTGGAATCCTTATCCATGCTCATTTGTTCCACTTGTTGGTGTTTGTATGGTTGTAAAATGTGTTCCACAAATTTTTGCATGTTGTCAAGTTAGAATAATGACCTTATTTATGTATGTGAGATGCCATCTATCTTCTTCACACATCTTTTGTCCAAGATTATGAGGAGGAAGGCTTTTCTTTGTTAATCCAATAAATATAATTTAGAAGGGAAATAGGTTAGTTGAAGTTGAAGATGATACTAAAACTATGACTTGTAGTTTATTTTCCATACCATCAACCAAAACATGTTTTGAGCCCTTCTTTGCCCAAGTTTGAGTTCTTCTTATTAGAACAAAATGAATTTCATTTGGTCTACGTTCACCATTAATTCTAGTGGAATTGATAATGCCTTGACAAAATAGGTTGTTTTTTTGTGCCATCTGTAAACTTTGCAACTCTTAGTCATTGAGAAGTTTTCAAATAGCACCGGTGGTTTTCCTTAAAGTCTAATCCAAGTTGGTTCATAAACAATTTCATATCCAAAGTAAAGAAACTCTAAGTCCATTATTATTATTGTAATTAAATAAATTAGGTTCCTTTTTTTGGATGACAGTTCTAATCATTCCTTGAATTATTGCAACATACACATGTTGACTAACATCTCAATGTGCTTTGAATGGCCCAATAATCTTCAAGTGCGTGAAATTTAGACATGATGTAAAAATATTGTGCACCCCAATGTAGATTTGTTTTCCTTTCAAAATAGATTGTTTGACACCATATTACAACTCCTATATAGTAATTAACCATTTAGCTAAAGAACCTCTATTCAGATTTTCATAAATGCTTTTTGTTTCTCCTAGCAACTTGTATTTCAATTACAAGTAACATAAAACATGTTTGAGATTTCTATGTTGTTTCATTATTCCATAAATAGGATCCCAAAGAAAAGGCACAAACCTTTTTTGATATTGATCTAGCTTCATGTTTTTCCACTTTTGGTGCAAGCAAGACAACTTCAATTTGTTTCTTGGGCTACCCCATTGGTCTTTTTACAACTTATTTTTTCATGGAATGTTCCAACTCCAACTTAGCATTTAGTGCTACAAAATCACACTTTATGGTCACCTCCATATCCTCTTTATTTATGTGTGAAAACATACCATTCAACATTTTTTGCTTTGCCCATAACCACTCAATGACAACACATACAAGTTTAAAACCATCACCACACAAACCTTTAATTGATGTAGAAAAAAAAACATGCTTGTTGTAGGGCAAGATTAATGAAAAACAAGTCACCACTTTTAGATGAAAAAAAACTAGTGTTGGTAGATGAATTTAAAAAACTAACATTGTTAGATGAATAAAATAACAAACACCCATGAAATTTCAACAACCATTAAGATGAAGATCAAAGTTGAAATCATCATCATTTTTTCCCCAAAAAAAAGAAAATTTAAATAATATTTGTTGTGTTTATAAAAATATTTTTTCAAATTAGATAATTATTTAGCAGGGTATGCATTCATACTCTTTAGCACATAAAAATGAATAATTTTAGTTAAAGTCATATCCTTAAAATTCATAAATTTAAACCAAAAACAAGTTTGTACCAAATGCTGTGTTGTAAAAATAAATTTGATCAATTTTTATATATTTTTAATTTTTAAATAATTAATGTTAAGATCATTTTCAATCTTGAGAAGGAATGGTGCACATTTGATTTTTTTAAAAAATTGAAAAAGAAAATTGTTCACTCCAAAAGTTAGAGTCTCTTAAATATGCAAACAAACTTTTGATTTGCGTCAAATTTCAAATATTGAAAATTTCCAAGCAATGAATCTTATTTCAAAAAAATATTGACAATTCAAATTATTATGTTCCCCTTCTGATTTTTAAAAAAATATATAAATACAATTTTAAGCAATGTCCACCCCTCAGGTGACTCCATTGAATCTATTTTCACCCTTGAGATATGAAAACTAATTTATTTATTCTAGATATCCTTTATTTTTGAATGAAAAAGTGTGATTCAGTGGTTGAAAACTTCAACAATTTGTTAGAGGTTTAACATTCAAATATTTTTATAGCCAACTTATTAGTGAATGGATTTTATCCAAGAAAAATAATTAAAGATGACAACTCCCAATTGGGAATGTTTTTTTAGGACAAATGAGCTCAAATTCCCTAAGGAAAAATGATTGTTGGAGACAAATGGGCTCAAGGAAACCATGATTAAAAAATAAATAAGGCAAATGGGCATAAGTTCATTGGGAAACATGGTTGATTGGAACAAATGGGCCTAAGTTCTTTGTGGGGGGGGGGGGGTGAAACATTATTTTTCAAGGCCAATAGGCCCAAGTTTTCATGAAAAAATGTGGTTTCCCCATGTTCCTTGTTGCTTGGGGCAAATCATGTTCCTCAAAGAATTCTTGGGCTCATGTGCAAGTTCCCCAAGGAAGACATTGGGCTCCAAATACCCCTTCTCCCTTGACAACTTGCTTCAACCTATTTTCCTTATTTAAGCAACTTGGCCGACACAATGAACCAAATTGCACAATGATCAATGCTTTCCCTTGAGAACTTTCCTCTAGGAAGTATAGCCAAGTTCTCTTAGAAAAACATAGGCTCAATTCGCATTCTCCTTGGGGAGTTACACAACTTGGCTTGAGAAGTGAGGCCAAGTTGCATGTCCCAACACCATCCTGTACCTGGGATGGCTTTTTTGGAGTTTTCATTTGAGGAAGTCATCCGAGTAAGAATTAGGAAAAAAATTTGAACACCAAAACTTAAAGTCATAAACTTGATTCTTAACCACTACATCATACATTTTTATTTTAAAAAAAAGAGATGCCAATGATCATAAAACATTTGTCATAACTTGGGTACAACAAAAGCAATTTGACAAATTATTTTTAAGTTGAGCAAGTGCTTTTGCAAAAGTGTCTAGATCAACGGCACATTTAATTCATTGCTCATGTTTATCACTTTCTATTAAAGGATCTGCCAAGTGTACCATGGCATATTATAATAATTGAGCGAGTTGGGCACAAAAGTGTCGAGTAATTAGTTTATTTTAAAATTTAAAGATTCGTCATATGAGTTTTTAATTTTGAACTTTTCAGCATATAACAATTTTATTCATTAAATTTGGCTTCCCTTCAAAGTTCTCTTATTGTCCTTGTGGATGGAGTGTTCACAATTAACATGCATATTTTTTTAAAGCCAAGGTTAGATTAATGTGCATATTTGTTTTAGGCCAGGGTTCAATTCCAGATTCCTACAATCTAAATTTTTGAAAATTTCAACAATGGTGTTAAATGTTTTTTCAAAAAATTCAACAAATTTTTAAAAAAAAATTTATGCTGAAGTCGCCAAGGTTCGATTAATGTGCATATTTGTTCTAGGCCAGGGTTCAATTCCAGATTCCTACAATCTAAGTTTTTGAAAATTTCAACAATGGTGTTAAATGTTTTTTCAAAAAATTCAACAAATTAAAAAAAATAAATTTATGCTAAAGTCATCCTCGGCAATCTTTGCTCTTCACCAATTTAAAAATAATCGTTATTCCTCACCCATTTGAAAAGAACACAGTAAATTGTTGTGGGCATCGTCAAAGGTCCTTTCAAGAAAAGATGAGAGACACCACGGCCACTTTAGCCACCTTCTAGTCCTGACAAAGTGGGTGTGTTTTGACTTAAAGTCGCAATACACAACACTAATGTTATAATTTTTTAATTCGACTTTGTCAAAATGCACACCACGGTGTAGTCGTCCAAGTCAAAGCTAAAGCAAAGATCCAAGACCAGAGTAGGTGAAGTCTACAAACATCGTGCCATTTTCTCTTACTCTCAAATATTTAAAAAAATAATCATATGTGTGCATTATTACTTCACTTGTTGCTTCATTTTCAGAATTCATTTTTCAAAGAACAACTTTTTTTTGTCTAAGAACGCTGAAAAATCTTTTGTATGAAATATTGAGAATCTTCTATTTCGAAATAGAATCTTCAAAATTAATTTATTATTCGACAAACATGTGCTGAAGCCATGCTGCTGCTTTACTATGGTATTCAGCATAATGAACTTGAAGTAAGAAGATTTGGTGAAAGGCAGCCTTGTCATTTGGCCGTTGTGTTAAGAGGGTTGAAAAGGCACTTCAAATCATTTGTGGGCCTAAGATTTTTCTTCCCATACATATTTCACAATTGTTTTTTCTCTTTGGGTTTAGGGGGGGTGGACGGTGGGGGGAGGCGTTTTCAAAAATAAGCAAAACATGTACAGAGGTGCTCAATTTGTGTCCCTGCAAATGTATTTCTCACATCCGAGTTTAGTTATTTACTTTTCTCAAACCACACCCATCAAAAAAACTGAACCTGCAAAAGGTGAGAGACTACTAATAGAGACCCATCCATGTGGGCCACAGTGAACCAGCACCCACCAGCGCATCATCCACTGGATGCCTGTTATTACTCAGTTGTGGATGAACCTCAACTGAGTTAATATTTGGTTTCACCTTGGTAACCCAATTCTCTAGGAAATAGGTCTCTCATATAGGTAGATAGGGAAAAAAAATAGGCAATTACTAGGTATGTAGATGGTTTATACATAGGTAAGGGCTGTTTTTACTACCTACCTACTAACAACCTGCTTGTGGGTTGTTAGTAGGTAGGTTAAAAGAAAAAAAAAGCAATTGAGATGAGCTAACCACCATGGTTAACTAGTGAAATGGAACCCAACAGAAAACTGTTTCCTGACCACTTACCATTCATCCTTAGTGGTGCGCTGGTGGGTGCTGGCTTTTTTTTACGGTGGCCACCCAGGTGGACTAATCAAACTATCTAGCCAAGAAACAGCACGTGGTAAGTAAGCTTTGCTGTGTGCTTTTCACCAGACTCAGCACAGTGTGTGCAAAAATGCACGGCCAATCCTTCTTACATTGTGGTGAGCCAAACCGGCGTGTTTTGACTTTTCTTTGCCATCCGATTTTCTTTTGTAGGGTCACCTACTGAGCACCATTGGAGCTTCTTCGTCTGACTTTTTGTTTTCCCTTTTGTAAATTGACTAGATGTCAGACCCCGAAGCTCAGTGGGTGACCCGTCAGTATCATCCCTCCCCGACCTCTTTCCTTCGCCGGCCTTTTCCTCCTACTCCGCCATCTCCTCGTCTTCTTCGATCGTCTTCTCTCTCTCTCACTCACTCTCTCTCTCTCTCTCTCTCCGTTCCTCCTCGATATCGGCATCCATTCTTGCTTCTTCCTGATCATATTTTGGCGTAGTTTGGCGCGCCACTTGGATCGACTGCTTCTCAAGTGTCTCGATTTTTATCTGTTTCCATTCGGTTTCGATTTCGCAAGATTTGGTCGTCTGTGGCTCTCACGGAGATCAGCTCTTTACCTTCGTCTTCCTCTTCCTGCACCCTCTTTTTCCTTTCCCTTCCTTCTTCTGCTTCTGCTTCTGCTTTTGCTGCTTCTTCTTCTTCTTCTTCTTCGTGTTGCGGATTTTTTTTTCTTTTGAATTCATGCTTATGAGGAGTCTAGATGGATCTTTAATCTCATGCTGTAGTAAGCCTGGTGGGAGACGGGAGTGTGAGGAAGAATGTGCAAGAGTGAGAAGCTGAAGAACAGCAGTCCCTTGACTTTCCAACCCGTTTTCCCATCGTCGCAAGAAGAAATGAATGCTGGAGGAACTACTACCTTCATTTGTCCGCCGATGACACCTCCGAGCAGGTGCCCGGCCCACCTTCACAGTCCGTCTCTAGAGGGCGGCGGCGGCAGCGACTCCGCTTCTTCGTCTGTGGATGAGCTGGGTAAGAAACGGAAGCTAGGGTCTTCTTCAGGGCCTTCAGCAGCAGCAGCAACAGCGATGAGGAGCAAGGTCGCCTGTTGTGCTTCACGGAGCCACCTCGTCGTGTCCCCTAAGCAAGCAGTAGTGCCGAGTCCTTCTCCTCAAGAGAAAGAATTAGCATCTGCAACCACCACTTTTGTGCAGGCGGATACTTCCAGCTTCAGGGAGCTGGTACAGAAGCTAACTGGCGTCTCAAATTCCGACTTGGACAAGAAGCTCCCCATCACTCTACCGTCAAGGCAACAAGCTGCCAAGATTGACAACTCCAGCTTTCGAGATCTTATACCTAAGCCCGTGGTTGACATGTCCGCTCGTAGACCATCCTTCAAGCTGCACGAGAGAAGGCAAGCCAATCTCAGGAAGCTGGAAGTCAATAGGTTGGGTGCTAGTGCTGCAGCTTTCAATCCAGGCTTGTTGTTGCCACCTTCAACAACAACAGAGCTGTCGTCGTCTCCTTCCAACAAGAAATTCTCCTCTCCTGCTGCATGTGGCCCTGACACTCCAGGCCTCACTATGGAATTCTTTGAGAAAGCTTATGCTCCAAAAACTCCTACAACACCACCTTCTGAGGGCAGCTTCTGCACAGGACTGAAATCCCAACCTCAGCATCTGAAGGAAGAAGACAGAGGAAAAGATGCTATCCCCTTCCTCTTGCATCCGTCTCCATCATCTGATCCCACTCGACCACAACCGGAGCTTCTCAGCCTCTTCCCCTTGGCCTCACCCCATACCTCAGACATGTAATCATCATCTGATCCCACTCGACCACGACCGGAGCTTCTCAGCCTCTTCCCCTTGGCCTCGCTGCTTACCTGATCAGAAATGTAATCATCAAATTTCAGTTGTGATCCATAGTCTCTCAAGGGGAAAATATTTCACTCCATCAGCATCAACAAGGAGGTTTTTTCTCTGGAGGTGCATTCTGTTTTGGCAAATATTTTCAAGAGGATGATGTGTGGGGTTTCTTTGAGTCCAGATGAGAAGAAGAACAAAACACTGAATCTTCCTCATATTGCCATGTTGTGTGAATGGTGATTTTGGTCTCAAACACTACAGCAATCCCACTTTTGCTTTGTCTGACAGATCTGTGAAGACAATTGCACCGGGTTGGAAATGATCAAGTTTCTTGATCTGACAGGTCTGTGAAGAAGATGCACCACACGGAGATGATTGAATTGCTTGATCTGATGCAATCTGTGAAGAAGATGATGCACCTGGTAGAGATGATTGAATTTCTTGATCTGACGGAGCTGCGAAGAAGATGTACCAGGTGGAGATGATTGAATTTCTTGATCTGATAGATTGTTGCAGAAGATGCATCAGGTGAAGATGATCAAATTCATTTGTCTGACAGATTGGCAAAGAAGATGCACCAGATGTGGAGATGATTGAGTTGCTTTGTCTAACAGATTGGCAAAGAAGATGCATGAGGTGTGTGTGGAATCATGAAAACCCTCATAGATTCACCAGGTGTAAGATCATCAAAATGTTCAAGAAACACTCCATAGCTGTTTTTTGTGTCAAGATTCCTGGTGCAGATCAATCATAGTGGTCACATGCTGAGGCAAAAGCTTAGATTGATTTGTGTAAACATTGCTGACCAATTTGCAGGTACTGGTGCTCAAGCACCAGCCTTCTTTTGAACCTTTGATCAGGTGGTTATGGTATGCACACTTTTCCTGAGTGTGTGGCAGTGTTGTTTTCATGGTTACAACTCTAGCATAGGAGGCATGAGAGATGCTTTCAGGTCAAAGTACAAAACTGTAACAAATGGTAACTGCAAAGTTGAGATCTAGAGGAAAGGATGGAATATGTTTTGTTTCAGACACTGAAAGCAATGTTAGGCCTCTTGCAAGGTTTCAATACCACAAACTGCTGCTACATAACGAACCTTGAACATGTCATCTCTTCACAGCCAGGTTCATCATTTGGTGCATTCTGCTTCAGCCTGCTCTCAAGAGTCTTGCAAGATTAGAGGCTGACCCTAGAACAAGAAGGAAACGCAAAAAGGTGACCTTTGAGAACTTCTCTTTGGCACAAGCAACAACACAAATACATTGAGCAGTGAAATAGCAGGCAACTGGTTTGAAGCACTAAAATTAGAGGATTTCCAAAACCTGTGTCAGTGACATGCTATAGAAAGCCTAAGCCCCGCACAATGAAGCAGAAAACTAATTCATACACATAATGCACTGGCAAGGTCAATGATTTCCAGGTGCTGGAAAATGTGCCAACTTCTGTATCACAACTAACTGGCTGTAATGCACAGCAGCCCTACAATAGTGTAATGACATGATATCCTGATTCTGATTGACAACGATACTACACCAGTTACAATAAGCTTAAAGAGTTCAGAGAAGTTGCTAGTTTGTAGCATATTATGAGCGCATTCAGAAGTGACACCTTGAATTCATGCCTGAAACTTGAACAAGCCAGAATCTGTACCCCTGTCCTTAACATAGAGGAACAAGACAACCCCAAAGTGAAGGACCACTGACATTGCCTTCAATGTACTGTGGAAGATATCATACACACCCCAATGAGGGGCATTGCATCACTTGCCAAGTTGTAAGTTTGCATTGCTGCAGCCCACATATCAAGCTGCAGATATCTGATAGGACCAAAGCAAATACATTTCTCCTCCCTTTTGAGGTAAATGGTTGGTTTCCTTGCTGACTGTAATCAGTGTTGGATGCTCACCTGTTGGGGCAGCAAACTGTCTAAAGAAAGAGGAAGAAGACATAAGGCCTACAAGAAGTATTTCATTTGTACATCCCTCTTCATTGCATCATACACCACATGGACCTGCACATGACAATATCAATTTATAACTTACCAGCCAAAAACTGCACACAAGCTTTCTGTAGAAAATGGCTTTCTGGTAATTGCCATATCAGCAGCATATTGTACAATAGAAGTAGAGAAATATGCTGACATGTGAATAATCAAAGGGCCTCCAAGATGGAGAGGGACACACTTGATCACTGGAGTTGATAGTAAAAGACTATTGAGGTACACTAATCAACTCTTTTGAACTCTTGTTGTGCGACAAGTCCATTAAAAACACTTATGAAACCAACTACTGACAATGTCACATCTGGCAGAACGCAAAATACTTAGAATCCACATGAGGCATCCACAAATCATGGTACTACCAGCATATTTTGTCTGAGAATGCATGATAAAAATGTTAGTGTTTAAGCATTGTGACTCTTGGGCTAATACTAAATCGTGCACCCAATAATCACAAGGCATTGAATTCAAGCCAGGATGCTATTTGGTCCTGTCATCTTGTGTTCATGTAATTTGTCTCAAGAATCATGATTGAGGTGAACATGGCCATGCAGGCCAAAAGAAAACTTCAACACACAAAGTCTTTATGGCAGACAAGAGGCTTGTGGTTTGCAATTGGTACTTGAGTGAAAGAAGCGCACCTTCTGATCTATGATATTCCACTCATCAGGAGTGTCTTCTGATACAGTACCACCCAGAACCATGTTGGTTGTCTGTGCTACCCTACCTTCCACCTTTGACACCTCTGCAACACCCCCCGCCTCCCACACTAAGTTCTGAAACATCCTGCAAACTCAACAATTTCATCCAGTGCAACATGAATCGAACACGGCAAAAGACACGCATCTAGATTCGCAATCCATCTCCACATCTGTGCTTGCGACGAGACAAGAAACGATTAGGGTTTTGTTGTCTGTTCATGGCAATGCGACATCTCCTCCGCATCGCCTCCCCTGCTGCCGTCTACCGCTTGCGTTTTTTTCTTGGTGAGATTTCGGGAATCGATTTGCTTTGTTTTCTCTTCTTCTCCTCTTCTTCATGTCGAACTTTCTGTCCGTGTTGTCTCAACTGGGATGTTTGTTTGGCAGGTTCTGGCTGGTTCTTCTTCTACAGGGCCATAGCTTCTTCTGGGGATGGAGGAGGAGGAGATCTCCCTGTATCAACAACTAGTGCAGCAGCAGGTGCATTCTCTCTCTCGTGTGAGTAGATTTTCATCATTTTGTGTGTGAATCTGAAACCCTAGGAGAAACCCTTGGTATACCAAGATGACAGATAATGGACCGACTCAACTTGGCTTGTATATGATCTATCTCTTTTGCAACCAAATCAACAAGATGGCTCACACATCAGCTCAAACCCAAAGTCAACAGAGCAGAGCTTCTCATGTGAGTGAGCATGCAAGCAAGCAGCAACAAAGATGATCACAAGAGCATTTTCTTTTCTTTTCAAGTGTTGTGAATTCTAGGCACACCATGAAAAGGAATTTCCCCTTTTGAAGTTGTGAGTTGTTCAATAGTTTTTTTTCTGATGTGAGTTCATTGCAGGTCAGAAAAGGATTGTTGAGAACCGGTGGCGGGAGTTCTTTGCAGATCCTTCGCAGTGGTGGGATCACAGGTCACAGAAGGTAGGACAAATTGTAGCTGCTGTCACAACCATCTTGTTGATGGTGGGAAAGTCTGTAGATTTCCACCCTTTTTGGTTGTGTTGTAAGTTTTTTCTTCCTTGTTGACACCAACCCTATCTATGAGAAACACATGTCTAATCAGCTGGATTTGGATTTCTGATTGTAGGCACATACCAGGTATCCTGACTTCAAACATAAGGCAACTCAGCAGGCACTGTGGCTTAATGGCAGATTGAATCCCCCCTGGGTGGAAGCAGAGCTGGCAGCAATGGCACCAGGGACTGTACAATTGAGTATTTTTCAATGGAATGCAATGCTTGGAAGATATGCTACAGCTGGGCAATTTGAGAAGACAATGGAAGTGTTTCACCAAATGCAACAAGAGGGCATGATTCCAGATGGATTCACTTTTGTTCCTGTGCTGAATGCATGTTCAAGCTCACAAGCACTTGAAGAAGGCAAGCATGTTCATGAACAGATTATTCAAAGTGGTTGTGAGTCTGATGTTTTTGTGTGCAACAGCCTCATTAACATGTATGCAAAATGTGGGAGCATAGAGGATGCGAAGAGAGTGTTTAACAGGATGGCCACACGCAATGTGGCCTCCTGGAATGCCATGATTTTGGGACATGTGAAATGTGGGCAAGCACAAAATGCGTTGGAACTATCTCGAAAAATGCAACAAGAAGCGGTGCAGCTAAATGCTGTCACCTTTGTGGGGATACTGAATGCATGTGCTAGTATAGCAGCACTTGAAGAAGGCAGGCATGTGCATGAACAAATCGTTCAAAATGGTTTTGAGTCCAATGTTTTTGTGAGCAATAGCCTCATTGATATGTATGCTAAATGTGGGGCCATTGAGGATGCACAAAGAGTGTTTAACAAGATGCCCACACATGATGCAATTTCTTGGACTGCCATGATATTGGGACATGTGAAATGTGGGCAAGCTCACAAGGCATTGCAACTATCTCATCAAATGCAGCGAGAAGGGGTGAAGCCAGACCATGTTACGTATGTGGGGCTGCTCAATGCATGTGCTAATGTATTGGGGCTTGAAGAAGGCAAGCGTGTTCATGAGCAGATTATTCAAAGTGGTTGTAAATCTGATATATTTGTGAGCAGTAGCCTCATTGACATGTATGCCAAATGTGGGAGCATGGAGGATGCACTGAAAGTGTTCAGCAAGATGCCCACACGAGATGTGGTGTCTTGGAATGCCCTACTTGGAGGATATGCTATGCATGGGCATGCTAAGGAAGCTGTTGGACAATTTGAACAGATGAGTCAAGAGATTATAGAGATAGATGGGGTCACTTTTGTTGCTCTTTTGTCAGCCTGTAGCCATGGGGGCTTTGTGGATGAAGGACTCTGGTATTTTGAATCGATGGGTTCAGTTTATGGTGTCTCTGCAACAGTGGAGCACTATGCTTGCATGGTTGATCTTCTTGGTCGTGCTGGCCATCTGCAGGAAGCAGAAGATCTGATCAAAATGATGACTGGCAAACAAGATTCTGCTGTGTGGAAGGCTTTGCTTGGTGCTTGCAGAATCCATGGTGATCTGGAGATGGCTCAACGCATTGCAAAACAAGTGGTTAAATTGGGCACATAATGTACTACCAGCAATGTGCTGCTGTCAAATATCTATGCTGCTGGTGGCGAATGGGATCTCAGTGCAAATGTCAACAAGAGAGGCTGGAAAGCATGTGGGGAAACAGCTAGGAAGCACCGGGATTGAGGTCAACAATGGGGGGAACAGATTTGTGGGAGATGGCCAACATCATCCTCAAATTCTTCAAAACTGTCCAGTTGAAGAGATTCTCCATGCAGATGGATGATGCTTGGTACATGCCAGATACAAAAAATTGTCCTGCAAAATGCATCAGAAGAAGAAAAGGTGTTCAAATTGTACTATAATAGTGACTCAAGTGCCAGCCTCTGTGTTTTGGCTAATCAGTATACCTGGTACTACGATTCACATTTTCAAGAATCTGTGGGTATATGGTAAGTGCCACACAGTCACCAGTTTAATTGCAAATGTCATTGGGAGACTACTTACAGTACAGGATGCTAATAGGTTTTATCACTTTGATGGTGGCCTTTTAACATGTGATAGAGATAAGCTGATATGCAATTGGCATTTCTTGATTCTCCTTTATTTGTTTTGCTTTTAAGAGTTCTTTCTCCATGTTTTGAGAGGCAGGATGAACAACATTTGAAGACACAATTCTTTTCTAGCTTCTCCACTTGCAGTTAAATTTCCTCTCTGTCTGTGCAGGATTACAAACCAAGGAGAACAACCTTCAATGTTCCTTCTGTTTCTAGTCACAGATCTTTTGGATGTTTATTACCCACATCTGTGTATATCAGTGTCTGGCACACATGATACCATGCTGACCAATGACCATAGTTACGGCAGGTTGAGTTTAGGCGGGTGGTGTAGAGACTACTGCCATTGGTGGACATTGATAGCATGGGAGCAAATACATCAGAAGCTATGAAACCTGAAAGCTGTATTCCTTGAAAGCCAATCAGTAGATTCTAGTGTGTGGCCTTTGAAGTTGATGATTTCGAATATCTCAGGATACTGGCGGTTGGGGTGCAATTTGTAGTCTTTATGGTGTTCAAGCTTTGTATGCCTTCCAAGTTCAATGAAAGCTGTATATTGGGTTGCAATTATGTTTACATGATGTGGCTTTCTGGGCATGCCACAATTGCAGGTTTATGTATGTATGTGTATGCTCTTATGAGTTATATGTTGTGTGTGTATGTAAGAGTATGTGCACCCAAGAGTGGTGTTGTATGTGTGTGTATGTGCTTGCACAAGTAGCAATTGTGCAATGCATACATATCTAGTTTAGTACAGGATATAGAGTGTAAATCAGTGTTGGTCTGCTGTATAGTATATGCACATGTGCATGGCAGATAGTCTGGTCTATATGCTGGTATCAAAGGACCCTACAAGGCTGAGAGTATGTGCTCCCAAGAGTGGTGTTGTATATGTGTGTATGCCCTTGCACAAGTAGCAATTGTGCAATGCATACATATTAGTTTAGTACTGGATATAGAGTGTAAATCAGTGTTGGTCTGCTTTACAGTATATGCACATGTGCATGGTAGATAGTCTGGTCTATGCGCTGGTATCAAAGGACCCTACCAGGCTGGTATGACTACCAATACGAGCCTGGTACGGACCACCAGTGTTGTCTGGTTACAGTTTCTAAGCCAGATTTAGGTCCAGGTCTGGGTCCTCAGACTGCTGACTTGGAACTTGCCTTGGACCTGGATCCAGACCCGGATCTTGGCCTTTTGGCTAGAACTGGACATGGACCCCAAACCTGTTTTGTATAAGCTCTGGGTCTTTTTCTTCTTTTTTTAAATTAATTATTTAATTTCACTATTATTATTATTATTATTATTATTTTATTACTAGTTGGGATGCCATGAATTTCATGGGCTGGGATCCAAATTGAATTGAATTGAATTGAATTGAACACAAATTGAACTCAAATTCAAGTGATTTCAATTGAGTGCACTCGAAAATTCAATGAATTTTAAGAACTGATGTAATTTGACTTGGTTGAATTTTCATTTCAATTGAATGAAACTGAATTTTGGTTCAATTGGGATTTCTATTCAATCAAATCAATTTGATTCAATGAAATCCGAATGAATTATGTTTGAATTTGGATTCAACCAAAAATTCAATGAATTGTATGAATTGATTTAATTTGAATTGAATTTGGTTCAAATGGATTTCAATTCAACCAGATTCAATCTAATTCAACAAAATCTGATTAAGTTTGAATTTGAATTTAATTGAAACTCCAATTCATTGAATTCGAATTCAAAGGATTTCAACTCTGGATTTTAAAGAATAGTAGCAACTTTGAGAGTTTTTTTTTAATCAATGATGATTCAAAAATATGTACAACTTCAAGAGTTTTCTGATTGATGACGATTCTCAACATATTTGTAAAGAGCAGATTTATGCAAATTCAATTATGAAAATGAAAATGTTAATCTTCTTTTTCATATCAATAGATGTGCGTTGGTGAAAGAAGTGAGGAAGTTAGGCTTGGAAGAGGTAGGTATGAACAAGAGAGAGAGAGATACACAAACATCATTTTTTAATAATTATATAGACTATTTTCTAGTCCAGGTTAAACATCTTGCTAGGTTGTGAAGAATTTTTTTCATATATATATATATATATATAATTTATTTATTTGGAACAATCAATTTTGAGGTGGGGATGGGTTGGAGAGGGTAGTGTAAGCTACATTCATTTAATTCATCTAACAAATTTCCCATTCATATGCCACTTTTTCCCCTTTTCTCCAAACATTGGAATTAGACTCAAAACTTTTGGAACTGTAAACATTTTTAGACTTTTAATCAAAAATAATAATTGAACCTACAAATAATCAATATATAGGTAAGTCCCTTGTACATGTACATGTCATATTTTATTTTATTTTAAATATGTAATATTAATGCATGCATTGTATTAATTGTATTAAGATTTTGGTGGTGAACGTGATCATACTCTAAAACCAATTCATTTATTATTTTTACCCAACAATTAATATATGACATTACATATTTTTGTAATTTTAAAAAAAATGTAAGATCAATGAATGCATTATATTAATTGTATTCTAATTTTGGTGGTGGACATGATCATATTCTAGAACCAATTCAATTATTATTTCAACCCAACAACTAATATATGACAATGCATATTACTAATGCAAGTATTTAATTCCGAAAAAAAAGTTTTTTCATGGAAAAAGACACTCACAAAAAAAACAAAATGGAATTCATAAAGCTTTTTAATGTTGTAAACTCTTTTCTCCACCCACATAATACTCCTTGCATGAAATACCACAACCTTTCCTAACACACTTTGTCAAAAAACACAAAAGATTGTCAAGATGCAAAAACCTCTTTGCATGAACTTTCTTTGTGCTTGTCAAAAAAAATGCAATTTCAAAATTGCAAAACTCAAGAAATGCACATGCAATGCACTCACAGGTCCAATTTAGGACTAGACTCGTTTGAACCTCGCCGTTAAAGGCTAATTTGACCTTGATTTTTGCCACAAAATCAATTTGGGTCCTAGTTGTATCATGTGTTAAATTTTCATGCCAACTTGTCAAATGGGCAAAATCATAACCAAGATGCAAAGATAACAATTGGACGACTTTACAAAAATGTTTAAAAAATCTCATCTATGTAAAAACACCATAGCATTCAACTATTCCGATCCAAACATCAAATGTGATAGCACATGGAAAACCTTTTAAAATGAAGAACTTTTAGCTATACATGCCAACCACAAAAAAAAGGTGAAGATCTAAAGTAATTGGAGCTTGCTCTTGGAAAATTCTAGAAATGAGAAACATCATTCATCCTCTATGTTCCTTAGAACACAAACTATGGCCATCTCTACAAGTTTATGATATTCATGGAAGGAATGAATGAGAACTTGAAATGTATGAATTGTTCTCCAAATGTGGGTCAACTGATTTAGATCAAATACTAACTACATGGTGATTTTGGAATTGCTCTTCGTACACAACTTGAACATCCCTTGTTGTGCATCAAACCCCTAATGATAAAGCAATAGGGAATCAACAAGGTACTTGATCCTTGTTGTGCAAATTCCACAAAAGAATCAATATTGTTTAGCAAAGGACAAATGAAGCACATTGTTAGCATGTAATAAAAATTAACAAACATGATTATATTAGCCTACAAGTGTAACCAAATGAAAACATAAACAATAAATTGCGAAAAAAAATGTAACCAACTTTGGAGAAAAAATACAACTAAAATCTAGTTTTAGAAAAGAATACAACCACCTTTGAAAAATGCACAACTAAAATGAAAGTCTTAAAAGTATAATATCCACCTCTGAAGAAGACCTTAAATTAAAATCTAACTTTGAAACAAACACAACCAAATTCTAACTTTAAAAAAATTGCAACAACATACAAATCAATAATTGTTGAAAAAGGAGGGCAACAAGGTACCTTGGTAGTCTGGTTGTTATTACTGTCCATAAACATCTTGGCCAAAAGTGGCATGTACTTTGATAGAATTATCCATAAAGGATATGGGAGTGATATCCATTGAGTTTTCACATTCTTGAGCATTTTAAGGCCCTTTGTTTCCATCATATTAGTAAGCCTAGTCAACTCAAGGTGCCTCTTTGGGCTATGAAAGAAATATGTATGGTGATTTTGTATTAAATTCTCTATTTTATAACTATTCCCAAGGTAGATAAAATCATGAATGCAAGATTACATCTATGAGCCATGCAATGAACCTCATTGGAAAAAGGTGTTTAGTTGTATTTATTTGTTTCTATTGACATTAGTTTTGGTGCCTTGGAATGAACTTACCCCATTAGCCCCAAAACAAAGGAACTTTTTGGCTACATAAGTAAAACTCAAGCCTTCACCTTTCTACAAGGCCTATGACAATAATGAGGTCGTCAACTTTTGCTCCATTGATAGCTCTTTGAAGAAAGAGCATAATGGGGAATTCTCACCTACTTTTACATCACATATGTGTCTATGGAGATCTAGGTCTTATTATTCATAGTGTTCCATCTCATCACATGTAAGGATTAAGGACCACATAATTAGTAATGAAAACAATGTCTAAAGTTTTGTTAGTGACCTATGCATAGATAAATTCAACCATTATGTAAATAGAAGAGTTAGACCGATGCATTTTGGGGTTCTTAAGCACATTAGTGAAAAAATACAAAGCCTTTTTTTCATATTCTACCATAGGATCACTAACCTCCAAAATTTAGAACAATGTTGCAAATTGAAGCATCTCCTTATTTATTTCAAAGTGGTTGTTTTTATTGACCTATGGTAAAATAATAAAAAGTGTTCAAGTAGAAAGCATGGCCTAATTTTTCTTATATTTACAAGTTTTGTTCTTGTAGTACCATTCACCTTTCTTGACATTGAACTTCAACAAATCTTTTTATGCCTTCTTTGCCTTCTTCTTTCCCTCATGTTTCATCAAAGTATTTCATTTGGGAGCAAACAAGCAAGGCTTCTAATCGATTATGGTGCACACCTTTCATTTGACATCGTGAAACACCCCATAAGTGACAAAAACATTTTCAAACCAAGGGAGTTTTGCAACCCATTCAAACAAAAATTTCCTTGTGTGCTCATATGACCATTTCAACTTTGGAAGCAAAAGAATAGGCGAGAAATCAAGAACGCTCAAAACAACAACATTTAAAAGGACGTGGGGAATTGACATGAGTGTTGTCATTTGAGCTTGGTTGCCCAAATGATGGAAACAAAGGGATTGCATTAGAAAATGTTACATCAAAATGCAATTAAGGAAAAAGATAAGCATGATAAGGTCCACCAAGTTCAAGTGCATCAAGAGATGGCATAGGTGAGGAAACATTGATTGCATGCCAAGGCAATGCAACATCTAAAAGTGTAAAAAAATGTGGCCCATGAATAATTGAACATGAAAACTTTGATAAGCCATTGCCATCAAAAGACAAAGACATAAAATCACATACCAACCACAAAAGTTTTGCATTCTTGATGTTTCTATTACTTGCAAAATACCACAACATTGGATTTTGCTACAAACTCCAATGACTTGCGTTTCATGGTTCTATTGACACACGCGCGCGCGCACACACATACACACAACAAAAACACAATCCATTGCAAGGAACAAAAGCACCAAACCCTAAATAAAAACAAATGAAAACTCAACACATATTGTAACTCAATGCCTTGACTCTCCCTTTAAAGTTTATATATATGCAGCTAGTATTGAAATCAAACTATATGGAGATAGAGAATTACATAGCTACATCAAAAACATTCAATTCTAAAAGAATGTTTTTTTTTCCCCCTTTGAATTATTTTTTTTAAAAAAAAAACATTCTCCCACAAAAGATGTGAAAGTAAAAACATTTAAGCATCCTTCTACACTTGGCTACCTAGGTGAACTTGACGTAATATATGGCGATTTTTTTAATTTAATTTTTTTTCTTGGAGATTTGGCAATCAAAAACTCCAAGAAAGACTCATTTTTCATAATTTTTGAAAAAATGATTTACCAACTGACCAAAATTCAACCCCCTGCCCCCTGCCCCCCAAGTCTAAAAAGTTGATTCAGATTTCACCTCCTCACAAATAACATAAAGAACTCATTAAATTTTCTTAGTGTAGGGGGGCGAGGGCACCTTATAAAAAAGGCAAGATTACATCCGCCGCTAGGCAAGCATCATCCATTTTTACCCGGGTTCTTGCACTTCACAAGGTTCCTCGCCAATTCTTTAAGCTTGTTAAGGACCTCAGATGCGGGCGTAACCAGGATTTGGAATCTGCCCTAAGCCCTAAACCCTAAGCTCTGCTTCGGGCAGATTCCTCATTCGGGTAACACCCTGCTCTTCAAGCCTTTAACTATGACAAAATGGCGACTTACATGATTAGGTTGTAATTGGATTGTAATCGGGTTGTTGTCGAAGTAATGAAAGTATCTGTCCTGGGTGTAGCCATAATCACAACCTGATTAGTTTGTGGATGTACACTTTAATGGATGAGACATCCATCAGGATTCAAGATGTCCCTAACCAGTTGCACACTTCAACTTAATTGAGGCCAAAAAAAAGTGTTTCCTTTTTGTAAATGAAGCAAAGGAATTATTCACATGTTGAAGGATTAATGGGACATAGGCTAGCATGGGCTATATATACATGATGGCTATTTGTTACACCTTAGTACTTACTTTAATGTCAAATTATGATATATACCATACATGTTTTGACATTGAGATGGATGAAATCTGATAGTGTGCTGTGATTTCATCCAGGGCCTACTGTTCAGTGTGGAAAAAACCATTTTCTGTTCAGTGTTGTTGTTGTTTTTTTTTAATAATTTAGAATTGGAAAGAAAAATTAATTATTTTTACTTTTATTTTTTATTTTTTGGGTGGAATTTTTTGGCACTTGGGTGGCAAAACAACAGGGGCTGCAAACTGTCCAAAGGATTTTTTGAGGGGAATTTTTTTTTTAAATCCTTAATCACCATATTTCAAGGAAAAAAAGTAAAAGTTGAACTCTTCATATTTAGACCATAGGTTTTTTTTATGTCACCATTATTAGGAGGGTTTGGAGAAAATTCTACCTTTCTCTCTGACCTACAGCCAAAATTTTGCTAAGCCCTCCTACGGATGATAGCCTTACAAAATAAATAAAATAAAATAAAAATAATTTTTAGAAAAGAAAAGAAAAGAAAAAAAAGAAAAAGAAAAAACCACCATAACTCTGTTGCAGTGTTGAGAAACACTTTCCCACAAAGTTCCACTTCTGGTGCTAACCAGAGTGGTTAACTCTGGTTAGCACCAGAAGTTTCTGTTTTGTCAATCTATTCACAAACAACAACACAATAGCTCTCAGTTATGTAGTAACCATTTGCATGTAAGTAACCTCTCATTAACTTATCTACATACATACATACATACATACATACATACATAATACATATCTACCTACATACCTACTTACATACCTACTTATCAGACCTACCTACCTTTGACAAGATAGGTTACCAAGGTGAAACCTGACATCAAACTCGGTTGGATTTGGATTCATTGGGTGATTGGGTCATAAGGCACATCTAACAGACGGTTCAACGTTCATTGACAATTGGATGTCATAACAGGCTTCTAATGGATGGTGTTTAGTGGCTGTTGGTTCACTCTGGCCACCTAGAGACCTAGACCTCTCTGCATGGCTATGTGATCTTGGTGGGATCATGTAGCCCAGGATGGTTAAAAGTGAAAGTCCCAAAGTAGTAGTACAATGGAAGAACAAAAGCCTGGATGGATGAATGGATAACTACAATTCTCATCCTCAAATCTACACGCCAACAAGTTTTGGATGTAAGTACGAGGATTCTCATCCAAAAACAGTCTATCTACGATTATATTTATATTCCAACCCCATATCTTTGTCATTTTTAGTCCATTTTGAGTAATTTAAAAACTTGATGGGGGCGCCAACAAGGGGTGTTACATTCTTCTTTGTATTCCAGATGCAACGATCAAAGATTTTAAGCTTGAAACCTTAATCTGTTTGTATTCACTTATCACCGAACATTAAATCCCTTTACACCAAACACCCCGTATCTTCTCTCATTCCTTTACTGAATTGAGCAATTTTTACAACGTTAAAAGCACTAGGTGGAGGGTTACAAGTGTTCTTGGAGCTTCACAAGTAGAGGAACAATGTGTGAGAATTCACCCTTCTTTGAGTTCTTATGTGTTCGCTCACCAGCCTATCTATCCTATATAGGTTTTTTTTTTTAAAAATTTGAAAAGGGAAAAGGGTATGTAAGCTTTGCAAAATTATCAATCCAGTTAAGGGTAAAGGTAAGAGTGTGGATTGAGGTTTTTCCCCTCAATTTTCTCATGTAGAAGATTTGGTGAATTGCTTAAAAATAAGAAATATTATCAAATTTACACTAGGAAAACACAAATTTCCAAAATGTTCCCAATTTTATTTGATTTTTATCAAACAAGAACAACAAAAAAATTCAGAAAAAAAAATCACTGGTCTGGATCTCCCTACTTTGATAATCTTCTAATTCCTTTTTGCTTTCGGGGTTGAATGACAGATGGTGATACTGGCAGTACTACCCCCTGGACATGGGCAGCTTCATCACATGTCTGTCAAATAAATAAATAAATAAATTTGAAAATTCCATGTGGAAAATAAGATATTCGTGAAAATTTCAAAACATTCTTTAATTTCCTACACCAAAAAAAAAAAAAAAATTTGGAAAAAAAAAAAATTTTTAAATTTTTTTTTACATTTTTACAAAGAATATAATTAGTGTTGAAGCTGCCAAATATATAGTACTGTATTAGCTACAGTAGCTCAAATGGGCGAAGTTGTGACAAGCTACCCGAACATGATCTACTGCAATCTGTTTGCTGTGCCATGTTGCTTTGCTTGAGGTACTTGGCTTTTGATTTTGCAAGTACTTCAATGCAACAATTCTTCACAAAAATATTATACATATTGAATGGTTTGTAGTTTCCAATTTCATCAGATTATGTGACCTAGCACCCAGAAACCCATTACAGCTTTAGTTGTGGATGAATAGCAGCTGAGTTAGCAAGATGGAGCCTTGGTAACATATCATTTAAACCCTCCTACTTCCCCCCTCACACTCCTTGGGTAACTAGTAACTACCTACGGTAAGTGGGTAGCTCCCCATTCACATATGGTGTTTAGCCCATGAGTGTTAAGCATGTTAACATTAGGGTTACATCAAATGTGTCATTGTACATTAACCTAACATCAGCCTAACTTTAATCTAATATGTCTCTATTCAAACTTAACCCTAAAGTGTTAACATTTTTCAACTTGTCGTTGCATCTAGTTGCACTTGCCACCAATTTAGACTTGTGAAATGTTTCACTTATTAATGAGGATGATATTACACAAAATAATTTTTTCCTTTGTTCATTTTCACTCACTTCTTTCTTTCTTTTTTCACTCTCTTTATTTACTCTCATTTTCATTTGCTCTTTCCAATTCCTCAATTTTTTATTTTTTATTTTTTTTCTCCAGGTGTTTTTGTTCTTGATGATAGATTCCATGGATTGTGGTAGTTTTTTTTTTTTTGGGGGGGGGGGATGCACTATAGTTCCACTTGATCAAGTGTAACAAGACCTTTTCTTCTTTCTTCACTCAAATTGACACAACAATCTCCATGTGTTCACAATTGGGTTGACAAATTTTGTTGAAGTGGATTTCCATGGAATCCCATGTTTACAAATTCTTTGAATAATATTTCCTTTTCCCCTTTTGATTTTCTTCTTGTTGGGTGGAATATCTTTGAAGTTGAGAAGCAATCTTAAACAAAATCAATTTTATTATATCTTTTGTGTATTACATTCTAGTAGGTTTCAAAGTTCAAAGAGGTTGAGAATTAAGGGATCAAGAAGGTGTGAATTGAAAAAGCAAAACAGCAAAGGCTAGAGATTTACGTAATGTGCATTGTCAAAGTTAGAAATTGTTCTACCAAAGAGCTCCATGAATTGTTCGTTTTTTGGGTCACAAGCATCCTATTGCATCCTCCTTTTGTAACATAGGGGCTTTGTTTAGAACTTTTTGTAGAGCACACCTCCTTGTGTGTGAAGTAATGAAATATTGTTTGCTTCTTACATAGAACTATTTTGTAACAAAAGCAACAATAAAAATAGAAAAAATGTCAGCTTTCCACTAAGATATGCAATCTTTTTGCACAATTTTGTATATTGTATTCTTTTTTATTTAAGAAAAAACAAAATTTATGTTTTGTTGAAAATTTGATGCTAGCATAACATTGAGTTGTCATTGTGTTAACATGGCATGTCAATAGAGCTATGACATCACATTTTGTGTTAAAAAACATCTCATATATAAATGTTCAATAAATTTTTAATTTTTTTTGACACCGACTTACCATTGAGATAGCTCACTAAGTGAAATGATGCATGAATATCGAAGGTAAGAAAGTAGGTAATGCAAATGGTTACTACGTATGTAGGCAAGGCAATTGATGACTATTACCTAGGTAGCTACCGTGTGGACGGTGAGTACACAACTAACCACCATGGTTAGTTATGGGACATGAATCAAACAAAAAATTGTTTCTTGTCCATGTGCCATCCACCTTGCATGATGCACCCCATTCACATTGGTGGCTAGCCTTTGATCCATGGTGTTTACTCAAGTGTAAATGGGTTATTTTCTAAATTTCCAATGAAAAAAATTATTCGAAACTCAATATCTAAGTATTAGTTTCTAAATTTCCAATGATAAAAATTATTTGAACTCAATATCTTAGTGTTATTTTCTAAAATTTCCAATGACAAAAATTACTCAAAACTTAATATCTTGCGCATCTTACTAAAGAGCCAAAATTTACAAGATCACCTCCATGAAAACCCTACTTGTCGAGGGCTTTTCCAAGTCAGTTGGGTACTTACAAAACACCATTTTTTGTGGCAAATTTTTGCCACTTGGTGACCAAAAAGGAAACAGCAGCAATGCAAGTTCTACAAAGGATTTTTTTGGAAAAAAAAGAAAAAGAAAAAAAAGGCCAAATGTCATCATATTTCAAGGGAAAAAAATCTAGAGGTTCTACCACAAAGGCTAAATGGGTCTAAAGATAGACCCCCCCTACATCTCCCACCCTTCAAATAGGCACCTCAAATCCTAATAGGATCTAAGAATAGACCCTACAAGTTCCCCTCTATAGGTACTTGAAATAGTAGGCACCTCAAACCCTAGATGGGTCTAAAGATAGACCCTGTCTTTGTCTGTTCTTGATTGTGAGATTGGCACCTCAAATCCTCTCCTGGCTGGGTCTAAAGATAGACCACCCTGGACTTGACTGAGATTGGCACCTCAAAATCCTCTCCTGGCTGGGTCTAAAGATAGACCCTGTGTTCTTCTTCTTCTTCTGTAGGTGATGGAGATTGGCACCTCAAATAGGTCCGGGGTGGGTCTAAAGATAGACCCTCCTTGCTGTTCTTCTGATTGAAATAGGTCCGGGTCGGGTCTAAAGATAGACCCTCCTCCTCGCAGGCAGGCAGGCAGGCACGCACACAGAGACAGTGGCGCGGTCTCAGCTGCTGCTGCTGCTGTTGCTGAGTCTCGAGAGAGGGAGTCTCTTCTCGAGAGAGAGGAGAAGAAGACTGGGGAGATGGAGCTCAAGCCGGCGCTGTAGTAGGTAGGCTAGCAGCAACAGCTGCGGAGAGAGAGGGAGAGGAGAGAGAGCCAAGAAGACTGTAGAGAGAGAGAGCTAAGAAAACTGCAGCAGCTGTCACAGACAGCGAGAGAGAGAGAGAGAGAGAGGAAATAAAAAGAACGAGGAGGAGAACGTAGTGCATTTAGAGGAGGAGGTATGGTAAAGGAAAAACGAGGGAGGAGGGGTTTGAGTTGAGAGCGGAGTGTCTTTGTGAAGACTGAATGAGAATCCCGGGAGCAGCGAGGGACGGCGGGAGGAGGAGCAGGGAAGGGAGAAGAAAAGGGGAATTGGATAAGTGGGCGAGACGGAGGAAAAGGAGAGAGAAGCTCTAGTGGGGAACTCTCCTCTTCCATGAACTATTTCTTCCTCTTCCTCATCTGTTTTGTTCCTCTCGTTTCTCTGAAATGGTCGTTGAGCAGGCCTGCATCGTCTTCGTCGTCCTCGCCTGGTGTTTTTTCCTACTCGCGAGGTAAAGCAGCATCGCCGCCGCCGCCACCAGCACCATCACCACCTCCTCCTCCACCCTCACCTAGCATACTGTACAGGCTTTTCGCATTGTTGTGGAGAACAGCCACACCTCGAGCACGGACACGAGCACGAGCGCGAGTGCCTCCTTTTCCTCCTCCTCCTCCTCCTCCTCCTCCTCCTCCGTCGTCATCATCATATTATTCCCAATACTCTTACTTCGCTTCTCCTCCCGTGGTTAGAATCCCGACCTCGCCATCCCCCGTATCACGATGGTTTTCGTCTTCTTCTTCTTCCCATGGCGGCCGAACTCGAGCTCGCAAAGCTCCTTCGTGGACGAGCAGGGACAGGTTTCGTCGAACTCCTCCACTTAGCTCCTATGCCAGAGCTCGGAACGTAGACGGGGTTATCACCATGACGGCTTTTCTCGGGACTGAAGGATCTAATGTAGATGTCGACCTGGTGGTGCTCATGGCACATGTGCAAGCAGCTTGCAAGCACATTGCCTCGCTTCTTGCCACTCCGAGGGAGCTGCAGCAGGATTCGGCATCGTCGGCTTACGAGACAGAGTTCCGTTCCTTCGGAGGAGACGACGACCCTAGACCCATGATCACCATTTCGGTAGGGTTTGAAGATGATTATCACAATCCTCTTCTTCTTCTGTGTGTTCGTTATCTTCTCCTTGCCATCTCAGTTTTAGGGTTTACTGTCCTTGCTGCAATCATCTTGGCAGCAGCAGCAACTCCTCATGTCATCCTTCCTTCCTCCTCCTTGTGAAAGAACCTGATCAAGAAGGGGGGGGAAAGGGGAAAAGAAAGAAAAAAAGCAGCTGGATATTTTCTTGACCATGGCTTTGCAGAAGCTCTTTCCAAACCCCATTTTTACCGATGCATTCAAGAAAGACAGTGCATGAAAGAATCTCTCAATCTCTCACTCATGATGTTGAGTTGAGGAACTGCTCTTGTGACAAAGATACAGGAGAAGTGCAGGATTTTATTAGGACTGTATAGTTCAATGTTAGCATCTGTTGTGGAACATGGCTGAATTGAGTTTGTCTTTATGTCTTTTTGCAAAGTTTTGTGGAAGCTTGCTTGGAGGACTACTGATGTGGCACAAGAATTGCTGGCAGGCAGAATAACATACTCCAGATGGCCCTCAGAAGCTCAGGGCAAGTAGCAGCCATTTCTTCGCAGGAAGATGATGCACCAACATGGTTTGGAGATGGTCCATATATCGTTGTCTTTGATCCTTTGGATGGCTCCCGAGACTTTGATGATCACACACCCACTGGCACCATCTTTGGAATCTATCACCGGATTCTTGAAGCCGACCATCTGCCTCTAGGACAGAAGGCAGCCATCAATGTAATGCAGAGAGGGGAGAGGCTTGTTGCTGCAGGCTATGCACTATACTCCTCTGCAACCATGCTTTGCATTTCAGTTGGTTCAGGGCTTTATGGTTTCTCTCTGGATAATGAGGTTGGCGAATTTGTGTTAACCCACCCGGACATTCGAATCCCTGAACGAGGTTTGCATTCAAATCCCTGAATTAGGTTTTGCAGTTTCCATCCTGACTCAGTTCAGCACCTTGGTAATTTGACAGAGCATAAATTGTTGTCCACTTACCAATTGTTTCTTTCATGGTGCAAATTTTCTTAAATCTTGGTTGTTGTCAAACTATTTGCACACTCTTAAATCATATTTCAACAGTGGGAAAATGGTTCATGTGTCTCAAGCAAAGATGTTTTCACAATGCATGTTTAGGTTTAGGTTTCTGCTGCAAACCTTTTCAGGCTAGGGCTATGGGTTTCCTGCCTTCTCAAATTTTAGTTTGCAAATTTCTCGCCACAAGCAAGGATTTTACAGACCTCTGGTGTGGCAGGATTAGAGAAAATACTGTATGCATCTTACTCACCACAAAATTCATGTATGCAGGTCATATTTACTCTATAAATGATGGAAGGTACTTCGACTGGCCACCAGGCCTACAACACTACGTTGACACTATCAGGCAGGGGAGGGGGCAAAACCCAAGAAGATACTCTGCTCGCTACATTGCTTCACTTACAGCAGATCTTCACCGGACAATCTTGTATGGAGGGATTGCAATGAATCCAAGGTCCCAACTCCGGCTGGTCCATGAAGCAAACTCTTTGAGCTTCTTGGTGGAGCAAGGTGGAGGACGTGCCATTGATGGCAGGAGACGTATCTTGGAAATTCAGCCCACACATTTGCATCAGCGTTTGTCTCTCTTCCTTGGAAGCCGGGCTGATGTCTCAGAGCTAGAGGCATATGGTGATGTCCAGCAAGTCATCAACATCCACCCAGAGTATGATGATGATGATGAGCTGTGACCTCCTGTCACCACAAAGGTTTGTGCATTTTCATTCGGAGTTGGGCCCCATTTTTTACAGCATTTTCTGTATTAATGACTTTGATGTTGCTCAAGAGCCAGGAGTCCTCAAAAGATTTACTACCATATGCTTCTTTTTCAACACTTGTGCTTTGATGTCTTGGCAACAAGGCACTGACGTGAGGATTTTCTAGTCTTTCTGCAGACCTAAAACCAGGGTCTGCACAGAAGAGAGTAAATTTTGCAGGCTGATAGCATTTTATTTTGTGAGACAAGGTTTCTCTTCAGTACTCTTCAATTTGCCAGGACGTAAGTTATTGGCTGACACATCATTAAAGCTCTCACTTGCTCACTTATTATGTGCATGATGAGTTTTCAGGAAGCTGTGATAGTTCTCTTAGTGTACTTGCCGACTAAACTTGATCTGGATTTATCATGAGAATATGACCTGGGAACTGATGTGTTATGTCGTTTCAGATTAATTGATGTATGTAATCCTGTGTATGCAGTGAAGGATGCCCTATAAACAGTCCCCTCCCATAAATCAAACATTAATGCTAACAAATGAATTTCTAACATCAGAACTTTGGATGCAAGTGTTACACCTTGTGCTTTGTCACCAGTTATTATTGCACAGGTAACACATTTGGACATTATGTTGTGCAATGATATGCTTCATAGGCAGGTAGGTGCACATTGTAACAAATATCTTTTTTAATGTCATAAATCCAGGTGCGCTTGTTTGTGTCATTATGATGCTTCTAACCATTCTATAAGTCCCGGATGTAAGAGATGTTACTGTAGAAATGTCTTTATTTACAACTCCTTTTAGGGGTTTTTTTTTGCCTGTTATAATCGCCATTTTCCCAACACCAACATGTTTTGCATGCTTGAATTTTGGATCAGAGTTGAATTTCAATGGGAAAAGTAGGCAGCAACAAGCATTCCAAACGCATTGACAAAGTATGTGGTAGGTAAGGCTTGAGGTTTAGGGTGGTATCGGAATAAGGGTGTACTATCCAAGGCAGTAGTCAAGGTGATGCCTGCATTTTGGTTATGCCCTTATCCATGTACCTTACCTAGTGTAAAGCGTGACCGCATCTCACCCGATCTCCATTCCATTTGCATGGACGAATATTTCTCCAAAATGAAATTTTCCTCCTAAAAAGTGTTAAGATCCCTCTGGTGTAGCCCAGTGAATCTTAACCTTCTTCAGATGCGCATCAAATACACTGCAAAATTTCTGGCAGTGCTTGAAGTGTGATATGGCGATGGTGGTCAAGAGACTACCAAATCCTCCCAATTTGGTTTTCATGCGAATTGGCATATTTGTGGCGACACCAAGAAGAAGATGATGATGAAGAAGCAAGTACGCACTAGGCCGAAGTGGCACGCACTTTGTAGTCCTCCTCGTATGGTTTGGCAGCCAGCGTGGGCCAAGAACGACGCCAACCGTCAAGTCTAGTCGCTGGTGAAAGCAGCGAACTCGGTAGTTTCTTCCACTCCATGCATACCTACATGGCCATTGTTGCCACATTCGAATTTGCGTGCGTTGCGTGCATGGATGATGACGACGACGACGATGATCGCTATGTTGTATAAAAGAGTGAAAGGCAGAGTGTAACTGCTTTTCTCTTCTCTGCGTCGGAAGACATACTTACAAGTGTATGTGTGTGTGTGTGGAAGATCAGCTTCTTCCCATTTTTTTGGGATTTGTTTCTGTATTTTCTTTTACCAAATGTTGGCGTCAAGCCAAGCTTCCGAGGGTTTCTTTCTTCTCCAACTCTCGGCGGGTGCTCCGGTCTTCAGTGCGATCTGAAATAAAATAGAAATTGCGATGATCTCTGCACATTCATCATCACCTGCATCATGTATATACCGGTTTTCACTGAGGATTGATTGCAAAGTTCGGGATGCAAGCTTGTCTACAAGGTGTCTTAGATGTCAAAGTATGTACAATAAAGGAGTCTTCTCAGAGATTCTTTAAGTGGCTTGTGAAAGGTTTCTGCTCATGAGTGTTTCCTAATTTCATGAATTCTTCTTTCTCACTTGGCTGGCATGATCTGAGTGCTCCACTGCACTGCAGCTTCTTATTGTCATTTTCTGCTGCTATCTTTCATTCTCAGCTGAAGGCTTTGGTTGTCCCCTGTATCATAGGCCCTCTGCCTTCTTGTGTTGCATCAACACAATTATGCAGGCATGCAGGCAGGCAGGCAGGCTACAGAGGATGATTGATGATCAATGCTATCATTCCAGTAGTCTGATTCATACATGATCCATATGGTGGGTACTCTCTTTCATCTTCTTTGGCAATTCTGTGATGGTCATATTTTTGGCTTTTCTTTCATCTGACATTGCAGCAGCAGGTATGTCTGTTTTGCAAATACTGATTTGACTTGACTTGCTCTGGATTGTTTGATTTTTTTTTGTGTTTTATTACATCTGCTTAAATCCAAAACGTCTTTCATTGGATATTGTCATCCCAATTCTGCAGTTTGATTCAAGGCATCTCTTATGCTCATATTTTGTTCTTGCATTGGTGGCCAAGAGAGAAGGTTCAACACCATTGTCCAACATGAATTTGTATTGATCACAAGGATTAATTTTCTTGTCACAATAATTGTTCCATCATGGCTGCTGATCAGGCAGCAGTGTTGGATTTCAATGATGGAAGTTTGTAAATTCAGCTCAAAATTGGATCGATCCTATCTCTTCAATTCTCATGTTTCCATGTGATTGTCGTCCCTTTTGCCAGCTGATTCAAGGCATCTTTTATCCTCATATTTTGTTCTTGCATTGGTGGCAAAGGGAGAAGGAAACACCATTGAAGTTTTTATTTTTTCCTGTCTGACATGAATGTGTATTGATCACAAGGATTGATTTTCTTGTTGACACTATAATTGTTCCATCATGTCTGCTGAGGCGGCAGTGTTGGATTTCAATGATGGAAAGTTTATAAATTCAGCTCAAAATTGGATTTGATCCTATCTTCAATTTCTCATGTCTCCATTGCAATCAATTTCAATTCATTTCTCTTCAGATTTACCAGAATTTTCTACTCTAGTAATACAGCCCAGACTGGACTTTCTTTCCTCTGCAGTAGGTGCAGTAGTTGGTGAATCCACTTTTGATTTGTGCTGCTCCTGCTGTCACCTGCCCCTTTGTTCTTGACAATCTGGGTTGTAGCTTTAATCTTGTAGAATTCCCGTTCTCTTGCTCAATATTGATTTAAGACCTCTTCAGCTGCAAATGAATCATGTGTCATATGTGTAGGTCTAGGTTGTGCAGCCTTTTCCTAATATTTCTGTCATTAGGCAATACTTTCCTTTTTCTCTTTTTTGCAGCTTTGAATAATGATGTCCAAGCTGTGTTGTTTTCATGGGGATGATCCTACACCCATTTCTCTGTCATTATGGACATTTCACAGAACTTTTGTCTCTTCTTAGTCTTGGGTTCATTGCACCACATGATCAGCTTTGTAAACTTTTGTTATTTTCAGACAACAATCGGGCCACTGATTGTTTGAAATCTATTCTGACAGATACCATCATTGCAGTTGTCTAAGGATTGTTGTTGCAACTTACAGTGCAATTAGCAAAACATAAGTTCAAAACTTCATATAATTCCATGTATATCCTTAACAAAAACCTTTTCATTGCAATCATGATTCTTGAGCAATGGGAAGTGTTCAATCTGGTTGGGAGGGGCAGATGGGTCTTTGTCATCACCATCATCATTCTCCAACTAACATACTCTGTGTTTGTTTCTGTCAGGATGTTTGTAGCTTCAGAGCACAACAGCATATGTTATTTGATCAACAAGCTTCAGAGCTTGTAAACAGTGAACAAGTTGGTTGGGAGGAGGGGACAATATAATAACGTTAACAAAAGCTTCAGCAAAGGCTTGTTGAGCTGGAGATCTGTTGGAGCACAGAGCTGGTGTTTTTGTTGTTGTTGTTCCTGAATTGTTGGATTTTGGTGACATTGGTTATGGTGGGGGCAGCAATTCATCATCACCTGATTCAATTTGAGCAGCAGAGAACAACACAAAGTCATTGCAAATTTCTGAACTGCCTTCTGGACAGTAGTACTTCACAGACTTGTTGACTGATCTTTTGACAGTCCTGATCCACCATGACCTCAGAGAAAGACTGTTGCCAACTACTAACCAAAAAACAGCAGAATTGAAACTCTTGGTAGCTAGCTAGCACCATTTGCGAGATCAATCTCTGACAGGATTTCTCAGTTCCATAGATCTGGAAAAGAGACCATGTTCATCAATTCAAGCTATGAAGAAGAAGAAAGAATCATGAACTTGTTGTTCAATGCTCTGGGATCTAAGTCTGTCCCATTGTGGTCAGTCACATTGCTTCTGATCACAGTGGAGCTTCTTAGAGTTGGGAAATTGCAGGAGATTTCATCACGTGGGTCTCAAACAAACATGCATAATTGCTAGCTATGACAATTATGCTTGAATTTGACATTCTATGAACGTATTCACAGAGGAGGAGATCAAAGATTGCAGCTCAAGCTGCACTAGAATTCCATGTGTAAGGGCCTGTCATTGGCCATCCAGATTATGACCAAAATAGTCAACCAATAACGATTTTGCCAAGGGATTATTACACCAGCATGAGTAGTATAAATCAGGCACTGTTGCTGCAGCAAAATGGTGAAGAGGTGTTGAGGAAAGGCCCATGGATTCCTGAGGAAGACAAGATTTTGGTGGAGTATGTTCAGCAGTTTGGAGCTTGGGATTCGAGCTCTATCCAGTGCAAAGGTTTGCTGCCTCGAACAGGCAAGTCTTCTTGCCTGCGATGGGTGAGTATGTTCAGCAGTTTGGAGCTTGGGATTCGAGCTCTATCCGGTGCAAAGGTTTGCTGCCTCGAACAGGCAAGTCTTCTCACCTGCGATGGGTGAACAAGCTCAAGCCTGACCTCAAAAGGTTCTTCTTCACCTTCCACTCTGACCTGTGACCAACAGTGCAGAGAAAGGAATTACTGGCAACAACACCCAAATTTGCAACACCCAAGTATTGGGTGCACAGCACTTTAAAACCTCCACTGAAAGAAAACCATAGTGCAGTTTGGGGACCTTCCAGCTCCTGGATATTTCAAAAAGTTTCCCTGGATGCCAGTACAATTACACGTTGTAATATCCCTAGGGTGGGGGAGATTTGTTGTATGGTGATCTGCAGCATTCATTTGAATGCATTTGGGCCATCCTTATAAGAGTGCACCTTGATTTTTATGAAAGGGGAGACACTGCTGTCAATGCCTTCCACCCAGTGAACTGAGGGTGAAACCTGAGGTCCAGGGTGGAATGCATTGCCAGCCAGCAGTGCCTCCCCCTATCCCCCTATACTTCCAAATGTGCTGTGTGTGATTGAATTTTGAGTCTCTCTTTTTTTGGGTCATGCAGGAGTGGATGTAAGTTTTCTTCTTCTGAAGAGAGGTTTGTGGTAGAGATGCAAGCAAAGCTGGGCAACAAGTGGGCCAAGATTGCTAGTTGTCTCCCAGGTTGCACAGACAATGATGTGAAAAACTTTTGGAGCACCAGGCAGAAGCGTATTTTATGTGCTTGCAGCAGCCAAAGATGATGATGATGGTGGCATCTGCAGGGAGCACTGATGTGTCTGCAGATACATCGGATCTCAGCAAAGGCCGTTCTTTGTCTGAATTTGGCACATTTCAGGTCAGTCTCAAGGTAAAGTTACTTCCATATTTTTTCAAATGATGTGCCAAAATATATATATAGTCTGCAATTTATTGAGAAAATGTATAATCTACAATTTATTTAAATATAAAGAGTGCTTAGAATTGAATTATGAGAATGTATCTAGAATATATTTTTAATAAAATATTTTATTGTATTTTATTATTTCATAACTTATCAAAAAATACTCTTTCATCTCAGGTGTTTCATAAAAATATACAAAGAATAACTTCCCTTAGCAGATAAGTGAGTCCCTTTGCTTGTCCCCCCATTTGCTGCTCCACCACTTCCATTGGAAACAGTGCTAAGTTCTCAGTGATATGAAGGTGGACATTTGACAGTTCACAACGGAATAAACTTCCACTAAAGCTATGTGCTTTGATCTGCAAAATGCTTGGGCCTGGGGGCAGTGTCCTAAAGAGTGGAAAACTGGTGGGTGGGCACCATGTGTAATAATGGTTATTGCAGTTCACAGTCCCACAATGGTTGATGGCAGAGAATTTCTGCCACCCTTCATGGTTGCACAAAATGAGAGCACATTCAGGGATCATCAACATGGAAGCAACAACCATTGCCTGCAAACATTTAACTCCATGGATATGGATGGCATCCTCAGCATTTAATCTCAAACACATGATTGCGTGCAGGCATGTTGTCCTTTTCAAAGGCCATTTCTTCCCCTCCTGCAGGAAACAAACATCCCTCCAGCTCAACCCTCTTTGTGATCAATCCATGGCTTCTTTCCACAAACTGGACTGAGCTTTAGACCATGTATGACTACTAACACATTTGAAGCTTCTCTCCCTTGATCTGGTGGCTATCTAAGTTCAACTTCATAGCTCAAATGTGTTTGTCTGCTCTCTGAAAACACTCAATTTTCCTTCAACTTAGTGGAATCTCTTGAGCTGACAACACACAATCAGTCTTGGTGTGGATAGTGCAATTGGGAAAAACCCATGAAGAAGACAAAGCCCCTCCATCCACCAAAATATTTGTCATCTGGAGATGGATTGCAGAAAGCACAGAACACAAAGCATGGCAACTATCAAATATTTTGTCAGTCTTTTACAGTTGGTAAACAAAGTTCCCTTCATCTTCAGCTTAAATCAGATCTCTACCCTATACCCCTTTGGATGTTTGTGGGTGATAGGGGAGACACAGTATGAGGTTGTGGAGAACCAAGGAGGGCACAGTGGCTATCCTCAAGCTGTGGCACCATGCATAACGGTCACCACTAGGACAGCTCAATCACAGAAGCACAGGCCTTGTTTGCGAAGAGGTGGCAAGAATTGGGTCAAGACAGCAGCAAGCAGGGATGAAGCAGAAGCAGCAACAGGGCAGCAAGAGCCAGATCTTGTGGGCATGTCACTCATCCACAACAACAATGGACAAGTGGCTGATGTATTTGGGGTACCACTCGCAGATTCATCACAACAGACCAATAACAATTACTTGGATTTCCTGCTTCACTCTGAAGGGTCACCAGCTCTACAAAGCATGCAGGTATTTAGTCCTGAGCTCAATGCTCTAGCTACAAATGGGAAAAGCTTCCTACACTGCATACTGAAGATTCTTCAGGGCTTCTTCATGACAAGAACACAACAGATTCATCTAGCTCTGAAAGTGTGATCACATGTTTTGCTGCTGATGTCTTTGACTCCTTAGAGCCTTTATGCCCAGCCCCTACAGAATGGCGGGTGGCTCGGTTAACATAAAACATTTTTGACTTGTTGTGCAACCATTGTGTCTCTTGTCTACTCTTCATCCATCAGTTGCAAAGGCAATGTCCTACAACTTTTAGACAAACCACAAGAGAGCCTTTATTCCAAGAGACCAGAAACAAAGGAGAGACACTTAGACCATAGCAAATGTGTAAGTTTCTGCAAGGAGAAATTCCCTCAAATGTGCAAATAGCGTGACTATTGCCAAAAGGCAGATATGTTGAGAGGGGCTGTTCTCTAGGACACACACTCTGATATAATTAGAGAAAGTCATATAAAAGCAAAGAGGTAGAAGTTTATACTGAAAGATTTGTGGACCTCCAGATCTCCATCAACCTCAAGAGACACTGACTGCTTCCATGTTATCAAATGAGAGAAAAGCAAACAGTAAATTGTTGTCATAACACACTGATCACATAAATGTTCAATGGCAGTCAAATTGAGAATGTTTCGAACACATCTGTATTCCTCCAAGTTTTACATACTCTGATTGAAGTTTTAGATGAACCACAGGGCTATAACCTAGAAAATAGTATCTACTTATTTGCCAATACACACTGCTATGCACATGGGCTGTATGTAAAAGACTGGTAATCACCAATTAGAGGCTATGAGACAAAATCCAAAATGTTCCAAAAATAAATTAATTGTAGACCAGATCTCCATGTGGTAAAGTAATGACATATGATTTTGAGATAAAAAGTCCATGACTACTGCCTATGTTTGATGCTAAGATAATTTGTACACTGACCTTAAACAGCAATTATGATCCAGAACCTGTTTCTAATTGGTGAGAAGTAAGAATTCTGTACCTAGTAAACTTAGGAAATCTGGTCTCCTGGAATGCAAACTTTCAAGTGATTAACCAACCCTTGAATGCTTCTTTCCCTAAGCAATGATAATTCCAAAATGGCTTCATTAGCATTTTTTGATGACTTCTCTGATTTTTCCATCCAAAAAGCATTAGCAATAATGTATCCTCATGACAAGACAAGAGACAAGAATTCTACAGAAAAAGCTGTTCTGGACCTCAAAAGGCTTCCCTTCTGATGGGTTCTAGCACATAGTATAGAGAATAATACATGAATCCTTGTCAAAAAGAACGAATCAGTTGTTGGGCAGATTAAAAAACACATGAAGGCAAAATAGTTTGAAATGTTCATGACCAAAAACTCCATTGGTAACAACGTTTTTTTATATTGAAGCCTCTTTTCAAAGCTGTTTTTTATAGGAAAAACGTCATCAACAGTGCCCTGTGGCTCCACACTTTGGAGAAAGGTGGCCATTGTGGGCAAAAGAAATGGGTTAGATGACTGGAGAGGAATGAAAATGCTGAAGCATCTCAATCAATCTTGTTAGTAAATCAAGTTTCTTTCTGACAACTCCCTACTAGATTTCTTGCAACTCCTAACGTATTGTTTGGTGGACAGTCAAGCTTTTGATCAAAGAAATAAATTTGGTTGGAATCAGTATGAGTTCTACCTAGATCCTAATAAGTAATTGCCTCACATGGACATGTCCACCAGTTTACCTCCCTAAAAGTCTTTTGGATCTTGACACCTTTTGGTCTCATTGTTGCTGAGCAACTCCATAAGTGCTGCCATCTCCTGTTTTTGTCTCTCCATCAGAAAACCCTGTGCCATTGATGTAATGATTGAAGCCAGAAATCCAGCCATCATGAGAAGAACAACTGTATTCCATACGAATGCAATCGAGAAGCTCCCATGCACAGGCTGCCAGAAAGAAACACTGTGATTAAAACCCTATACTTAGGTTGCAAAAGGAGTAACAACACAAGCAAGCCATGGTCTCAACCAAAAAGAGGAAGAGTAGGAGCTGTTCATGCAGTTATGATACCTTAGCATCCACTTTTCCATTGAAGCTGTCCTTGGCATTGCCCAAGGCAGACATGATGCGGGGCGAGAGGTGGGCAAAGGCAGGAACATGCAATATGGCCCACTCCAAACCTGCTTCAATCACTTCCAAAAGGTGTGCATTGCATGCAAGTATAATAAACACTGTCTGCCCCCACCCAGAATCAACATCAATCTTGTCAGACACACAACAACACCAGATCTAATTCCAACAAGGATGCAGGAACTTCAGAGGAGTACATGAGCATACCAACAGCAAACTACTTTGTACACCTCAGAATGCTTGTGGCAGAGTCCTGACCAGATTTGAGAGAGAGGGTTCACCTGGATATGTGTCTTAATCAAAGCTTTGCCAATCAAAGAAGCCAGGAAGAACTTCCAGAATGGGACAAGAAACTGCCCACACATGATGCCTGCTAGATCAAAGAGTGGATTTGGCACCTGCACACATCATCATTTCTTAGATAAGGATCACTGAATGAAAAAAAACCTTCTGCTGCACTGAAAGGAAAATAGTACTCACAATGACAAAGCACACCCATCAAACTCTGCATTCAAAAGCTACAATGCTCTTATCCATACAAGTTGCAATAAAGCAACACAATTACTATCTGGAAGAGGGAGAATACCGAAGCAAAAAGGAGGATCGTAAAAAAGCCAAATTTGTGAAAGCGCAAAATGGTCCACCGTTTCAAAAAATCAAACAGGCCAGTACTTCCTGATTCTTCTGGGTTCATGAGATCATCAAACTCCTTCACTCTTTGCCCTGACAACCGTGCTGCACTGGTGCAGAAGTTTACCATTAGAGAATCCATTACATCCTCTGTTCAAATCTGGGATCTCATTGATGCCTACTTCTGAGATTTGTTGTGACCTCCATTCTACACTGCAGTCAACCAGAATTTCAACAGAACTATGCCTAAATCCTAATCAGAAGAACTGATAAGAAAACCACTGAAGTCTACTAAGTTGAGCACCAGGCTTTTCTTGCTGGTGGTCAAAGAGGGGAAGCTGGACAGACCTGCCCGTGAAACAAAGTAAGGGGGGAGCTCCCCAAGCGTGGTGCCTAATCCCCATAAAACAGCTTCCAGCTGCACCTGCAGTAAAACCTTGTGAAGAGGAACCATGTATAGATCAAGCCCATCTGCAACAAGGCGGGGGTACATCGGTGGCCCTATGAGAGAACAATCCTTTGTCTGCCATGATGATGCAAGTCCAAACTGGGGGGTGTCGTATGGTGCGCACTTCAAGTCTACACGGCCACACTGTGTAGCTCTTATTGTAAACAAAGCAATATGTGGCCCCAAATACAACACAAATGTGTGCAGACCTGAGCCTGTTCACCAGCACTCCACCACATACAACCATGCAGACATACAACATACATCAGTGAAAGGCAGCCAAATCAAACAAACCAGCACTGAAAAACACAAAATAATGTTTGCTCTAGAAAGTAATCCACCCTCAAAGCCAGGAAAAAGACAAAGAGGGAGCACCTAGTCCGATGGATGATGCTACGCCAAGGCCTACCCACCAAATTCCAAAGCGCAAGTATGCCAGCACCTCCCGGACATACTGTATTTCAAAAAAACCAGCAAGAGTACACTGCTAAAGGACATACTGGAGTAGTGACATCAATTTCATAACAGGAGACATAGTTCAATATTCAGACTCAAAATACTTCTATGTAACTAGACAAATTAGAGAATCATGTTGACCTGACATGGCAAAAGCTTGTGTAGAGACCCATTAAGTTCACATAACAGATGGTTGAGAAGTATGTACATAACCATGGTAGAAAACATAGAAGCAGAAAACAGTAAGTGGGTGTTGCAAGGCCTCTATCAAAGTTAGGTAGGTGATGGCTTTTGAGAATTTACTACTGAAGAGTCTAAAGGTGAGGAACAAGAGATTGCCTTCAAAACAGGAGATGGGTGTTGACTAAAATTATCCCCATTGCAAATCTCAAGAGGCAGTCCGTTCAGGATCTTTACATCATCAGCACAGGCGTCAAGTTATTAAGTGATCACCAATCACAAGAGGCCCAAAGCAAGTATATGCTATGTTTACACTGAAGTTATTTGACTGGTTGACAAGCTCTATTGACATGGCCGCCACTTGTGAGTCTATGGCAGCTTGAAAACACAATGCAAAAGGCTCCAAAACAACTTTAGGACCATTCTTCCCTGTACATTATTGTCAGACTCAAGTGCTCTGTTTCTTACTGACTGACAAAGGAGGGTGATAGATTGATACCTTCTCATGGGGACCATCCAAAATTGCCAGAGTTGTGATATTAATGAGGAGAAAAACACAAAAGGCAGAGACCATGTGCTGGTGAACAATCACATAAGCTGAAAGTCTCCGAAGTTGCTGTAACACTGATAAACTGAATAGCTTAACCGTTGCCATTGGTCGCTTGGTTAGCACTAAGCCTTCACGTTGCTGGGCATGGTCCCGCTTCAGCTCTGATAGCACACCACCCACAAAAGTACTTGTCAGTCATGCCATTTGCCACCATCTTTCACAATCCAGAATCTCATTGCTGATCACACACTTGGCCATTCTGGCAATGTAAAAACAACAAAGATAATCAAAGCTTGCCCCAGTGGACACTTTCCCAAGATGTCACTAAGAGAAGCAGTCCAAATTGAAATATACAATCTATACAACTTGAAACATACAAATTTTTATCTTCTGTTTCAAACCTCATATTCACACTAAAAGACCTTGTTAACCATTTTTCTGAGCTCAATCAAGCCTGCAACTAAACCCCTGAGAAAAACTGATGAAATAAATGAGGGTTGATCATTGCATAGAAGTCTTCATGTTAATGACGAAGATACAGACAGATTCTAAGGCTTTATATGTGTGATCTTCTGTGTGCAAAATTTTCTGATCCCAGGGGAAAGAATTGCAGCAACGCATGCGAAATTAGGGATTCTAAAATCAAACCCTAAAATCTCAACTCTTTGTATCTATTCCCAAATTTTCCACTAGCAGATTGATCGATGACTAAGACATAATTTGTGATTCTTCCACTTCGAAACATGAAGCCGCTCGTGTACTGAGGGAATCATGACTTGAACTAGAGAAACGTTGGAAAATTCCTCATACCCCAATCGCCATTTCTGAGCTTGCACAAACTGCAGCAGCCAACATGACGAACATTTTTGGATCGCTAAAACAGAGATTCAAAGGAAACTACACAAAGCATGCAAGTTTGCAGTTGGGAGCTCTGAAACCGATAACATTCTAACGGGAGGGGACAAATAGTATGAAGAATTAGGGCAAAATTAGGGTTTAGAAGGAAAAAAAGGTCAGAGAAACCGCAAGTAGAAAGGGGCTGCTTCCTTACTCAGAACCTCCGACGAGTCCACCCCATTTGTTGTCGAAGTGGTTGCGCCTCCGCTCAAATCCATAGCTCCCCTCTATCTTCACGAAACCAAAGACCTCATGCGTGTATATGTGTGTGAGTGTGTGCCACCCCACTCTCTCAACTCAAATTCCTCGAGGAAACCGAGACCGCAGCCCGCCAGATTGCAAGCTCTTTGTCGATTAGACCTGTAGGAGTTTTAGCAACGTTCTGCGACTGCGATGACCTGAGACTTGCGCAGTACGTATACGGGAAATCGTTGGTGGTGCGAGAATAGCAGCAACGGTTGGGAGACAAAGAAGATATGGAGCGGGCGCACAAAGAAAGAAACACGAGGTTAGTTATACAAGCGCGATGATGACGAGAAGAAGAGGACGCCAAATTGTTGGCTCCGTCTTCCACCAGCGATGGGGGCACAGAGAAAGAAACAAGAGGTTAGTGATACAAGCGCGATGATGAGAAGAAGAGGATGCACAATTGTTGGCTCCTTCTTCCACGAGCGATGATGCACCACCACGGTTGTGCGTGAATTTGCATCACCATCTCTGCGGCGCAACAGCACCGCACACACGCACGCACGCACGTCACCGCCACAAAAACCGACACTACGGTCGTCGTCTCCTACCCGCCGGCTCTTGGAAATCCGCTGGCTTTGGGAACGTTGGGAACATGAGACATGATGATGCGCACGTTGATAACCAAACATATTAATAATAAAATTTGACGAATATCTTACTGTTCAGGGCAGGAGATTTATTTTTTATTTTTTATTTTTTGAATTCAACTATGAATAGAAATTGTGGCCAACTTGACTCAATACTACAAAATAGTTCTCCTTTTTTGTCACGTTTATTTTTTGTGTGTGAAATTTCACGCACTTGTAAAAATTTTGAAGAAAATTCACACAAATTTTGCAATGATTTTTACATTTATGTTAGGCATGGGTTTGTACAAGGTAAGTAATAGAGTAGATATAAGTTGGGTGTGTTCATGGTAACATGAGCCATAGCAAGTGTAACCATTGCATTGTTTTTTTTTTTTTTTTTTTTGGTTAATTTTTTTTTATTTTTTTTTTTTTTTTTTTTTTGGGTCAATTTTTTTTAATTATTATTTTGTTTGGATAATAATATTGCAAATATGTCATATTAGCATGTTGGTAAAAATGAAATGAATCCAATGACTATGAAGGTTCCAAAAAGATTATTTATGCAATGTAACCATGCTTTGGGTGTTTAATCATCTATTTTTAAGAAAAAAATTAATTGTTTTGAATGATAGTTGACAAAAAAATTATATTATAAATTGAGTGAGCAATCAATGGTTCATAACAATCAAATTTATTCTAGAACATGTTAATTGTCAATCATAAGGGTTTAAGGTTTCAATGGCATAGTTCATTGTTGGCAAGTCTTTGGTATCTTATATATTAAAGCAACAGTGATGTCTCTCTATTTGTGTGGGCAGTGCTTGGAAAATTCTTCCAATCATTGACCGTTCCCTGTGGAGCTTCCTTAGATGTAACTAACTCCAGAGAAAAAAGAAATCAGGGGCAGTCTGATTTTTTGGGGCAAAAGATTTGGTAGACCAGAAAAAAAATATTTAGGCCTTGGACAGCCCAGAATCTTTTTCTTCTTTTTTTTTGTATTGACCAAGACTACCTTTTTTTTCTTTTAGCTACTGTCCGTCCCGGTTAAAGGGACATATGAAATGTCCACCCGGCTTGATGACGGGACGAATTTAGGGGAAGACCAGAAAAAAAATATTTAAGCCTTGGACAGCCCAGAATCAATTTTAATTTTTTTTTGTATTGACCAAGACTACCTTTTTTTTCTTTAGCTATTTGTCCGTCCCAATTAAGGGGATGGATGAAATGTCCGTCCGGCTTGATGACAGGACAGATTTTGGGGAAGCTTTTTTTCTTTTAGCTACTGTCCGTCCCGATTAAGGGGATGGATGAAATGTCCATCTGGCTGGATGATCACAAAATAATAATAAAAATAAAAAACACATAAAAATAAAAAAGTTAAAAGTTTCTAAAAAAACTAAAACGCGAACCAAGTTTAAAGAAACCAGGGGACTTCATAGTGGCCGAACATCACGGGCACCAACTAGAAGTCCTGAATCATTGTTGTGATGGTGGAAGCTCAAGCTCGAAAATCCTCACAACATTGTTGGCAAGGGGGATTAAGGATTTTGTTGTGATGGTGGAAGTTCAAGCTTGAAAATTCTCACAACATTGTTGGCAAGGGGAATTAAGGATTGTGTTGTGATGGTGGAAGTTCAAGCTCAAAAATCCTCACAACATTGTTGGCAACTGGGATTAAGGATTGTGTGGGCAAGAAATATGAAGGTGTAGAAGTGTTAAAGTTCTTGACAACATTTAGGAACTTTTCAAGAGCATCAAAATTGTTTGGGTGCTCAAAGTTATTTGAAACCATGGAATGTTACAAGATAGCAAGCATCAAAACTATTTGACAAGGAATATGATGAGTGCAAGATGGCAAACACTCATCAAAATGTGTTTTCAACTAGAGGACAATGAAGATGACCATCAATCTTCTTTCTTCGAAACCTTTCAATAATATGTCCATAAGAAATGCAAAACTTTTTCTTCTTCTTTTTCAATTGGAAGTGGTCTCATGTGTGCATCATCATATTATGTGTATTAAGGTTACTTTTCGAAAATCAAATATGTGAGTAGTTCATGATTTAATGCTTGCATTCTCCAATAGTAAAGTTCAAGGGTTGACATGCGAAGGTTGAAAAAGGCATGTGAGCTATCATGTGGTGCATGAATTTTGTTAAGCAACAATTTTCAGTTTGGTATTAGTAATTTCCCACCTTTTTCAATCCCTATTTTTTGGAATTTTTATAAGAAAACTAGGGAATAAATAGATAACCAATCTTGGATGTGAAAATTATTATTCAATGATCACATATTGAACATTGATGGAGTTGTTTTAAACAATATATAATTAAGCCTAGCTTCACATTTGGGGAATGCCTTCACCCATGGACCTTAGACCCACCTAAAGTACAAGGCAAATGATGGATATGTAGATCGTGATGCAACCATCCTTCTAGGTTTGGAAGCATTTTACACCTACTAGTGTTTATTAAAAAACACCTTACAACTACTGATAGGTGAGGGGTACCTCCACAATTAGCAATTAGAAGGCATTTCTCATGGATATAAAGTGCCTTCTTCTAACACTAATACAAATTCCATAACCTAGTGTTTTATATGTTTTGAACCATTAATTTTGAGAAATATTATTTTCATAACATGTTTAAACCAGTAAAAACAAGAATAAATGATTCATTTTTGACATTTTGAAAATTCCATGTCTTAGATTAATTACAATTCTTGCAATCATAATAATTATTTGAATATAATTATTATAATTATCCCCTATGCTTTTGATCAAAAGTATTGGTAAACTACCTTACAGATATCACTAGTAGACATGTCATTAGTTCAAAAATTTATGTGAAAGTTTGAATAGTTTAATATGAAATGGACTATGATAAATAATATAAAATGATGCAAATCATGGCATTTAAAAAAATTAGTCAAAACTTATTGTATTCTTAAATTCTTCATTTGATAGTGACCTATTTTTAAAATTTTCATTTTGACATTATTATGATTTTTTTTTGAATTCACATTTTTTATTATTTATGCATGAGAAATATAATGTTATCATTCTAAAAATCCATTACCATCCTTTTTTTCTTAAAATTCATCCATTTTTTAAAATGTGTTGCAACATGGAGAATTAAAATTTTGATAATGTTAATGTTGAATATGGCTTTACATTTTAAGTTCATCTATAAATTTTTTTAATTCACAATTGTGACAATTCAAATAATCCCATTCCATATCATTCAAGAAAAAAAAATTCCTACTTTCAAATGTGAACAATTTTCTTTACCTTGTACAAATAATTTCCAATAAATATAATCTTCATCCAAAAAAAATCTTTTTGGTTTTAGGGTGGGGTGGGGTGGGGCTAAGTAGTTCATTATTTCTACATTTAATTAGACAATGAATTTATTTTTAGGGAACCCATCATTTGAAAAGGAAACTTTCATGTCAAAACCATCATATCACAATAAGTAATGTGGTTTGTGCCATTAAACACATATTATAACGTGGAATGAATTTTGAAAGGACAAATGATAAAGTAAGTCAATGACTAAATGTTTAAACTTTCACAAAATTTATAATCTTAAGACTTAGAATCCTAAGGCATTATTCCTTTGCCTTTGGAATTCCAAATGTTTATGTAAAGCTCCACTTGATGCACCCATGGCCATTTAAATTGCTCAAAATAAATAAAAAATGAAGAAGATATGTGATATACAAGTTGGGGGAGGGTGAGGGATTAATGTTTGTTGATACGCTTGTTTAAACACTTTGTGATACCAACACATGGTTGAAAATATTTCATCCTACTTAAACATGCATCATCCATTTTCAACACCCTATATGTTTCAAAGGCATGACATTTATGTGCAAAACATATGAACCCACGAAAGAACAATTTCACACAATTTCCATGACCAAATTATGGGATGAAAAGTTTGTGATGTACATTTTTAAAACTCAGTTCAAAATCTTTTTTTAATTTTTTATTGTAATTTGAAAGGATCTTACACTATGTCCCCACAATTTGTGCCCTTGCCATTGGCCTAGGCTAATATAAGTGATGAATATAGTTGGAAATACAAAAAGTCTCTTTGACTCCAACATGCACCCAATAAACCTAGTTTTTTATTTTCTTAAAGGATAGATCTTACACTTATAAATAACAATAACATCCCTTTTACTCTCAAGGAGTAGCCATAAGATCCCTCATATTTTATACAAGGGATATTCATTGTTCTAAGGTGCTTTCCAAAAGTGTTCAAAAAATTTCTCCAAATGCTTTAGATCTTGGTGTGTGCTGAAGGCTGAATAATTAAATGGCATTGTTTTAGTGTATGAAGAATATGCAAATAAAAATTAAATTAGAGATTTTGGAAAGTCATTTATGAGTTTAACCACCACAAATACCCATTCTTCTTAGTGCATATTATGGTGTTTGCATGTTCTTAGTTCAAGCTAGTTCTTTGACACATTGTTATTACATTCCTCCAAATTCTTGGAAATACCAATCCATTTGGATGACATTGTTTCTTAGTGGCTATTATTTACCTTGTAAATAAAAAAGTAACTAATTCTAAAATATCCAAATGCATTTTCTTTTCCTTGTGTTATGTTCGTGTGAACCAATATTGCACACATAAATATATTACCTTGGTATATTCATGGGTATATATTAAGGTAAATCTATACCCTATATTTCTTATTTAAATTAACTACATTTTTAATTACCCTACTTTATTGGTAGTTATTTTAAATTTATTTAATGTGTATTTTACTTGGTTAATATGTAGTTGAAGCTTATCCTTATCCAAGGAGGGTAACTATGTGAATATGGTAAATTAAATGTATACACATAATCATTACATAACATATATACATTTTCATATTTTGCAATGCATGTGATTATAATGGATTTATTCAACTTACAATTATTGATTATTGATTTTTTTTGGCATTTTTTAATTCATTCCATTAATTACCTTGAAAAAAACTCTTGCCATGTGCTCTTGAAACATTTTACAACATTACTAGCATTTTCCATTATAAAAATCCTTTCAATATGTTTTTATGTTATGGATTGATTTCAGTATATTTTGTCAATTTTTATTTTATTTTTTGAAATTTCATGTGTTTGTGTTTGCAATGCCAATTGCACAAATAATTATATTTCTTCAATTTGAAATGTGTCATACTTGTGTAAATTTTTTTTACCCTACATTTCTTCACATGGTATGTATAGATTAAATAATGAAATATTCACCCTTACCTTGTAAACAAGGTAAAAGTTCATCATTTACCTTTAGTTGCTTGAATTGATAATTTTGTAAAACCTTTATAACTTTGCCTAGCTAATATATTATTGAAAATTTTATATTTACCCTTATCCAATTGATATATCAAAATGATATACCCACCCAACAATGGTGTACCAATATACCTTATAAAAATTCATCAACTAATAAAATATTTGACATCTCTTCAAATTTGCAAGTTTATAGTTTGCACCATGATTTTTTTTTTGAAACCTCTTGTGTGATATGTTCAAATTTTATTTGGCTTTTGATGCGTTAATAAACAATCAAACCTCTACTCATTATGTTGGGCACATTGCCATTAAACCCCTTACCCAACATTATGGGCAAAGGTTAAGCCATTCTATGAAATGAAGGTCTAAGCTAGGAGATTTAACCTTCTTACTCTTCATGGGTAGTAATGTTTTTTTTTAAGAACTTTCTTTTGGAACCATAGAGGTGACCATTCATAGAAAGATGTAGAAGATTTGGCTATGGTAATTTAGGAAGATTTAACCTTATGTGGTTATAAGCCAAATATGAAACATACATTTTTAATTATCTTTTCATATATTTAGTTACACACTAGCAACCAAATATAAAGATCTAGTAATTTTTCAGTTACACATTGGAACCCAAATATAGGGATATGACCAAAAAAATATCATTGTTGGTAATTGAAAACCTTCAAAAACATATTTTTTCAATCTTTGAAATTTTGCTTCTTTGATGAAATTTATCAATAAAAAAAGGTTGATGATTAGGGTTTAAATGAATGCCACCATCAACCTAAACATCCATTTTTGTTGGGAAAGTTTAAAAATATGTGTGGAGGGTAAAGATCATTATTAACATGACATTAATACAAATTTAGAAGGGTGAATTTTTTTTAAGGTGTACTACTTAGAACAAAAATGACCTAGTCTTTAACAAAGTCCTTTTAGCCATATTTTGATCCCCATCAATATTAATGAATAAAAAAATGTCAAATATTTTACAATATAATACTTTAATCCATCATGATTTCAGATTCCATTAATATCATCCATTTTGTGTCCTAGGTATGATAAAAGAAAATTAGATAAAGGATTGCATAAAACGATGACATTGTGATAGAATTTTCATACTTTAAAAAATTTAAACTTAAAATCAGGTTGGTTTTTACCCTGTTTATTTCTAAAAGAATTAACCAATAACAACCAAATTATTACTAAGTTGATATCCACTCAATAGTGTATTATGTTGAGAGAACCAATTTGTCTTGAAGTTAGTTGAAAACCTAAAACCCAAGAAAGTTATATTACAACCCTTTGAATTCAAAATTTATTTAATTAATGAATTATTTAATGCTAATTAAGGTTAATTTCAAGGTTTAATGTGGTTGCCACTGCATTGCATGGTGAAGAGAAAAACAATTATTTGTATTAAATGAACAATTCCTCTTGGGCATACTATGTTAAATTATTATTTTTGGCTTGTTTTTGTGTGTATTTTATTGTTTTGTGTTTATTCTTTGTTGAATATTGTTGTCTTGTTACTACTCATCATTGTTTTGTGATGCTACCATCACCTTTCACTACTCAACACCACCTTGTTGCTCATCATTGTGTTGCTACTTTACATTGCCCATGTTGTTTATCATTTCCCTTGCTATTTTTTATCACCTTATTGCTAGTATAGGTACCAACATTGCTTTTGCCTACTACTTTGTTGTTGTTGTTTGTACTCACCTTGTTCTTCATCTTACTTCGCTTATTTTGTGGTGATGGTACTTCCCCCCTTGCCTTCAATGTGCAAGTTGTTTGTAATTAGAACATTATGGAAACAAGAACAATGGCCACTGTTGCACTTTAGAAACATGAATTTTTTTTCCATTTTGGTTTTGTTTTGTTAGGTTTTGTTTTTGTTTTTCTTGTATGGTTCTTTTGTTGTTTGTAGGTGTATGTTTGTATATTTTGTTTAGGTTTTGAGTTTTGGGTAAATAAAGGTTTGTTGAAGTTTTGTTGTGATTTGTTTTTACAAGATCATTTATTGCAAATTACACTTTGATTTGAAGTGAAAGGGAGTCATTTTGACTTGCATTTTTTTAGTGCATCTTTGTAAACAAGGACAACATTTGACCTCATTTGCACTTTGCATATCTTCATCAACATATTTTTTTGCATTATGCATCATCTTGAGAATAATGAACAATGATCTTGTAAATGTTTGTAATTGTTTACATTGTGTGCATGAGAATGGTTGATTGAAATTAAATAATCACAATTGCCAAAATTGGAAAAACATTAAACTATTTGACTTTCTCAAGTCTAGTTTCAAATTTGAAAATATGAGGAATCAATCCACGTAGAAAGGGGTTCTAAAATTTTCATGAATGAAAGTGAGATTGCATTGAAGGAAATAATTTAAAGAGGAAAGGTCTAAGAGATTTTTAACATTGCCAAATTCATAATTGGAAAATGATAAAATATTGCATTTAATCATGAAAAAATTGCATGAACAAAGAATTAGTTAGAAACCTCATGGTAGAAATTTTATGTGTTTGGGTATATACTGTGTTAATGATGGGTCAAAAGTGGATGTGAATGTCCCCCAATTGATGCGTTATGTGATCTTTTATAATAATTTAATGTCCTCTATAATTCCCAACCAAAGGACAAGGTTGAGGAAGGTCTAATGTTTATTTCAAGAATAATGGTATAATTACATTGAGGAAACATGCGGATGCAAATCATGGATTAATTGCTAAAAATTTTGAGGAAGAAATGAACAATAACATGAAAAGTTCAATGGAAATATAACCTACAAGAAATGGCCCTCTTGTTGTTTTCCTTTCTAAAAAAACCTTTATCCAATAAATATTACCAAACTTGGTTAAGAAGACAAAATAAACATGTCTTATTAGTTTTAACAAATTGTGTTTATGTTACTACAAGTTTCGATCTTTCGATGTCCAAAGGAGTGCATGATGTTTTTGCATTGAAGAAGATTGGGTGTCAAAACATATTATAATTGGCTTGTTTGAAATATTGAAACTTCAAGTCAAACATTGGCAAAAACTCTATAAAACCTTTTAGAGCAATATGGATTAATTATAAATATCCTTGTTTATGTGAAAGATGGAAGGTTAAATTTGAATACCATCATAATTATTTTAAACTCAATAGTTAGTTGTGAGACTTTGAATGTGGTTGAAAGTTTCCAAAACAAATATTTTGGACACGCCTATTCTAAGGTTGATCAATATGCCAACTATTGAAGAAAGAATGTGCAAAACCTTGAGAAATGTTTCCATCAAATATACCCAAGTAGTAGAAATGTACAACACTTAAAAAGTCAAGAAACTGAACATTTAGTATTGGATGAAAGCTTTTCTAATGAAGCTTGCTAATTTTTTTCTTAGGCCATGAGAATTTTCAAAATTATTATTATTTCCTTATATTCAGTTTAAAAGTTTTAAATTGATACTTTTAAAAATCTTAAAATATAACCAATTAATTAGTAAATAAGAACTAAATGTGAAAGAATCAATTTTACATGAGGGGAAAAAGAAACCAAGAAGGGTATTGAAATGGAGATTTTTGAAAAATGGAACCATCTAGGTTATTTGATTAGAAAATATCCAAAACTGGATTAACCAAATTTTTTAAAAAATTAATAACCAACCAATGTTAGTAAATACCATTTATTTGGTTTCAATTTTTGGCCAATTTTGGTTATGGTTTTCAAGGTAATTATTATGTACCCAAACCACCAAATTTACATTTCGAAGAAAAAAAAGTTCTATAATTGAAATTGAAATCATAAATTGACCTTTAGTTAAAACCAAACAAACATTAAACCCATTTATACATGTTCCAATTCTTCATTTTTCCTAATTTAATTTTTTTCAAACTAGAGTTAAAGTGGTTTTTTTGGCAATTCTTTTTCCATTTGGTGAATTTTTTTCAATTTTTCTTTTGTCAAATTTTTTTCTTTTCCAAAATAAATCAGCAAACATCTAAAAAAACTAATTATGACTATGTTGTTACACATTATTCAAGCAAGTAGTTGGGATAAAAGAGGATTTTAATAAACTTTTACTTTCATAATTAGTCTATAACACAACATGGTTGAATCTCCTTGTGGATGATTGCCAATGTGGCAACATCACAAAATTGGGGAAAAAAATGCATTCTCATGTGAAGGTCAAAATGTTTAGACATTGATAAGATGAACAAAATGAAGGTTAAATGTTGCATGAAAGTCAAAAGTCAAAACCTTTTAGATGAAGGTCAAAAAATTGTTCATTTGAGAAATAAAAGATTGAAACAAATGTAGTTCACAAAGCCAACAAAGGTATGAAAAACCTTGCACATATTACATATTATGAGTGGGAGGGAAGTTGTGCCTACTTATTATAGGTGTAATGTGCTTCCTCCTCAATAATAAGTATAAGATTCCTCTTCTTATATAATTTTTAAGAGGAATATTCATGGAAATAAAGTGCCCTACAAATTAACCAGGAAGTTTTTGGGAGTGTTTTCTATGCTATGTGTATCATTTTTATAAAAAAAAATGGATATATATATGTAGGTCAAAATGTTGAAACATAGATGCTGTCCTTTTTAAATGCATTCAATATTAGAAATGAAACATGCAAGAAATAAATAATGTAATAAATAATGGGTTTCAAAATGTAATAACATAAGAAAATATGCAAGCAAGGTATGAATGCAAGATATTTGACAAGGTTATAGAAACAAAATAAGTATATTACATTTTGAGTCCTTGAGCATGAGAATATAGGATGCATTAAAAGTCCAAGTACACCAAGTCCATGATGACAACAATACAAAAATTAAAACTACGTGGGAATCCATGAAATTCAAGGGAATTTTAAAACAAAAAAACCTCAAGGAAATTGCAACTTTATTCAAATGCATGAACTTTACATACCTTCTTCAATTTTATTTGACCTTTGAGACTTTTTTTTTGAATTGAATGTTGTTAAACAAAAAGACAAAATAATACATCATTATAGACATCAAATGATTTTTTTTTTCAAACTCAATAAAATCAAATTTTGGCCATTTGTGTTCACAAGAGAATGCACAAACAACTTGTTTCAAAATGTTCATAATAATAACTTGAAGTTTTGGTGTAGCTTCACCAAACATTCCCTACCACTATTGATGGTTAGGACCTAAAACTAACCAAAGAATTGATAACAAAATTCTTTCATTTATTCAATAAGCAAATAATAAAGTTATTTGTAAAATCGAACAAACCCAACACTAAAAGCCTGTGTTCAGCCTATTTACAAGACGTAATTTCAAATATGGTACCAAAAAATTACACACGGGTTCAACGGGGCATGAAACCCAAATTTCAAACAAGACTCGGCACGAACTTAATTTCATGTTGAGTTTCCTGCCTGTGAATTGCCCAAAGAAACCCACATCTCGGCCCCTTACTTCTGTGCCCACACCTTAATTGTCTTCATTTGCTTACCTCACATGTTTACCTTGATGTTCACACCTTGACCATCAAGGCTTGCATTAGCTTTGGGGTTTCCTTGCTTTTCCTCTCCCCCTTTTCCTTTCTTTGATTCTTTCATACGCGCAGCTAATACTTTTTTGCCTTGCAAACTACTAGTTCATAGGTTTGGAATTCACGGCCGCTTGTTGTTGGGTTTATTGTCTTTGGTGTACAGGAGGAAGAGCTTTGTACCCTGGGTGGCATCACCATCTTTTGTATAGGGAAATATAACCATAGTTATTGGTAATCCATTAGAGAGCTTTGGCAAAGGAGAAATCAATCATTGTAGATGAAAAGCAAGCAAGCAAAGTCCATGTTTTAGGTATTTTAACTAGTTTTTTCCACACATGGGTTTCGTGTCCTTATGAATGGATTTTCAACTTCTCATCATTTGGTGTTTTTTTTGTCCTTATTGTGGATTTTAGCTTCTGGTCATGCATGCATTCATATTCAATACATTAGGGTTTTGTGTCTTTGGGATTGGATTTCCGCTTTTTGTGGTTTGGTGTTTTTTTTGTCCCTGTGGATTTGAGCTTTTAGTCCTACATGCATTCTAGTTCCATACATTAAGGTTTTTTGTCCTTGGGAATGGATTTCAACTTTTCGAGGTTTGGTGTTTGAATTTATGGTTTTACATACAATCTCTAGTCTATTTATGATGATGCCAATGCATGACGCCATAAAATGGCACATAAATTCAATAAACCCCTTTTTATGTTGCATGCATTTTGTTTGTGGGGAGGTTTTGTAGATTATGTGTATTCCTTGTATGGTATAATAAAAGGTGTTAAATGGAATGTGGCAAGGCATGAGGTGCATTTTTTGTCCCTATGGATTTGAGCTTCCCGGTCCTACATGCATTCTACTTCCATACATTAGGGTTTGGTGTCCTTAGAAATGGATATTAGCTTCTTAAGGTTTGGATTTTTTTGTCCTTGTGGATTTGAACATCTGGTCTTGCAATGCATTATAGTTCCATCCATTAAGGTTTTGCGTCCTTGGGAATGGATTTCAGTTTCTCAGGGTTTGCTATTTTTTTTTGTCCCTGTGGATTTGAGCTTGTGGTATTGCATGCATTTTCTAGTGTGATTTTGATGACGCCAATGCATGAAACCCTAAAACGACATAGAAATTCAATAGATCCCTTTTGTGTTACATGTGTTTTTTTTGTGGGGAGGTCTTGTTGATTATGTGTACTCTTTGTATGGTACACCAGAAGGTGTTGAACGAGATGTGGCAAGGCATGAGGTGCACCTACGTTCCGCTAATAGATTGCAAGATCTTTGCTTCAAGAATGGTGGGACTTACATCAAGCTTGGCTAGCATATAGGTCAACTAGTATGCCTTCTTAGGGTTTTAAAATTGTGGCATAATTTCAATGCCTTGTTGGTTCATGGTGTGACAACGTCCCTTTGCCCATTATGGGGAGCTGATGAAAACATTAATGAAAATGTTCTAGTAGAGATGGTCACTACATTATTAATGTTTAAAATCTCTAAACATGTGTGTCACTATTGTCATTATTTATTGGAAGTACGTCCTTTTGTGAATAGTTTGTCTATTTTTTGGTGAAAGGATTTAAGGCAAGAAAATATATATATCTGGATTTTTGAAATGGGGAGATGGAAGCTTGGATATGATATTGAACTTGATTATTTGGGATAGATAATAGGGGAGGATATAGAACTCACTAAAAAAAGGTGACCAACATATACCACACATACCGTGGAAAATCTTTGGAAAATAAAATATAGTGGAGGAATCAATTAAGGTCATTCTCTAACCATGTTGATGAGAGTAATTGAGTCATCATACTTGTGTTGTGGATGAAGGAATTAGGAACAATAGAAGGGAGTGTGCCTACGAGGGTAGATAATTATACATGGCTATTATAAATGAAAGCAAGAAAAGCATGGGATTATCTTTGTCCTTGCCATAAAAGTTAAATTAATTTTTTTGTCATGAATCACATTGCAACCTCATGTGTTTCATCACCCTATGTCCACAATTGTGAGAGCTTTATCATCACCTAAGCTTATGAGATTCATCAAAATGGTCTACATTAATTTGGAGGCAACCAATTTTGCAAGATTTGAGACTTACAAACCCTAATGCGTTATGAGGAGGGAATTCTAAAGAGTACCATCTTATTTTAGGCTTTACATAACAAGAACTTACAATATCTTTTAAAGTGAAGTTTAGCCCAACAAGATGGTTTTGGTAGTTCAGGGTATAAAATAAAAAGAAAAGTTGGTTTATTGTCTTATTTAAAATATTTATTTTTGGCAAACATTTCTCTTACTATTGTGGTCATTCTTCACATGTTGTCGTAAGGGTTGTGATTTTTCTCCAAACTTTAATTACTAGCTAACTGAAAGATTTCTTAAAGTAAACTGATTTTGAGCCTCCAAAACTAGAAACAAAACATCTTGTCTTCTTTCGAAAAATTGAAGACCTATTTCACCTCCACAAACTCCAAAAGTTATGCCTTGTACCCCAAACTTTAAATCATCAAAATGTCCCCATAGCCATGAAAATCCTAGAAATTACCCAAAACATCTATTGCTTCCTTTAATAGATGGATTTGTGATTGAACATATCTTCCCAAATTTGCCTTTGGACCCATCTATGATGTGGCACCTTCTTCAAGTAAACTATGTGTGGCATAGAGTTGTGGATGAATCCCTTGAATGGCATGCCCTGAACATTGTGAAATATCACAATGTATTTTATCACCACGTTATTGCTACCCAAGGACTTCTAAAGCATTATTTAAAACAACATTTGCAATTTGAAGTTTAATGTTTGAAGCTTTACTTTTTAGATGATGCAAACATTTAAGACTTTAGTTTAAAGGTTGGGTTTGAAACTTCATGTGTTTTTTTGGTTCTGCAACTCAATAAACTTTGACATTTTGAAAGACTTGTTGTGCATTAAAGTATTTACATATTCCTAAAACCTTAACTTTTGGTCTACAGTGAGAACAATTTCAAGTTTTTGATGAATTTGATGCATGTGAATTTTAGTATTGTCCCAAAACCTTACCTTAAAAACTTGTAGATATAGAAATTGAGTCATTGAAATTTAGTTTGAAAGCTAAAGGTTTATACTTGAAGTGGCAACCTATGTTTATGGTCTGCAACTCAAGGATAGACCTTAATATGTTGCCTTTAATGAATATGGTACTCTTGACCACACCTAAAACATGTCTTCTTGGATTTGATGGCTTTCAAGTTTATAAAGTTTAGGGAAAGTTTATCAGTTTACAAACTAAGGTTTCCACTTGTAGTAACCTATATTTATGGTTTGTAGCTCAGGCATAGACTTGTATATGTTGCCCCTGATGAATATGGTATTCAAACACACCTAAAATCTGTCTTTTTAAATATGATTGCTTTCAAGCTTATAAAGTTCATTGGATTGCATGTGCCTATGTATTTATTAACCCCTAAAACCTACATTGTCCATGTCCAACCATAATGCCTAATTTTTTTGATAGATTACATGTGTGTGATTTTGAATAAGCCCTAAAACATGACCTAATTGAAGCTCAATTTGGACGCTAGGGGTTTCTACTTGAAGTAGCAACATGTGTTTATGGTCTACAACTCAAACATAAACTTTAATAACATATTGCCCCTAATGATGTGTTTATGGTCTACAACTCAGGCATAAACCTTAATAATATGTTACCCTTAATGAATATGATGGTATTCAAACACACCTAAAATTTGTCTTCCTGGATCTGAAACTTCCAAGCTTATAACATTTATTAGATTGCATGTGTATGGGTATTTACATATCCTTGAAACCTTAGTCACCCATTTTTAGTTAGAATGATTTCAAGTTTTGATTTGAAATCCATTGGTTTGAAATTTGGTCATTGAATTACAACGACTCTTTTGGTGGTAGGCTTAATTAATTAAAGTTATGTCCAATGATTGTTATGTATAAAGATTTGAGTGTGAGTGGTCCATTTTTTGTTTGTGCGTGTTTCCAGGGATGGTTGAATTTTGGGCAAGTAAAACTTCAAAGCCAGATGTACTAGAGACACACAAGTATCTGAATCTATGGCATTACATAGATCCAAACCCCTCGTCCAAAGGAAAAGATACTAAAGCAACTTGTTGATTTTGTCCACTTCAACACCATGGCAACTTCTTACAACTTACACTTTGCAAATTATAGCTTGGGTAAGAAGCAAGTTACTCAATTTATTCCTATTGTTATGTGGAAGCAAATTTACATTGACTATCAAACCATTTATCTCGATTCATACCTTGCGGAAAAAACCTTCAAAGATTGATTTGGGACATTTTGAAGGAATAAAAAACAAGAACTTCAAATCAAGATTGTTTAGAAAAAATAACATTGCAATGTGATCAAGTGTTAGAGTGCTTGAAGGCCACATGTGGACATGCAATAAAGAATGTCTTAAAGAGACATCAAAGTTTAATTAATGGGGCATCTATACCTATACTTGAAACCCCAGGTTCTAGTTGGTCTGAACCTATAACCCTAAATCATATATTAGCCCATCTTTGGACTTTACACCATCTGGAAGTGATGGTGAAAAGTCAATGACAAAATTAAAGATGTTGCAAAGCCAATCCAACAGGATGGCAATAGTGGTGTCCCACTTCTCAACAACTTCTTAGATTTGAGATACCTTCCTAGTTGGCAAGGTGGTGATCAATAATGAGAAGTTGAATAAAATGAAGATTAGTAATATGAAAGCAACTAAAGAATTAGGTGTTATCACAGAAGAAGAATTCAGATAAAGGGTTAAAGCTATTTTGCACTTGTAGCTAGAAATCCCCAACCCAACCATGTTCGGTTAGGTTAGCAATTAGATCACCAACAACCTCGTATGTGAGGGCCATGCATCTCATGTGTAGGAAATTAATTAGGAGAGTTGTAGCTTGAAACAAATGTGCATATTTTGGTTTGGTTGAATCAAACTTTTTCATGTGGCACTTCCACTTTCCTTTCAACCCACCTATGCCCCATTCCATTTACACCTTAAAACCTACATGCATTTGGTTATAAGCTTGCATTGTAGCATGGTCAGCATTTAGTGCTAGTTCCCATTGCTTTATTCTTTGTATGATAAACGTCTCCTCACCCATATAACCTAGATTTCCCAATAGGTACTAAAAATAGTCATCACCATGGGTGAAATATTGACACCGATTCTTGTAAACATTAAAGTGTCACAAGATGGTCACATTGTGATAAGAACTAGGATAACCAATGTCTATGTAGGCAAATAACTCATGATGGTCCACAATGACAATGTTGTTTATTGCAAAAAAAATTTCCGCACATTAAACCATGTGCCATGTGCTTCATTCTGCTAAAACTTGTAAATTTCAATTAAAATGTCATCAATAAACCCAATACACCTTGATATTTCCCATAAATGCGCACCCAAATTAAGTTTTTCCTCATGTGTGGGCCATTGGATTTCATTTTCAAGTGCATGGTTGATGCATGATGCAATGAATATTGCATCATCATATAATGCAAAATTTGACCAATTCCACATAAAAGTGACATTGTCATGTTTCATGTAAAGAATGAAATTCAAGAAACATTGTTCAGGTGTCAACTTTGACAACCTGCCTGATACAACTAGAACCTCGCTTATTATGATGCAAAACAAAACATCAAACCTAAAATTTTTAACCCTAACCCCAAAAACTTACACCTAAATCATAACCCACAAAAATTAACCCTAAACCTTAAATTTTAGACCTGAAAATCCTAACATCAACCCCTTAAACCTAAACCCTAAAAATCCAAACTTGAAAACTTAAACCCTAAGTCCAAAAACCTACACCCTAATCATAACATGCAAAAATCAACCTTAAACGCTAAATTTCAGACCTGAAAACCCTAACATTAACCCCTTAAACCTAAACCCTGAAATTCATACTTGAAAATGCTAACATTAACTCCAAAACCAAACCCAAAACCCTAAAATTCAGACCTAAAAGTGTTAACCCTAACTCCAAAACTAGACCCAAAACCTTAAAATTTAGCCTAAAACCCTAACCCTAACCTCAAGCCCCAAAAATCAGAATTGAAAACATGAAAGATGAAGCTCACCTATGGATCTAGCATGGGCTTTAATGGTACGGACCACTCAAGAAGCCAACTCATCATGTAAAGTTTGTCAAAATTTTGAATAATGCCGATGTGGCTCACATTGTACCCAAAACATCCTAAGCACCAATGGTCATGTCCATAGATTGACCCCCCCCTTCTTCCATCTCATGTGAATTGAACAAATCATTGGTGTTGGAAGCCATTGTTGCCATCATTTGAAAAAACAAGGTTATTTTGGTCCATGTTTTCCAAAATATCCTCATCACTTGAAGATGATGTGGAATCATCACTATTTCGAAAGCTTGAGGAAGACATTTTTCAAGGTTTGAAATGAAAAAAAGAGGGAAAAAAAGAAGGAAGACCTTTTCGTTATATAGTTCACATGAGAGTCTTAATTTACATTTAAAGTATTAACCTATTTTAGATCTAAACCATATTCTACAAAAGTACAAACCATAATTTAAACCTTAATGTTTTATTTTCTAACCTTAAATTCTGAAAACCATACTTGAAAAGCCTTAACCCTAAAATTAAACCCTAAACTTGAAACCCTAAAATTTCAATTCCTACATTATAAAACCAAACCTTAAAAACCTCAAACTTGAACCTTAAAAAAAATCTTAAAATTCAGACCCTAAAAAGCACAACCTTAAACCCTAAAACCAAACCTTACCATGTGAATGCACAAAATTTTAAACCCTAAACCAAACCCTAAAATTCAACCTTAAAAACCCAACTCTACACCTTAAAACCAAACCTTAACATATATATTAGCAAAAGACCAATCTTAAACCCTAAAATTCAACCTTAAAACCTAACCCTAAACCAAACCCTACAATTCAACTCTAAAAAAACCCAACCCTAAATTTAAAAACCAAACCTTATAATGTGAACCCACAAAAGACCAAACTTAAACCCCTGACAAGCCCAAATTAAAACCCAACAACCAAACCCTAAAACTCAAACCCTAAAAAAAATTCAACTAAACCCTAAAGTGAACCTGAAAAAACCCAAAATTATATTTTTAAAATTAAATCTTAAAACCTTAAAATGTAAACGCTAATATCCAACCTTTGAAAACCCTAACTCTAAAAATTGAACCTCAAAATAACCTATAATAAAAAAAAATCAATAACCATAACAATAGTTAGTAGCAAAATCAAATAGTGGATAACCATAACCAACAGCCGTCAACAATAACCAATAGCCATAACGAATACCCATAACAATAATCAATATCAAAATCAAATAGTGAATAGCCATAGCCAATAGCCAACATCACCTCAGCCCCCTAACCCCCTAGCCCATATACCTAGCCCCCATAATGTAGGCTAGAGGTGGGCAGCCCATGAGTGAAAAAAAGAAAAAAGTTGATGTGCTGAATTTGGGGATGGCATCTTGGGTTTTCCCAATTTCGACCCTTTTTGGTCCCCTATCCTAAGACTTTACAGAAAACACAAAACCAGGGATGAGGCAGCAAAGAGGGGTGCAAGTGGGCACCAACAGGGGACCACTTTGGGTACCACTTTATGGATTAATTTAATTGATTCTCCATTTTGACCTAGTCCCACACATCAAAATTAAAGCTTTTATATTATGACCTTGAAACCCTATCATTACTTTTCAATCACGTTCATCGGCCCCTTGCATTTCCACTTTAAATTAAGCGTAAAGTCCACAGAAAATAATGGGTTATGGCCATCAAATAACCACCCAAAATCAAGCAATATCTAAATTTTTGTAAAGAAAGGGAAATCATATGATTGATAATTTCAATCAATTGATCCATTTTTTATAAAAATTACCCGTGGTTAGGATTGCTAAATCCAAGCATAATAAATAAGAAATTGGCTTAGTTGCAATCACCATTATTTAGGCATTTGACCAAACTGATTTGAAGAATATGGTCTTTTTTTGTTTCATTCCTAGACATATTTACTTGTGACCACTCCTACTTAGTAGACCAAACTAAAAAAGAACTTGGTTATGTCGATGATTCAAATTAATTAGTGCCCAAGTGTTACCACATCCTCAACTGATTTTTCCTTCCAAAAACCTGGTTTTTTGGAATTTATTTGAATTTTCAGTGGCAGAAATTACTTAAAAATTCAATATCTTTCACATTCTGAATCCAAATCTTACCAAATAAATTCCATTAAATCCTGCTCATCAAGATCTTTCCTACAACACCAAAGGCACTTCCAATTCCTTTGAAATTTTTAGCTACGACTTAATTTTCAGTGAAGAAATCATTCAATATTCAAGAACTTTTGCACCGCAAGTCCAAACATCATGAAATCGAGCTGTTGCACCCCTCCTCCTTCAGAGCTTTCCAAAGAGACCAAGAACATGGCCTGAAGCATCCCGGTTGGATGGATCTCACAAGTACAAACAAAACAAACAAACTACCTTCCTTCATAGATAGACTAGTGTGGCCTATGCTGTTGGCCCAAATGTGAACCCATTACAAAATAGGGAAACTCAACATGTGAACATTGTTTTGCAATGTATGTATCAATTTTTTGAACAGTCAAATATGAAAAGAAATCATGCTTGAATTGAATGGTAAGCCTTAAGTGTTACCACGTACTCAACTTATTTTTCCTTTCATAACCTGGGTTTTTGGAATTTATCTGAATTTTCAGTGGCAGAAATCACTTAAAAATCAATATCCCCCGCACTCTGAATCCAAATCTTACCAAATAAATTCAATTAAATCTTGCTCATCAAGATCTTTTCAACAACGCCAAAGGCTCATTCCAATTCCTTCGAAATTAGAAATTTTCAGCTATGATTTAATTAAATTTTCATCATTCAATATCCAAGAACTTCTACATCACAAGTCCAGACGCCATGAAACCAAGCCAATGCACCCCTCATCCTCTAGAGCTTTCCAAACAGACTAAGAATGCAATCTCAGGCATCCCAGTTTGGTGGATCTCATAAGTACAAACGAAACAAAATAAACAAGATACCTCTTCCTTCATAGATAGATTACACCACATTTCTAGGTTTTTGCAAAATAGTTAAAACCCATTTGAAAGAAGCTATGTCTTTCAAGTACCAGTCAAAAACATGTGTAGCACAACCTAAATACTAAATACTAGCACTACATTTGTTTTGAGGAACCTTATTTTCAACAATGTTCCCAATTCTCTTGCAAATAGGAACATTATTTGCTATATATTAAATAACTTTGTAAGAACAATGCCTTTTATCAAATGTTTTGTTATGAGTTATGATGTGTTTGCCTTTCCATTAAAATTCACTAGTGTGTTGTTGGACCAAATGTAAATTGGTTACCCAATTAAAATTTTATTTTCAAATCATTTTTTGTAATTGAATTTTCAATGACAAAAGCTACTCAATATCTCCCACACATTAGGTCTAAAAATTTCCAAATCACCTTTAGCAAATCCTATTCATTGAGAGCTCTTCAACAATAGTAAAAATACACCCAAGTTCTCCTATAACTTTTAGTTTTGATTTATTTGAATCTTCACTGAAAAAATTGTTCAATATTCAATAACTTCTCCACCATAGGTCAAAACATTATGAAATCAACTTGATGCACCCCTACTCATCAAGGCCTTTCTAAGGGTACCAATAGCATGGCAAGAGGCATAGTGATTTGAGAGATCTTAGTGTGACAAACGTAACAAACATACTCCTTTCCTTCATAGATAGATTGCTTTTAAAACATCTCTCCTTGCTTTTAGTGAAACACAAAGAATATTCAAAAGACGCCTATTGTTTTGTGTTTGTTCAACAATCAAAACCAATTATGGTGCTTGTTCAACCATCACAACAACTTATGGAGCTTGATTTTTCCCAAGACTTCAGAATTGGTTCCAACTCATATCCTGAATTGCTTTTTGACTCCATCACTTTATACAACCAATCCTCATGTAAATGATTGAGATTAGTGATAGAATAAGAAAGTCCAAAATTGAAAAAAAAAATGATCTCACCATGTTCTTGAAATATGGTGACCATGCCACATTGAAGGGTACAACTAAGGATATTGAACAATTACTTTGTTTAGCTCATTCTTGATTAATTTTGCTAAACTCCTCCTAGTTCACTAGGTCGCACAATTTGGTAAAGAATAGAGATAGGCATAGAAATTCTTGGCAGCCAATGTGGTGAGCCAGCATGCACCCAAGGGACCAGTCTTTTTTCTTTTGGGGAGAAAGGGGTGGGGGAGGGTGTGGGATTTTTGGATTTTTCGTTCTTCTCAATGTGTTCCTTTCAAGTTCCCACTACTGAGTTCCCAACATGCTCCTCAAGTTCCCAATGTGTTCACAATAGCACCTCACCTTATCCCACTATATTCACTCTTTGAAATATGTTCTCTGACTCCCACAATAGAAGCTGCTTGGAATTGTTTGGTAGAATACCAAAATTGTTTCACAATGGTTCTCGTCATACAAGTTATGAAGAACTACATGGAGTCTCTCAAACGACTTAGAACACAAAATGATATGCAAGGAAGTTTTAATGCAGATATTGAGTACTTATTGCTCTCGTTCTCTTTTTGTGTAGGACGGTTGGGAGCATTCCCAAAGTAAGGAGCCTAGCACCAAGGAGTGCCTAAAGAAACACTGCGCCAAGTTCAACCCTACATTTTTGGGAATGTTCATCACTTGGGCACTTTTCCCATCATATTGCAAAGGTTATCATGAACCTTATCATACATACATCACAAGGTGTAAGAGGGGTCGGGTTCTTACACCTACTTGTTAAGAGTGGGAGGGATCTTACATCTTAGGCAATGAGATAGTCAATAAGGACAAAGTGGACTTTCAAAACCCAAACCCCTGAGAGAAACATGACTCCTTAGAAGGAAGAATGATTACCAAATTCCAGAACAGTAAAACACCAAAATTGAACCTTCTTCATTAAGCAAATCTTTGGTTCAGCATTGGAGTGTATAGCCTGCCATTCTTCAAAAGAATGATGGGCTCCTGATTTGAGCTAAAGAGAACTCCCTAGAAATAGAACTCTGTACAAATATATGCCTCACATCTGTAGGAATGACCCTGAATTTACCAAATCTGATGAAATAGATTAATGTAGTATCACAATTTACAATAAGCTGTAATCCCATTCACCAGCTGATGCCCTACCACTGATTGCTTATTCATAAGCAACAAAGAGTTATATATAAATCCTGAAGAGAATTTTCAAAAGGCAAGAAAATCAACTACTGTAACTTTGCTGGCACTCCAATTGAATAAATGAGTGTCCGACAAAATATCCACTAGTTTGTTGTGAGTTTACATTCCATTCATCAAACCTTCAAATTTGATGGCAACCATGTGCAAGAAGTTTCAAGCGTTCAAAGTGTGGACACTTGATGATAACACTGCAACAAATCAAGCATTCAAACACTCGGCAAAACTATTCAACCAAGTCTGATCCATGGTGTTCAGGATTTCATTGTTGCTGTCTGGATCATCAGCAGTTTCAGACTCAAACAAGTCGCGCATTTCCTCAAAAAGGTCTTGAGAATAAGTCATTGGGTTCATCACTGGGACTTCCTTCACTGGGGTGAACACACTTTCTTGTGGGAGGCTGGAGGGCAGCTGGAAAACCTCAGTGCTTTTGCATCCTGTCTTGCAGCTACCAGGTGACCTTACACTAGCCATCTTAACCTCTCTCACTGGGCTGCCACTGTCAGAAACTTGGACAATTTTATGGGATTCTGCTGTCTTGTTGTTGCAGTCAGCTGTCATATCTGCATCTTCACTTGTATACCCCATCTCCATCTGATCATCCACTGTCACGTAGCTTTTGCTTACTACTGATTGAAGTGGCTTATTGTCATCATCTGGGGCATTCTCAAGTTTCAATTTCACCACTGGTGAAAGATCTGCTTCTCCAACCTGTAATGAATATTGAGTACCATGTGTGAGGTGTCTGAACAACACTAAAAGTTGTCAACAAATGGATGGCAAATTCAGATACAGATTGCTCAATATACAATATGTAAGCTTTCATCCCACACTATCTTAGGAGCTCTGTTCATGGTCAGTAGATACAAACAGTTGGCTGCCATTGAAACCTTGCTCCAATTACATGTTAAGGATCAGATGAGTAACTTACAATTTCACTAAAGTCAGGACAGGTGTTGGGGCTGCTGTGAGACTCTTCATGCAGTCTTCGTGTGGCAGGCACCATTTTCCTAGCCTCAGCTAGCTCATTGGTCAAATTCTGTGCCTTCTCCATGAGCTTTTTGTTCTCAGCTTCAAACTTCCTGGCCAACTGTAAAGCAAGATTTGACTTGCGCAACAGAGATGCATTCTCCACTCTTAATTGAGCAGTCTACAAAACAATCACATCCATGTATTGGAGATCAGTTCACAGGAGTCCAAACAGTTTCAAATAGGGATCTGAATTGTGGAATTATGAACATTTCACAACCAATTAGCAAACAGACAGTTTCTGTCCCCAAAGAAAAAGGGCAAAAGTTCCCAAAGAAAAGGAACAGATCATACCAAGACCTCAAGCTGATCCAGACGGTTCTGTCTCCTTTGCCTTGACCGCTGAGCTGATGCACGATTGGAAAGCATCCTTCACACCATTGAAGTCAAACCAACATCAACTTCCTGGCTTGGAAGTGAGGTGCTGTAACAACTTCAAGTTCACAACCAAGGTGCTCTGAGGATGATCAAGAAGCTATTTCAAAATAAGCTACTCCCAATGTCAAATATGTCACCTACTGCATGCTTCACTCATCCCTCCTTCACCTTCCAACCATGTAGTAGGACATGTCCATGCCTAGATCCTAGAGCATGATTAACAAGACAAAGGTCTAGTCTTCATGGATATGTAATAATGTTTATTGCAGTGTATGGCTTGAAAGGAACCAACACCAGACACCAGAAGTAGTTTGCCTTCTTGCTGATGAGAGTTCATACAAGCCTCACCTGCATCGTCTAGCCAGACAAAACCAACTCTAGCCAATTTGACAGATGTTGCAGCCCTGTGCAACTCTAAGAGCAGGAATTGCTGAAGAGAAAATCTGAACTTTCCTGTCATCCACAGAGAGGATTCAATTGCAAATGAAGCAGCAAATCAGACAGGTACTTCATTTCTGTGCTCAAATAGAAGTGGTAATATCCAAAAAAAAAGATGATTGAAAAAGTGTAAAGGTGAGAGAAATCAGAAATGACCTTCTCTTCCTCTTTTCATCAATAAGAACTGGCTCTGTTTCATCATCAGTGCACACATCAGCTTCAGACCCTTCATGGCTGTGGACTGCAGCAGCAGCCACTTTCTGTTTCTTTTCACGTTTAGTCAGCTTAGGAACCTTCTTCACAGGTTTTGTATCCACTTCAAAATTTGCCGTGGTGGTGGACCTTTCTTTGATCAAAGAAGTTGCTCCAATTTCTGCATCAATCTTGATCATGCAATCAAACCATGCTGAGAACGACCCTATGCTTTCAAGCTCAGGAGCACCACTGGCACCAAGTGGTTGTGGCCGACAGATTAGCCCCTGTCCTCCTTCAAGTAGCACCGGTTCCAGCTTCTCCAAGTCCTCAACTGCTATGGCCGAGGTCACCTCAAGAGGCTCGTACACATCCCCTCCACATTCCAGTGGCAGACTCCCTCGTCCTTCTGCTACCCTGTCCCTGGTGCAAGAAACCACTGACGATGTCAGAGAGCTTCACATGTTCTTGTTGTATATTCTACGAGGTGCAGATGAGACCCGCAATTCCCCAAAGAAATAGGAACGGAAGAAGGAAGCCAGCAAGCTCGGGTATGAGAACTCCCTCCATCTTTAGGAGTCCGTCAAGAAGAGAGTTCGCATACCGTGCGGGAGTGGAAGAATGCTCTGGATCAAATGCCTTCTTGTCATTCTCGTGCATGACAACAGGAGATTGCAGCGGCAGCTTAATACCCGCGGCACAAAGCTCCACTGCGTCCACATGATGATCACTATCGCGGCGGCTCGCTACCCGGTCACAGCCATCCTGAGCTGCTCCGTCAGCCGGCCCACTCCACTGCTCCACTCCCTCCCGGAGAACGTACGACGGTCTCCATGCCTTTGATCCTAGCTCTTCCACCACCCGCCAGTCCCGCACTGGTGCAAACGTCGGCAAAGCCGAAACTGATATTTCCGGTGGCAAACACATACTCTCAACTCTCAATAATCTCCGCCCCTCAGATAACCTCTCCTCTATTCTCCCCCCCCACACACACACCTCTCTCTCTCTCTCTCTCTCTCTCTCTCTGATCTGCAGTTCTACGAGAGAAAAGAAAACCTTACATTTGCCTCCCTTCGCCTCCACAATCCCCCAACGGATTTTCGATCCTTACCGATCCCCGAAATCCGCTTCAAGCCGAAGTTTCCGCAGCTAACGTAATCCTTCGTTTTTTCCCAATCTTCGGTCTTTACTCCAAGGCGCTTCCTTCCTGACCTTAGCGCATATGTACTATGCAAATGTACTATCTCCAGACAAAAAACCTTGGCAAAAAAGAATGACTTTACAGCAAACAGCAACGCCGCTGCAACCCTAATAACACCGCTTGCAGAACTCTCTACTAGCTATTTCCCAAAGCTCAAACTGTACTACAAACTGTAATAAGATCCTCCAACAAAAAAAAACACACACACAAAGTCGGACTTTACTTTTGTAGCAGAGATGATGAATTTTTTACGAGTATCGAACAATCGAAGCCAACAACAACTTCCTTGCTACAAAGCAAAAAGAACAGTAAGCACTCTCGCACTTGATTTCACGACACCATCACTGTCGCAGACCATCAGGAAAAACACCAATGAAAACAAGCTTTTGCTTCTATAGCCAAAAAAGGGCTCTCTACCGTCTTATCGCGGGTAAGTTCAAACTAGTGTTGGGCAGGTACTGGGCTGGAGTATAGACTGGCACTGGCCCTGGTTTCAAAGAACCTACCAGACTCGTGTGACCTGAGGCAAATATCATACGCGGGGACCAGTACCTGCCTGGTAAGGACAAACAGGACGTGAAGTAATACCAGTACCAGTTTAATACCAGTACCCACCAATGAATGCATTATGAAGAAGGGATGATAAGTGGTCAAGAAACAGTTTTCTGTTGGGTAGTTCCCCAGCTAATCATCGTGGTTAGTTAGCTCAGTTGCTTTTTTTAAAAAAACTACCTACTAATAACAAACATCCCAGTTGTTAATAGGTGAGTAGTAAAGATAGCCCTCAATCTCTGTATATAATCCATCTACTTAGCTAATACCACCTAGTCACATATTTTCCTACCTATTTAGGACTAATGTTTTTCAGAATGGGTTACCAAGCTGAAACCAGATGTTAACTCAGTTGAGGTTCATCCATGAGTGAGTTATTACAGGCAATCCAATGGATGGTGCACTGGTGGATACCAACAAGGGCTATATTTGAGTGTCAAGACTTGTGTCGAAAAACAATTCCTGTGAGGATACCCGTGAGGTATCCAAGGAAAATAATTAAAAATGAAACCAGGCATTTTGAAAAACCATGCACTTACCCGACATTATGTAGGCAAGCAACCGACAACGGTTCTACCCCACAAGAATTTTCAATTTTTAAGACAAAGGGTTTCCTTTTTTTCTTGGAGTGTTCCTTTCCTCTTGGAAGCGTGTAATGGCTATACATATACAAA
>Ga0209611_10000181_pt1 | contig 79030 bp, 67 predicted proteins | sample S1TSphgellanicum_3_FD_187693 | JGI IMG/M metagenome (GOLD analysis project Ga0209611, IMG submission 187693) | Host-associated microbial communities from peat moss isolated from Minnesota, USA - S1T2_Fc - Sphagnum magellanicum MG (SPAdes) (version 2) | ecosystem: Host-associated > Plants > Peat...
AGGCACGAGCTTCAGCGCGATCCTTGACATATGTGAAATACAAGAATGTGTAGAGCAAAGAGCAGATTGCAGAGGGGATGACAATGACCCAGAACACGCCACGAGAGAGCGCACGTGCCTCAGCAGGAGAGCCAGCGTCAGGAATGATGATACCTGAGCTGCTTATGTCATACCCGAACACTCGCTCCGCCAGTATTCCCACTGCAGGAGCTGCCAGTGCTCCGAAAGATAACTCAATGGCACGGTCGAACGCATAGACCATCGTCCTGTAGCGCTCTGGGACAACTTCAGCAAAAATGGGGTTGTTGGCACATGATTGACACCAGGTAATGGTGAGTCCCATCAACAGAAATACCCCTGCAAACAATGCCCACTTATGGGCATCCTGGGGAAGAAGAACGAGCAGGAAGAATGAGGTGGGAACAGCCATGAACGAGGAGAATTGGGCACACATTATTCGTCCCTTGCCTGGAAGAATGCGCTCTATCTTGTCTCCCATCCAACCACCCAACAGAACTCCTATGGCTGCTCCAATGTAGAAGACTTCCAGTAGACTTGCTGTAGCCTTGTGGCTGAAACCTGTGGGACCATCATGATCACCTCATGTCATGCAGGTGAACATTGCAGGCTGCAATCATATCAATGTAAGATTCTGTTTTGTACTGTGTGTGCACCTTGACAATGTTCTGATGATCCCCAGCTTGCAGTTTCAAATTCCCCAATTAGAAGCACACTGTGATGATCGATCATGTCTGAGAGAAAAAATAAACATCACAAGTCAACCACCTATTATCCCCAAGGAAATGGCCAAGTTAAGTTGACTAATAAAACTTTGGGAAAGATTTTGGCCAAACTAGTTAATGTTAATTACATTGACTAGGATGCTATGCTTTTTACAACATTATGGGAGTATTTAACAACATATAAAGTTACTACACAATTTACACCTTTTGAATTAGTTTATGGCATTCCACCCATTATGCCAGCTGAATTTATGGTCCCTACTAAAAGAATCAGGGATATGCCAATAGAGGATTTTGATCAAGCCATCCACGTAAAAATGGAAGATCTCATCTGATTGGATGAAAAATGTTGGCGTGTTAGTGGAAACATCAATCATATACAAATATTGTGTAAGGAAAGTTGGGGATGGAAAAGGGAAACTCAAAAGCATTTGTGAGGGTGATTTAGTCCTATGGATGCCCAAAATAACTAAGATCAAGGGAGGTAAATTTAAGTTACCTTGGAAGGGTTCATATAAAATGCATAAAGCTTTTAATAATAACAATGTCGAATTAATTACTCTGGGTGATGATGAGGTAGAAAGAGTAAATATCAACAAAATAAAAGAATATCATTCCAAAAGTGTGGTAGCCAACATTATGGTGACTAATGTCCATGTCAAAAGATACCCCAATAAGTATTATTGGGGCAAGACCCCAATTGTTGTACCTAAAAATTCATTTAGGCTTGTATGCAAACCTAGAAGACTACCATGGACAAATTTCATACCTAAAATTGTAGATGATGAATATTTTTGGACAAAAGAGGAAAGATCAAGAAGTAATGAGGGTAAGGTAAGAAGTAGTGGTTACAAAGCTATACTTTTAAAAAGAAAATCATTATACCCTACCAATTATGCCCTAAAAGAGAAAGGTTGTAAAGGAGATTTATTGTAACCATCTAAGTTAAACCCCACAAGGAAAAACAAAGAGCTATCACCATAATATTAAAAAGTCCATTAAATGAAATACGACCAATATGGCCCTTGGATACTTTACTAAACCTTAAAGAGTTAGTGGAGTTGAAGAAAATCAAGCAATGATACTACCTATAGAAAGTGTTCAAGGATAGATGATGAACATGTTAGTGAGTGGAATGCCCAAGCTAAAGAGATTGTTGAACAACAAAATCAATGTAGAATTGAGAGGTTTGCAAAGCCACATAAGGTTTGGTTCAAAACTAATACAATAGAATTTAATGGCAAAGCAATATCTGAAGAGTAAGAGAAAACATGATTTGCATCTAGTTTTGTAAGACCAAGTTGTTGGAGAATTATTTGTGAGCAAGGAGTTGATATAGAAGATAATGGAGAGGAGTCGAATGATAGTGGAGATAATGGTTTTGAAGCAATAATACCTACAAGCAAAGGAGCATTCGAACCCCACAATCCTTGTTTTGGAGGACAAAAACAAAGAGATTAGTGACATTGTGAAGTAGACGACTTATAACAAAAAGACTTCCAAAAGATTTTCGAGGAGTAGCGCAAAGAAAAAGAAAATTCTAGTTGTGACATTACTTAATTGCGAATTTGGGAATACCTCAGGAAAAAACAACAGAAGAGGTTGGTTCCTAATACTCCAAGGAAATAACATTGTCTTAAAATTGTTGTGTTACAACTAGGGTTCGATTATCTATTTGTAGGAATATATAAGGAATTGCCTGAGCCACCTTACTAGCACTATCTTGCTAGTTTTTGGAATTGAGAGTTCGATCTATATATGGAACAAGTTCTTGACATTGCAGAGATGAAGCATGAACATGAAACTAATGTCGGCATGACTTTTATGAACACCAAACGAAGAAGGATCAAACTAGTGGAGAAGTTGTCAATTATGGCTAAACTAGGGAAAGTGATTTTCTTGGGATGCATTCATAGAAGTATTTGGGCCCTAGACATTCAAGAAGAGGCATGGCCAAGAAGGTGGGTTTTGCATCGTTGAAAAAATTCAATTGGACCACATCAATGAACCCATGGTGAAAGAGTTGATTTGCAACTTCAATTATGACAACCAGTACGCCAAGTTACAGAAACGGTAAATCAACATAGGCGAGGAAGGCATAGCAAAGGTGTTCAAACTACCTTGTGAAGGATTGATGGCAGAAGCACGATAAGGGTATAATGGTGTTGCTGCCATTTATTTTGCAAGAATACAACAGGATCATTATGTTCTCAAGTCAAGGTATTTGATTGTGTAAGCGAACAAGAAGGCAAGAGTCAAAAGATTAGAAACATCGACAAAGATTTTGACATTTCGTCAAGGCAATAGGTTTGCCCCTAGTTTTTTAATTTTTGTGATGTTAATTGTTGAAAAGGAACCACATAATTGGGTAGCATGGTTTTTTCAAAAGCTGCATAATGAATTAATAGCAGTTCAACGTAAGGTTGGAAAGTCGATTAGTACTTTAGTTGGACTTGCTTTAATAATAATTTGATAATACTACTGAAAGAAGTTTGTTAAGGAGCAAGGAAGTTTTGTAGGATAGAAAAAACTCTAGAAGCGGAGGGAAAAAATCATTGTGGATGTTAATGCCATAATGCTAGAGAATAGGAAAAAAAGAAAGAACATCATTAGTAAACCCGAGCAAAGTGATTATAGAGGTATCATTACCTCAAGAAGGGGATATTAGTGAGACTATTATAAATATCGATAAGCCCACTACAAATGCTGGTTAGCTTCCTGTCGCATCTAATGTTGTGAGCGAAGCTATAAAGCTTTCCCAGGTTTTTCCTAACATAAAGTGAATGGTTGGCCCACCCTCACAAGGCATCTCATGTGCCTTCACTTTCACGATCCCATTTTTGGAAGGAATCTTAATTAGTCTATTGTGCCCTTCTATGAGCACATTGTTTTGGGTGATGAACTCCATTCCCAAAACACAGTCCATTCCACCCAAGGCGGAAACTAACAAGTCCACCTTTTCTCTCCAATTTCCTAGTTGGAGAAGCATTCCTTTGCTTGTGACGTAGTGGGATGGGGAACCCCATCCACAAAATGCACTTCGATGGGTGCCTCGAGCTCCTTCAAGTGGAGTTCCATCCTTTCAGTGCTTTCTCGGGTTATGAAGTTGTGAGAAGCCCTTGTGTCCAAAAGACATAACACATCCCACTTAGTAATCTTCCCCTTCAAGAAGATAAGTTGATTGCATTCAGCTTGGGCTAGGTTGGCGTTGAGGGCAATTACCTTAGAGCCCCCATTCCCCGTTTTGGACTTGGGGCAATCCTTGGAGTAATGCCCCATCTCATTGCAGTTGAAGCATGTTCCTTTGGGTTTCACCCCAACATCTCCCTTGGGTTGGCTCCTTTTGAAAGGAGGCCCCTTCTTCACAAAGTTCCCCTTGGGTTTAAACCCCGAGCCTTGGAATTGTTTGGGCTTATCCTTTGTTGGGCTTCCTTGTCCATAGTTCCATTCACTGTCATGCCTTGATTTCTTGTGAAGGAACTTATTATCCTTCTTGAACCCGAATTTTTCACTCCGCTCCACATCTAAGAAGCCTTCCACTTTTGTGATGGCTTTGGATAGTGAGGAGGGCCAATTTTCCTCAAGCTTTCGCTTGGCCCAAATTGGAAGTCCCATCACGAACTGGCACACATGGTCCAACTCATGCATGTTCCGAATCTCGAGCATAAGTTCAGAGTAAGCCCTCACATATTGCCTCAAATTTTCATTTGTGGCATTCACAAGATCACGAAGTTTGCACCTCGAGATGTAGTTGAAGTTCGTTGGAACAAATTCGGTTTCGACATGTTCCTTGAAGAATTCCCAAGTGTAACCATGGTTCTTCCCTTCCTCTTGTCCCACTATCCTCCACCATGTGGTGGCATAACCTTTCAAGTAGGACTGGGCAAGCTCCACGGTCGAATGCCGTCCAACCTTGGCAGCATGCAAATAATCTTCCATCTTTGCAAGCCAAGCGTCCACAACCTTTCGGTCACGGGCACCATCGAAGTTCCCGGGTTTGGCTGGTTGGAATCTCGCATCCTTGGATGCTCCTCCTTTGAAGGCCACAACCAGTTCATTGAAATCAGGCCTATTCATTTTGAAGAGGACTTCTAATTGTTCCTGGGTGAATAGGACTAAGCTCCATTACTCCTCTTCACTTTCGAGCTCATCTTGGTCCTCTTGAGTTTTTGGTTCCTCCTCCCCAATTGATTATGGCGGGACTACTCGATCCTCATTGGGTTCTTCCAACATGGTTTCTTGTGCTTACTTGCGATTCTTCTTTGGTGCCATCCGAGGCTCCCAAGAAGTGAACCGAGCTCAACCGGAGCTCTGATACCAAGTGATGCGCTCCTAAGTCCTTGGTTAGGCCCAACTTGAGACTAACTTGCTCAAGTTACAGAATTAGGAAGGACTCGAGGCACGCTCCCAGCTCTAGCACTAAAGGGGGTGAAAGGGGCGTGCTGAAAGCTCTGGGATTAGACTAGAAAGATGGACAAGCTACTTAGTTATTCGACCCTGCATCCAAATCCAACCAATAAGTTGGTTAGAACTCATTCTACACACTTTTGGTGTTGGGACAAGTCACAGGCAACCTTGAACTCACTTGACTCACCATGGCCCGGATTCGGGGGAAGCCACCACTTTCCCCCATATAGTATTCTCTGCATCTCACCGTCCCACTTGCATCCGAATGGCACTTTTTCTTGGGACTCCCAAAGTGGAGTCCCAAAACCATCCCGGTTTGGACTCCCAGGATTTTGGGTGTTCATAACTTCTCGTTCTGACCTCTGATTGGGACGAGGTCTAAAACAAAGTTGTAGCTCTCCTTGAGATCTTTTCAATGGTGTGTTGCACCCCACCTGCACACACCGGGATCGGGTCGATTCCCGACTTTTAGTGGTCGGCAGTCAAATTGCCAATTTGACTCCCGGCCCTTCTTTCGACCATAACTTTGTTACAAATGTTCAAATGGCTCATACGAGGCGATTTTGGACATTTACACTTCAAGACCTTTCCAACGATGTAAAGAACACCTCAATACAAGGTGTTTTGACCCCTACAATCATGTTCTGAGCTTTTGGGAGTCCCGAAGGACTCTTAAGTCCCATTTTCGGGAGTGTGAGTGGTGACCTCACACTTCCTTCAAAGTAGGGTTGTGACATCTGGGATGGGATTAAAAAGAGTTAACAAGCTTCACTCACTCAGACGGGCCTGCACACAACCCACACAAAGTGGTTAGTGCATAATTGGAGCACTTTTGGTGCTAAGATGAACCATGGGTAACACGGACATACTAAACTCACCATGGCCCGAACTTGAGGGAAGCCATCACCTTCCCCCTTATAGTATACTTTGTGGCTGGCCATGGAGCTTACATCCAAATGGTTTTTCTCTCCCGGGACTCCTGAGTGGGAGTCCCGAAATTGCGTCGGTTGGGACTCTTGCGACTTTGGAGCCCCATAACTTTGCGATCAAACCTTGAATCGTAATGTGGTCTAAAGCAAAGTTGTAGCTCTTGTCGAAAGCTTTCCAACAATATGTCGCACGTTCACTACAGCCAAGTAAATTGGGTTGATTCCTAACTTTTTGTGATTGGGTGACGCATTCCCAATTCCTTAAAGGGCTCAAATGTGAGCCTAAGTAGAAAGCAGCGGAAAAGGAGGAGTCGGAGCACACTCCCTAGCTCATAACACTTTGAGGGGTAGAGGGCGTGTTGGAGCTCTGGGATGGGACTAGGAAGAGTTGACAAGCTTCATTCACTCACACGGGCCTGCACATAACCCACACAAAGTGGTTAGTGCAAAGTTGGAGCACCTTTGGTGCTGGGACAAGCCACGGGCAACACGGACACACAAGACTCACCACGGCCTGGACTTGGGGGAAGCCACCACCTTCCCCCTTATAATATACTTTGCAGCTCTCCACGGAGGCTACATCCAAATGGCTATTTTTCCCGGGACTCCCTAGTGGGAGTCCTGAAATCGCGCCAAATGGGACTCCCGGGACTTTGGAGCCCCATAACTTTGTGAGCAAACCTTGGATTGCGAAGCGGTCTGAAGCAAAGTTGTAGCTCTCATCGAGAGCTTTTCAACGTCGTGTCGCACTCCCAAATCGGACATCAGGAAAAGGTCGATTCCCGACTCTTTGTGGTCGGGAGTCAAACTAGTAGTTCGACTCCTGGCCCTTCTTTTGGCCATAACTTGTGTTTCAGATGTTCAAATGAGCCAAGCGAGCCCATTTTAGACATCGGCGCTCCAAGAGCTTTTCAATGATATAAAGAACGAAACAAGCCATTGAGTTTTGACCCCTGCAATTGCTCTCTGAAGTTTTGGGAGTCCACCGGGACTCCATCTCCCAAAGTGGGAGTTGCCTTGGGAGTGTGAGGGTTCACTCCCTCATACTCCCTCACACTTTCTAAACTCTCGGGAGTATGTGATGTGACTCTCGAGCTTCCTCTTGCTTTAACTCTTACAATGCCTTTGCCTTGATTCCCGGGCTTCCTTCCTCTTGGCCCGCAACCTTGCAACCCCCTTAGCCTTGGTCGCGAGCCCAAAGTTAGGGTTGCGACATTGGGAGTCCAAGTGGCAATTTGACTCCTGGCCCTTTTTTTGGCCATAACTTGTGTTTCAAATGTCCAAATGAGCAATGCAAGCCCATTTTAGACACCTACGTTTTAAGGGCTTTCTAATGATATAAAGAATGTTACAAGCCATTGAGTTTTGACCCCTAAAATCACTCTCTGAAATTTTGGGAATCCACCGAGACTCCATCTCCCAAAGTGGGAGTTGCTTTGGGAGTGTGAAGGTTCACTCCCTTATACTCCCTCGCACTTCTTACATTCCCGAGAGTGTGTGATGTGACTCTTGGGCTTTCTTTTGCTTTGACTCTTGAGCTTTCTCTTGGCCCGCAACCTTGTAACCCCTTTGCCTTGGTCGCGAGCCCCAAGCTAGGGTTGCGGCCAAAAGGCAACAATGATAACCACAAATGTATGGCATTGAAAGGTGTGGTGACAAAATGCAAGGGAAATGTAGCAAATGGTGACCAAGTATATTTCATTGTTATGTAACGATGGTGATGAAACCTACCATATTACAAAGGTGTTGATGATTGCGACAAAATGAGACAGTGAGGTGGTGATAGAGATTAACATCCCACAACAAAGAAACAACAACATCAATGGTCATTACCTAGTGGCAAGGAGAAGTTTTTGGCAAGTTGGGTGGTGAAGGGTATTGACAAGTTATCCATCCAAGGTTTGGCCTCTTAATCATTGCCACTAGATCACAAAAAATTTCCCTAATATAATGGCTGAAAATTAAGGACGGCCATGTGCACATTATTTTTTCATTTGGTAAATATTTGACAATTTGTCATTTTAGAAGAAAAGCTCCAAAAACATTTGTTGTTAGTCATTCATAGATGTGATCAATGGTGCATTTTGACAAGTTTGTTTACTCTTTTTTTTTTCTAGGTAACAAGTAATTTTGATTTTGCATTTCAATCTGATGGGTAGTTTTAACAATGTAATTCACATGGTAGGTTGACAAAATTTTGACCTTTCACACAAATTGTAAATATCGAAGCATGATTGAAACTAACAAAAACAAAGGAAAGTTTCAAATTTTTACAATTAAACGAACTAATAATTTTTCAATTTTCTATATGGCACCACACTTGAAATATAATGATATTCGCATCAAAGTGTCCAAATTTCAATCAAAAATCAGTTTGATAACCAATCAAACTCAAGAATTAGTTTAGTATATGACCATGGTTATCAATTGTTTTGAAAATTTTGAAAATCATCGTGATGATTTTTGGAACTTTATTGGTTCTTTCATGAAAATTGTTAATTCTTTGAGGTTTTTGAAATAATTGAAACTTGCAATTCTTTAATTCTAAAAAATTTGAAACCAATGGTTCTTTGAATACAAAATAACCAAAACCAATGATTCTTTGATTAATATTTTAAAAAAATTGAAATTGTCACATTGAAATATTCAAATGTCAAAATGTCAAAACCCCAAAAACATTTGAGTTATTTCTAATCATTATAAATATCCCATATGTAAATTAAATCAAGATTTTTGGTTCAAATTTAACATTTTTCTGGTTAAATACAAGCTTTAAAAACCTTTTCATACAAATAGTACTAGGATAGATTAGCTAGTGACTGACCATTTAAACATTCAGGGTAGGCCAGATCCAAGGGGAGCGCTTCGTTGTTTTTGGTGTCCAAACCAAACTTGAACTCCTCATTTTGGCACATCTGATACATTAACAATTGTCAAAAACAGATTAGAAATGAAAAAGTTATAGCCCCCCAAAGTAAAGAGGGTCAAAAATTTAAAAAACAAACCACTGAACATTATAAAGGTTGGATCTCAAACACCCAAAAAATTCCTTATATGTTGTTCTATTGCTATTAGAATTCAAAGATGATTTGTAGAATTTCACGTAGCCCTCCTACAACACTTTAAAAATTGTTTAATAAGAAATAAGAAAGTTATGAGATTTGAAAGTAGGAGGGGTCCGAATAGAAGAGAAAATGAAAAAAAAAAAATGCATTTTGTAAGTTAGAAAGTTTTTTCTTTTGTTGTTATTTTTCATTAATCCTTTTCCTTTCTGCTTCAAAGATGATTTCTAAAGCTTAAGGTAGCATTCTCATAACATCTTAAATCACTCAAAATGAAGCACATATGATGAACATATAAATAAATGTTCGATAATAGGTAGGTGACCGATGATGGGCTGATCTACCCAAATGTAAGTGTTGGTTCACCCTGACCCGAATGTGTTGAGTGCTCAAAATCTCCAGAAAACCTATTGAAAAAAGAAAAAAAACAAAGGTCAAGGTTTGAAGAATAAGAAAAAATATTTTTCATAAGTCACAACTTACAAATAACTTAGTAAATATGTTTTCCTGATCTCATTTAGGCCTTGGGTATGTGGGCTGACAAACTCTACAATGATACCATGATAAAAACTAAAATCATTACTTCCTTGGGATGCGTCTAAACATCATAAACATTCAACCAGTAGACTAAATCAAAGGTTGATTCTAACGTTTCCTAGGTTGATGTGGGCTGTAAGTTTTAAGAGGCCTCGCTGAAAAAGTTTAAAGTGCCAACGTACCAATGTAAGTGCTGGCTCTTTTTAGCCCCTCATCCAGTGACAGGTGTATTTCTTTGTTACATTTTTGACGATCCATTTTCTACTTCGCTGACGCTTTTTCCCCTGCATTTATTTGATCGGCATAATTTCTTTTGACCTCTTTGGCCTTTCAAGTTGGGCAAAAAGAAGCCCTGGACGTTAAAGCTCCAAAATTAGGTACGACTTGCGGACTATGGTTCAAAATGTTCCATGTGGCGTGGAGATTTTGTGGTTCTCTCTTGGAATTGGAAATGTTATAATTACTGCGCAGATTTCATCTCTTTCTGCCTACAGATCTCTTAGGACGTCTCCAAATTTGCTCCACGAACATTATCTTTTCTTCGTTGTTAAACTTTGTGTGAAGCCCCAGGATCTGGTCCTCAGGCAGGTCTGAAAGGAAAGCAGCACTAGAAGGGACACTTCGGAGCATCCGAGGCAAGGTCAATGCCTACGATTTTTTATAGCGCTCAGTTCATTCCAGCGTCGTTTCCACCAGTTTCTAGTTCTTGCAAAAATTCGAAGCTGCAGTCAGTACCATCACGACACGGCGATGGCGGAGCAGGAACCAGGATAGAGAGGAAAGGAGCACAGTCTCTGCTTGCTAACAGGTGGACGAGTTTCGGGGGAGAGTTGGAGCTTCTAGGCACGAAGAGGTTGCCGGTGGACTATAAGAGATGGATTGGGAGGGCAGGCATTGATGTAGGCTATGAGTTCGAGGACGTTTTGGGAGCGCTGATGCTAGCCCGCTCGCCACCAGAGCCCATTTTATTTGCAAGAAGGATGCTGAACTTGAAATTCGCTGTACTTCTGATGAGATCAGCATACGAGGCTGTGGATGCTTTGGACTTCATCCCAATGGACAAGTTCCAGATTAAGGTCAGCGATAATTTCTTACCTTCTCCTGAAATCGTCAATTCAGTAGCAGATAGTCCATCCCCTGCTCAATTTCAATGAGAGGATGAGTTGCTATGCATACTTTTTTGCTTTGGCTACACTCTCCTGAAGGCTGGTTACACAACACTATTGATGAATCAAGCTTCTTGGAAGCTTACCAAATTTTCTAGTTTTTAGTAAGTACTCTGCTGTGCTTATTCACTCAGAGATCTGCAAGCACAGTCTGCATTCAATATAGCTTTAGGATTGCCTAGGGGAAAACAAATACTGGGGTCAACCAAAGTCTCCATGATTTCTAAGAGACACTAATGAGCAGGTGTAAAGAGAGCGCTGAGCAAGGATTATTACCTATTTCAAAGAACTGACTAAAGTAGTCTGTGCCATGCCAGTTTTGGAAGCTGAGGCAGAGTGAGGTGGAGCCATACACACTGCAGTGTCAGCCCTTGCGAGTCAAATATGGGGACCTTACTGACCCTGTTTGTGCCTTTCCTCATCCCTTGTCTCTCATCCTCTGCACCAGGATAAGTATTTTCTTGAAGACCTCAATCAATGAGAAGTTTGGAGGGTAGGCTGTCCAGCAATAATCAATATCATCCAAGACATTGTGTTTTCCCTTGCACTCATTCCACTCACTTCCTAATGCCTCCTTTCTAACATCTGTTGTGCAAGCAGTCCAGGATCAGTCAATGCAGCAAGTAAAACTTCTGTAACAGAAAATGGAGACAGAGATGAAAGTCCTATCACATATTTTGTTTGATATAGAAAATCGGGTTTAGTTCTTCATCTTGACTTTGTAGTTTCTGGTTAGGACTTACATTGTGAGTGTCTTGCAGTTGTATTTTGACTTCATCAGCTTCTCACAGTTTGCAACAATTTCAAATGAGATGAGGACTGGAGAAGTTGTTTTTGAGGTTTGTCTCTTTAATTTGCTGTCTGTGGCCTGTTTTGGAATGTAGATTACATATAGGAGTTATGTGGTAGGAGATCTGCATCAGTATGAAAGGAATGAACTCTGCAAGGCCTGGCCTTGCAAGCTAGCGTCTTACACTGATAGTTCATTGTCTGGCAGAACCTGATTGTTTCAGTTAATAATCCAGGGAAGCCATCCTTAGATACAGTGCTATCATGTGTGTCTATGAAGTGGCCATATTGCTACATCCATTTGTAGCTTAAATCTGTGCACTTAAGGCACAGCATGTCCCAAAGATTAGTGTTGGCCATTCACTTGATGGTGACATGAGTAGTTATGGTCATCAGGAAAAGATGGGCTCGGATGGAGAAAGAAGAGTTGTGAGAAGGGACACCAAACTTCAAGATAATGGAGACCTGCCAGCTGCCTTCATTGACAAAGCAGGGAAGTTGCTGTATCAACAGCTGTTGGATGGCTTTGAGGGTGAAGTGTTTGATGCACCACCACCTTGTACTTCTGATTCTGACTTCCCATCAGTAAGCTCTTTTAACCTCTAGTTCGCTGTGGAGTACTTGCTGCAGGGAGCAGATATTGTGTGAATACCTCAGTCAATGCCCAAACCTAATCCTGTTTGATCTGGGGCGCTATCCAGCTTTTTGTGCAAATAAAGTTTTACAACTGACATATTTACTTGTGGGCAGGTTATTAAAGGGGTGAAAAAGCTCCTGCAGGTGTTTGTAAATGAAGGCTATGCTCTTAATGCCAGTATTGAGCCAGTACAATCCTCAGCAAATAACCATGGAGGCAAATTACGGGTAGTCAATTCCTTAGGATACTGCCCTCTCTTGGGACAATCACCAATGACCTGCAACTTTTGAATGAGTAGATTTGCAAGTACCTTTACCCATTTTGAGCTTGTTCATGACTGAAATTTGATTCTGGTCAGTAGTTGTAATCTATATGTTGGGGCTCTAGGAGTAGTGGCTTCTTCACATCTGACCCCCCCCCGGCCCTCACACACACCACAAGAGGTTTAAGCCTGCTATGGCTGTGGGCAAAGCACTGAGATGGAATGCTGATGTTTGGCAGGTGAAAATCGAGGGAAGTGCAACACAGTGGGGCGTCCAAGCCTTGGCCAGTCGTCGGGCTCCACTGCTTAGTGACTTTGCAGCCTTGGCTGTAGGTGGGTATTTGCTGGCTAGTAATAGGAAGGCTTCACATAAACTGCGATGTTCAGATACCTCCACTGAGCAGCTTTGGACAATTGTATAAATTTCTCCACAATTTATTGCTCATAGTCAGAATATATAGGATTATTTATAAGATCAAGACACTGTCAACGCACATGAACTCCTCTGCATTGCCCAATGCTCATATTCCTTTCAGGTATGTTTAGACTGCTTGCCAATGGAACTTTGAGAGCTGGTTTACATTTAATTTGCTCTTCTTAATCACTGGCTTAACACAACAGCCTAGTTCTAGAATACACCCTGATGTTGGAAAATAACTTTTAATCCATTTGATCTTACTTTAAATTAAACCTCAATGGAGGTGTAGTGACCAGGGTGAACCAGCACCTACACTGGTACCTTCACCTTCAGTAAGGCCTCTTAGAGCTAATAATTGTCAGAGGAAACATTAAATTTGGACTCAGAGACCCTGATTTAGTCTAGGGATGGGATAATGTTTAAAAGTAATACAGAAAAAATTGGGGTTTACCATATACCAGTGTACCATCGTCAATAAGGTGACCTATGGGAGTGAGGTATTTTTGACATGTAGGATGAGACTATTAAATGGTGCATTCTTCCGCCATTGTAAGTTGATTCTGCTACATTGTGATGTGGCTGTTGCCTGCCGGGCCGGGGGGTTTCTTGCTGAAGGATGCCTGTATGTGCTATAATTTTGCCAATAATCACATAGTCAGGCACAATTTATAAGCCTCCACAGTCCACATGCTGGTACCTCAACTGTTGGGCATGTCATAGGGCAAGATTACATAAAGGTGTATAGGTATGTAGCACAGACTAGTCATCAGGCACAGTTTTAGGGTACAAGTTATGGAATGCCATTTGCTCAGCTATTTTGCTACCTGTTCACCAACTCCACTTTGCCAAGTAGCCAAGTCCACATCCGCTTCAGCAGTTCGCCACGTCTGCTTTGCCAAATTGTGAAGTCAACATTGGCCAATTGTCAAGTCTGCACTACCAATTCACCAACTCCGCAATACCATTGCAACATTGCCAAGTTGAGTCCACTTCATTCTGTGCACTGCCGGAAGGAGCATCAATCTGCCCTGAATTTTAAAAACTTTATGGGGTACTGAATGCCTGTTTTTGTTCCTGATCTGCCCAAAAGTCTGCCTTAAAAACAAGACTGCCCAAGTTAACTTTTCTTCACAGGCTGCCTAGGGCTCAACCTTTGTTTTTACTTGAATTTTTTTAATGTGATGGCTCTTTAAAGCGTGAAGGGAGCCCCTTAAAAATTTCTCCCTAGCAAAACTGCTGTGTTTTTTTGTTCACGGAGTATGTAAAGGGATGTTAGGCTCATTATTGAAGGCCAAGACATGTATGGGTGTCCTTGGAATATCCCTAGCCAATCGACATCCCTTATGGCAACCCTACTTTTCTAAATGAACTTTATTCCATGAAAGTTCAGCCATTCATCCAGAAAAGTTCATGAACTTTCACTTCATCCATTGAAAATCTAATAATGATATCTCATGGATTTTTCATCCATGAAATTTGGATGAATTTTAATGCAGAAAACAAAAATGTGAGTGAAGGACACTTCACTCACATAAAACAATAATATAGATGATTTTTTTGGATGAACTTCATTTCATCTTAAACTACCATAAAATTTCATGGATGAATTTTTATTCCATTTATATGGCTTCAATTCCACATCATTCACAAAAATTATGTATAGAGAAAACATAAGATGTGGATTCAAAACCTTTCAATTGGCTTTCAATGTGTAATTCCATAAACATTTAGAGGCTAGTTTCAATTTTGAAGTTGCTCTTCTCCAGATTCAATGAGTCATCCAGTCAAAAAAATAATAAGGAGAGGAAAAACAAAGTTGACCCCTAGCAGCCTATGAAGAACAGTTATCATGGGCAGGCTTATATTTTTGGGCAGAATTTTCAAGAAGAACAACAGGCATTGGGCAGCCCAGAAAGCTTTAAAATTTTGAGCAGCTTGAAGCTCATTTGAGCAGTCCACCGGATGAAGCCTGGCAACTTGCAACGTTGCCTTGGCAACCGTGGCCTTCACAAATTTCAAAGGAGACTGGGCGATCTGGTGAATTGGATGTAAATTTCGCCACTTGGCAACTTGGAGTTGGTGAACAAGTAAAGTCAAATTGGCAAAATAGGTGAGCAAATGGTATTCCATATACAGTTTTCAATAATGCGATCTCATATAACATTTACATCGGTACCCATTAATACCTAACTATCGTTAAAAGTCTCACAGCTGACACCATTTGAATTTAGTTCAAATACTTACTCTAAAACCCAAACCTATATGCCAATTACTTATACAACTATAATGTTGAAGCGTGAAAGCTTTGTGCAGGCTCTATTCTTGAACTTCTTGTGTGGCCATTTGGGTGTCCAATTGTTCCTTCATCTTCATTTATACTAGTTTATTTTAAGTTTCAAAAGGAACAAAACATGGACAAGATAATTATAACAATCCAATATCGTTAAGTTTTGAGGATAAATGTGTTTACCCTAGGTCACAACTAAAATCTTTATCCCATATTGTTTGGTTTCCATTCCATGAATCCAAACTATATAAAGGAGTGCACTAGGATTGTTCAAAAACACAATAAACATGAAAATCTAATAGTCATTTGTTTTGAGCCAATCAAAAAGGTTTAACCCTAAAGGCTAAACCAAATAAAATAGGATTTCATTTATTAATTGCCATGTGGTTTAAGTCTAGGCCTTACATAGGTGCTTAGATCTAGCCCTAACTTAAAATTAAATTAAATTGCTTATGTTTAGGTTTAACTTAGGTGCTTAGGTTTAGACCTAACTTATGCTTAGGCACCATGTGGCCTAACCTAGTGATGTGGATGTGTCATGTGTCATTTAATTATTTGTTGACCTCAAAATTTGTGAGCATGCCACGTGTCATTTAACTATTCGTTAATCCCACATTTTATGAATGTGTCACATGTCAACATTGTGAATGTGCCACGTGTCACCAAACCACTAGCCGAATGACCGATTTACATACTTGCAACATAGTCGAAATGTTCAATTTACATAGTTGCAACTTAGTTGAAATTATAATTATATTTTTGGGTAATGTCATGTTTAATTAACATATGAAGTTCATCCATTAATCGAATGTAGTTGATAACATCCCTTGACTATATTCATAGTGCAGTTTTCAACTAAATTAGCAAATAGTGGCACGTAGTGGTTATTACTGTGGTGTTGACATGTGGCATACACTTTCGATTGTAATTTCATTCTTGACTTGTACTTTTTGATATTATTGGTTAGCAGTTGCAAAAAAAATTACAATTATGTGTAGTTTTCAACTTTGTTTGTAGTTGAATAATAGTTGAAAACATAGTTGTAAAAGGGGGGGGTTTATATTAATGAGATAGAAACTAAAAATTAAAGAACTTATCCACTTAGATAGATATTAATTGAAAATTGAAGAACTTATCCACTCAGATAAGCAGAAATTAAAATTTGTAAAATTTATCCATTCAGACAAACAAAAATTGAAATTAGTTCATTGATATGCAACATGAATAGAAAGACAACTTACATTTGTGAACAAGACTATTTTGATCAAGGATTGAGATCATTGGACTCCATATAAATCTTGATTCCAACATTTTATGAACACATAATAAAGCCATGAATTGTCAACTTTCTAATTTTTCTAAACTAAAACTTCAAAAAGATGAGTCAAAGGCAACAAATTTCAAGGTAAAAACAATGTAACATAATTTATCCATTTAAACAAAAACTGAAAACAATCCATTCATTTGCAAAATGAATAGAAAAACAAACTCACATTTGTGAACAAGATTATTCTAATCAAGGATTGAGATAAATCATTGGACTTCATACAAATTAATTCTTTGAAATCTGATGAACAAATATTTAAGCTAGGTTGTTTGATTTTCTAATTTTCTAAACTAAAACTTCAAAAATATGAATCAAAAGCAACAAAGTTGAAAGTAAAAGTAAACTTATGTTTCCATAAGGAAATCAGTAGGTTTTTCATTGAATGTGCCTAGCTTCATTTTTTTTCTGGTCATTTTAGCTTTGTTTGGGCTAATGTGAATCTCTTTTGTCCACAATTTCACCACTAATTTTTTTGTAATATCCAAGAGGTAGTTAGTCCTCTTCTTTCTCACTGATAATTTCCAAAAAATTGCCCCACTTTTATTCATTAGAAATCTTCATGATAATGCTACAACAATATTTGGATAGTGTACACCGAGAACCCTAATCATGCCCCTAACTGAAAATGCCCCTACATTAACTAATGTTGTCAAGATGTTATGCTTAACAACAAGTTGAACATTTGAATGTGTATGTTTTGTCTTTTGTAAAGAAACACACATTCCTAGAACTATTTCTCAAGTTGCTAGAGCAACCTTTGGAGGCAAAAATGATTAAGGCATACTAGAAGAGATTAGGTCAAAGTCTCCAAGAACCTTTTCCATGACAATTATTTTGTTGTGTGGTCCTTTGCAAGTAACCAATGACTTCTTAATGCTTTGTGAAATTGTTGTAGCAAGTCTCCTGGCTTCTCACTCTCCAATGGCCTCTTTTATAATGGCAGATGCATTGGCAATATCCTTTTGACAGTATTTGGCAGCTCGTCATGCATCATGACATTTCTTTTGGAGAGCATTTTGTAATGTTCACCTCTACTCCTCTTGCAGTATGCACCTCTGTTCTTCTTCCTTTGCTAATATCTACTCCTCTATTATAGGCTTATGTTGGTGAAATTCGGGCCTTTGTATACCCCTCTAGCATCTTTTAATTTTTGGCACGCCATTCTGACTTGCATTCAATGTTTCAAACAACTATTAAATCTCTTGTTAAACAAGTTGATTGTCATTCCAAATTTGAATCAAGGAACCCCTTTAAAATCATAAAAACACTAACACTCATAAGATTTTGACACAAAAAATGATAGAATTTTGACTTTTCAAAATATCCTTTCATCTAAAAGCATCGATCCACACAACATAATTTAGGTGCATCGAAGCTAGCTACCATAACTTGACCTTGAGCCCACATGATTTTCAACAATTTTGAAATGCAAGTGTAATGGGCAGAAAGTTTCAAAGTGCGTAATGTTGATGAATAACTTTTTGCATTTCCACCTTCCAAAAAAACTTTACCCCATCAAATATTATCTTCAACTATTACCTATTTGTACAAATCCAAGCCTAACTTACTCACCCTAAATAATAAGCATCATTTTGAAGAATGATGAGTATGACAAACATCACAAAAAGGTCAAAGCACAATCAAGTAGACACCCACTAATCCTTGTACCCCTTCAAAAAAAGTAGTCTAAAAGTAAATTAGTGTTAAAATATTTTCTCACTATTTTCTTGTTAATTGTTTGCCTTGTAGGGTTTGAAAAATAGCTAAGTGTAGGGGGGTTTCAAATTGTAAGCCTGTGTTTTAAGGTTTGACAAGCATGAAAGGATAGGGGGCAAAGCAAGAAATTAAGGGGGGGGGGTAGCCACCATCGCTATTATCATCAAAATTCTTGGCACCAACTTTTTGTAGGTCAAATTACGCTTTGATGCGCTATTGCAACCTTAAGCTTTTTGTAACTCAGGTTTAATCTTCTTATGATCTTCGAATAACATTAGAATCTTCAAAGTGTTGTGGAGTTCATTATCCGGAAGAACTTAGTTACCTTTTATTCAAGTGCATCTATAATGGCTTCTTGTTTAAGCTTCCTATGTTTTGCATTCCAATTCACTAGTGTCTATGGCATCCTTGATAGTGAAGAGAGAACCCCTTCTTGTTAAATGTGAGAATGTGAAAGAAAGTTTTGTGAATAAATGAAAAAAAAGAAGCTTGTGAGGATGAGTCAAAACCCTTGATCGTTCAAATTGGAATGTTTATAATTTTGCCAAAAAATTGGAAGTTGATGATGCAGGTTTAAATCCTCATAAAAACATCAAAGAGTCGCTAGTGACGCATGAGGAACTTGTGTCGACATTTGGTGTTAGGCAACAAAATGGTTGGAATGCAATTATTAGTGAATTCTTGGTTGTGCAAGATTATGAAATGTTCCTCAAGTTGTACGAAGATGTCTATGCACATTCTCCCTCAAACGATGACTATCTAAACATTTTTTTACATGGTTGGTCAGTGAAGTGCAAGGGCCACATAGTGAATTACGCTCAATATGCACATGATACAACACAACAACAATTGAAAAGGGTGATGCAGCCTACACCGTTGAAACACAAGACTAGTTCAACTGTTACAACACAAAATGGCAATCAAACTCATGAACACCTTGGTGATGGAGGATGCCAGGATGATGATTGTTTTTTGATTGAAGGCATGAATGACTTCAAGGTTTTCTTGCACATGATATTGCATGAGTTAAGAAGTTTCTAGAAGATGTAGAGAATGCAAAGCAAACAAGGTGTTTAAAGAAGTTGGTTATGTTAAGAAAGAAGGAGCATTTGTAGTTGGAAGTTCAATCTCGAGCAACCATTTTGATTCACTTGAAGAAGTCCTTTGAAAAGGACGAGTGCAAGCTAGGAGAATTCGGCAAAAGCAAGCAGTTACCGAATGTTAGTCAAAGTGTAAAGATTCGGGCGTCATTTTAGATCTCATTGTTGTAGAAAAATACAAGGCTACAACAACAATAATAATTGTTGATTTGAAGAAGAGAAAAAGAGATTTCAAGTTTCAACATTTTTTGGTTGACAACTAGAGGGAAAAAGTGTAGGAAGGCCAAAAAGAACATGATCTAGCCCTAACATAATTGGAAGATGTGAGTGTTGAGCTTCAAATGTTTGAAAATGAAGGAAACCACAACTCGCTTTGGATAAAAAGCTTATTATGTTAAATACATCGGATGTCAAATGGTTCTAGTGTTTCCACTAGCCCATTGCCCATTCGGAATCCCACTACCATAGCTAACGGGAAGTCCAAGAGTGATTTTTTGAAGCATGCCCGGTTTATGGTTTATATTATGCTTGCAACAACATTTGTATCTCATCATGCGAGTGCACATATCACCATTTTTGCATGGGCATGTTGTTGGAGAGTAATGGTATTAATTGTGTGAAGCCAACTTGTGGTAGGTTGTTAGAGTTTGCTTGGTTCAAAAGCTTTGGATTCAAGCGCACTACTATTTAGTTGAAGAAGGCTAAGTTAGAAAAAGGATACATTGTCCAATGTGTCTTTGCATGTATCCATCACTTGTAATTGTTCTAAGGATTAAACTTTCAACACAGTGCATGTTGGTTGCATTCAAAGAAATTTGCAATTAACTTTTATGTATCCATGGCCAAGTTGTGTAGATTTAGGCATAGAATGTGGAAGGTAGGTAATTATGCAAGGAAACATTGTATTGGATGAATATTGTAATACAATCAGCTAACTTTGTGTTACAGTAAGAAATCCACCTACTTAGATGTTCAAAATTAAATCTAATGGTTTGTTTTAAGGTTAAAGTTTATATTGGTTATGGATGTAATTGCACACCCAAGAACCACATGTTTTGTATCCAACATTATAGAAATTTTTACTTGTTGATAATCATTCTAATTTAATTGTATGAATTTTACTCATTGGATGTTTTCGATCTCAAGGTTATGTTATTTTTTTAATAGTTACTTAATCTTATTTGTGTTTTTTTTATGGACGTTGTTTTTTTTTTTTACAGGTATTAGGTCTTATTGATTTTTTGTCATGCTACTTGTCAATATTTAGTGTAGTGGGTGTTTACTTGCAATCTATTTATAGGAGCACAACCTTACTTTATGGATAGGTATTGGCTATTTTAATTACATTGGATAGTATTTTTTTTGCAACTTCAACCAGTGGCTACTTGTTGACCATGACCATTTCACTTGTTGCATGTGTTGGCTACTTATTAGATGTAAAGTTTTCTATGTTTAGTAATGGCTTCTTGGTGGGCATTACGCAATATCCATTTTTACTTGTTAGACAGTATCTTAAATGGGTTAGCTAGTGCTACTTGTTGAACACTAAAGTTTACTTGTTTCATATAGTGGTTAACTACTTGTTGGTTCATAGATTACTTGTTGAATACTTGGCTAGGTGATGACCTGAACTTACTTGTCTGAAGTAGCATACCTAGTTGATAGATCCGGTTTATTTGTTGAACATCCTTGATGGCTATTTGCATAACATGCTTATTTGCTTTCTAAATAGGCCCACAATAGTTACTTGGCTACTTGATGAGGTGGACCAACTTACTTGTTTCAAGTAACATTATTTACATGTTGAACAACCACTAATCGTTTGCATAATTTTGTTTTAGCTACTTAACATTGAAAGTATTTGTTGAGATCATACAAAAGTTTTACTAATAATTGTAGATTTGCAGTGTATGCTTCTAATTCCCATGCAAGGGCTTCAAATGTCTTTTCTTCAATGACATCTGATGATGCAATAGAAGAACCTGGTGGCAAGAATTTGTTGGTTGCTTTTGGAGACTCCTTAGAACCTATTTCAGTCACTAAAGCTTCACCCAAGGTGTCACCTAGAACTCCCCCGATGACATTTGGTTTTAATCATGTTGACCTATCTGATGATAAGGAGAACCAACAGATTGAGTTTGATGACCTCTTGGATGTCAAAGAGGTTATTGAACATTTTGATGACAAGGATAATTAGTGCCTTATAGAGCCTCTAAGACTCTAAGTACATAAACATTTGAATGATCAACCAATTGTTCAAGGTATGGATGGTTCACCTCTACCATGTGTTGATGGTATACATGCACTTGTGTCCAAACCACTTGGGTTTAAAATTGGCATTCTTACACAGTGATCACTTGAAAAAGAAAAAATGGTGTCATTAGATATAGTGTCTGGTGAGCTTAATGTGGACCCTAGACTAAATGGGGAAGCCCTAGTTATCCATCTCCAATTAGGGAACCATGTGGAGAAGGATGCAACAATTCAAAAGAGGAAAGAGAATTGAAGCCCTACAAAAATTTTGGTTAATTATGTAGCCACGAAAGGCCAAAAAGTGATCATACGAGGAGTGCAACCAAAGACTATAACTATTGTTGTTGAAATCTTAGTTCCAAGTAGGTATCACATGTGTTTAAACCTATTAGCAAATTCTAATTGCAATATAACTCACATGTCAATTTGTGCTAACCTAGCTTTTTAAGTTTAATTCTATGGATTATGTCTCAATATTAAATTGAAGCATGCAAGATCTTGGAGATACATATTTTTGTGTTTCCAACTTGAATTTTAGTATATTGTTTGGTTGTTATGACAAGTATGAACAAGAAAAAGGATGTACATCGTGCATGTTTTTAAACTCAACTAGTGTGGGCTAATTTTACATTGCCATTGTCCAAAGGATGGAGACATAAGCATCATCTTATTTAGGCATGACTTTTCCTAGATGTGTGTTATGTTTCAATTGAATAAAGTCACCTTTGGCCTTTCACAACTGCTTCAAAGTTTGTCACATAGTCTTCTACCCATGGTCTCTAGCATAGTGGACTTGATTCACATTCTATTGAGTTGCTCTAAAAGTAACCAACCTCTAGCAGTGGCCCATAATGCCATATTGCAAACTTTGGTAGGATCAAATATTTTTAACAACATGACATTCTTAAAAGCTATCTATTGTTATAACCATAGTGACTAGAACTAGAAGATTATAGGCATACACATGAAAAAGTAAGATCATCATATCTAGAGGCTCAACTTTTGGAGGTATATACTTAACATGCCACATCTTACATAGTGAAATTTTTATCTTTTTACCTAGTTTATTTGATTTACCAAGAATTGGATTTCACATGAAAATCCTTTCATTTAAAGTTTCCTTTGCATTGAATGACCAACAATATGTTTCTTGAGTATTAATATGGGTGTATGATTTTAGGGTTGTAGCTATAAATGAACATTGTAATTTCATTACATAAAAACTATTAATGTTGATTGTTCTTTATTCTAACTTCATCCAAGCTACATGGGTGAAGCTTAATGCAAGGAAGTTCAACAAAAGGGACTCAAAGAAAAAGGAATTAGAAATTGACAAAGATCTATTCAATTTGAGATCAAACCTAATAATGTATGTCTCTTTCCAATACCCCTTATTGTTTGTTTTCTTGTTGACCAAACTTTGAATAATTGAGCATTTCAGTTCATGGCAACAATACATCTACAATTTGATTTTCATTGGGTTGTTTACAACTTAGGCATTGTTTTGGTGAGTAAACAAAGCCTATTTACCCAACACTCTCATGCTTGTTGTACCTACTTCGACTATATTCCATTAACACGATCAATTGATATTGCTTTGAATTAAGGATAATAATAAAAGGAATGGGCTTATTTGAATGTGTAATATGCAAATTTCTGATATTTTTTATGTGGGCAATATGGGTTGGCAAAGGATTCTTTAAGAAGTGGGTCAAAAATGAATCCAAAGGAACTAAAACCTATAGATTTGTACAGCTTGTCTACTATCTACATAGTAGTTGCATATGCTCTCAAGCATGACTACCCTATGTAAGTTCCTTCTCATCCCCATGCTCTCACAAGAAATTTTTTTCTTATGATTAGAGTCAAATGAAATTAACTTTCTTTCCTCTTTCGATTAATTGTATACTTTTTTTCATTTGGATGAATAGGTAAAGTTTTTTTTGTTGGTCCAAAATTTGTTGTAAGGGCACTAAAAAACATTTAGTGACAATTTCTTTTCTTTGGCATTTGGTCTTTCTGTAGTTATGAGCTTGCTAGGTTTGGGCACATAGTCTTGGGCTTCATTATCACTTACTACTTATAAACCATTCATCCTTTGATCTATATGTGCATTATTCAAATGCTCATGTACCAATGTTTGCAATCCTAAAGGTTCTATGGGATGATTTTCCTTATCATCAAAGTGTTGAGCAAGTTATGTGTTCTCATCTTCCTTGTGCTCAAGGTTCACCGCAATTTCAATCATGATGTTATCATGGTCATTGAAGAGGTCAACAAGAACCAATGCAAAAGTTGGTGTAGTAACTTTGGGTGGCACCTTGGGTGAAATCAAGGTGAATGTAACTATATCGGGAGAGCCTCCAAAACTAATTGATAGATGTTTGGCACTAATCCCATCCATGATGTCATCAAATTTCAGCAAGGGAAAGCCATTTAAGCTCCTTGCAATAGAATCAATTACATGCATTGCATAACAAGTTTATTAATAAACTAGTAGTGCAAATGAAATTTACAAACATATATACCACTTGAAGTAGATAACCATAAGTGCCCACTAACATGTATAGTTACTCAATGACCCTTTAAAGTTGATGCATTTAACCTACATAGTGCAAATATAGGTCTAGTAAATAGTGTGATAATAGCCATTAGTTGAAACCAGTAAGCTAAGGTTCAATAAGTAGAGACTACCTGAAATCAACTCAATTGTAAGTAACCATTCATTAAAACAAGTAAATTGGGGTTTGGCAAGTAGCCATTCTAATTGACATAAGTAAACAAGGCTGGAACAAGTAAAGTAAGGTTAAGGATTCAAGTAGATAGTAACTGAATCCAATAAAATAGTGTCCACATAATGTACCAAGTAACCATAAGTAAGCCAAGGTCCAATGTTCAAATAGACAGTAGTTGAAACCAATATAATATTATCCACCAAGTTTACAATTCAATCCTTAAGTAGATAGTAGCTAAAATTAGATGAATAATACCCATCAAGTAGCCATAAGTAAACTAGGGTCCAATGCTCAAGTAGACAATAATTGAAAACAATATAATCATATTGACCAAGTAGCTAGTAATTGACATTAGTTGGGTAATGTCCTTGGCATGTAGCCACTAGTAGCCACCACCTATATCAAGTAAGAATTTAATGTCTAGCAAGTATCCACTAGCTAAAACAATTAAGCTAGCACAAGCAACAAGTAGCCTTGGTCCATGACACAAGTAAAATGTTCTTGAACAAGTAAATCATTGATTGAAAATGCAAGGAAGCTACTAGAAACAAAAAAACAATGCCTAGGTCAAATAACCATGCAAGTATAACACCTACAAACAAGTAACTACCTACCACAACAAGTGTTGACATGTGCAACCTAACATACCTAGTAGCTAGACAAGTTAGATAATGTCCATCAAGTAGTTGACAAAACAATAACAACGCAACAAAAATAAAGAAAACATGTAGCATACAATCAAATCACTCAACAATATTGCCAAATTCCATCAAACTATTTGTAAAGTCACACATTCAAAAAAAACAAATGTAATGATTTCACAACATCATTTGTGGCAAGTCAGTGTACACATACGTTCCTGACAAATGCCACAAATTAAATGATGTAGCACACAATAATGAATTAGCTTCATACAAATCAGCATTTAGGACAAATCATTGAATAATAGTTTCAAATTGCATGTAGAAAAAAAAAGTCTACAATCCATACACCCTAAACAAAGATCATGCAACTTCCAACATATGTTTCAGACCTCAAGTGGAGAGGGATGATTACAAATGCCTCTTAAATTAAACTAGAATCATGGGAAATGAAACCCATATTTCTCATTACAAACTTTTTTTAGTGGAATCAAACACATTCGCCTTTTACAAAGTAAATTTGCAATTAAAAAATGGATGTTATTAATCCATATGGAAAAATATACTTTGAAGTTTTATTTCAAACATGAAAAAGAGGGGTTTTCCTATCATGACTCAATTGCTTCAAAGTAGTTGGGCATTTTCAAGTGAAAATTTGGGCAATAACATGTTCTTCAAAATCTACATTGGTGAGGCACACATGGGCTACACACAAGGTAGTTGTAGACATTTTAAAGTGGAACCAATACACCTAGGGTTTGCATTTAATCAATTTAAGTCACAAAATGGATCTACATTTATGAGTGGACCAAATTTTGACAACCAACCAGAAGTAATATATATGACACTTGTAAGGTTATGATTTTGACCTAAGGTTATAAAATGGATTTGCATTTGTGCAAATCATATTTCAACCAACCTCAAAAAATTCATGCTTATGTAATTATGATTTAAACATGAGAGCCCTGATTTCTTGGGTCATGACTCAAAGAACATGAGCAAAGTAGAACAAGAACCTAAAGTGGAGATTGTGGATAGTCACATCTTTTAAAATCTAGTTTCAAAAGGTAATGGCTAAGCCAAAGCCTAATTCTCCACATTCACAATTTATAGTTACAAAATGGACATGTGCATTTACATGCGAAGCAAGCTTCAACTGACTATAATGCCCTAAAGACTTACACATCCAACCATATGGTTTAGATACGAGGGCAAGGATTAAATGCATGTATGTTCAAATCTGACAAAAAAAACAATTACCAATGGGATGTGTAAAGGCACACTAAACAAAATTCAACCAACAATTCTTTATTTAAAAATGCAAAGAACATCATCTTTGTACTTATGTTTCTGACAGATTAAAAAGTGGTCATTCAACATAAAATCACAAAGAACCCTAAATATTAATGCATTCAAAGTAAGAAATGAAACCATATGGGCCTTTCAAGCAAGGACATACACATGGACTGCTTGAATCATGCATACCTAAAAACTCAAAATTATTGTTTATATGAAAAGAAAAACCTTACAAGGTGTGGATGTTGATCCTTGTAAACTTGTAGAGGCACTCTTAAGTTATTCCATCTTAAATTATTATATGTTATTTTTCTATTTTAGGTCATTTTACATTATTATACCTTAGGATAAATAACATGTAATAACATTGAATAGAATGACCTTGAATAACATAAGGCATAACTTGAAATATCATATAATATCTCAAAATAAAATAACTTTAGGTATAACCTAGGTTAGTTAAAAGACAATGGGAAAAAAAATTGGTTTTTACATAGTGCCAAAAGGTTGCTTTATGCAACCACTTGTCAAACTAGGATTTGAAGAAACCTTGATTTGGGAATCTTATAACCTTTCACAAAACCCCTAACCTATGCCATTGTTTGAGCCGGGCAAGCTTTTGCTTTAAGGTCACATGTGAATATGCCAACATCTAAATTATTTATCCATGAACATTTTCGATTTTGAATTCATGTCGTAATGAACTTGGATTTCTTTTAAGAAATCAAGACCAAACATATGCTCAAATATAAGCAAATATTTGTAGAATGCATAATAATTATCTTTTCACACTTGATCCATATGTTCTTGTAGCTTCATTGAAAAACAATTTCAACTATTGGGGACTTTTTCATAGTACAACTTCATAGCCACATTGGTTGTTATAAAAATCTCATGTTGCAAACAAAACAAAACAAGTAATGAATAACACAATTAAAATGGAATAAGGAAAAAATTGAAGGAAGAATTCAAAGTTGAAAATCATTCATATTTTTACGTATACTCAAAAAAATCCTTAGATGTGAGGGAGTGCCAAGTCTTTTGAAACTTGGTCGCACATTTTTTTGTAGACATATGTAGTGAGGACATCCTTGAATCGTTTCAAGGGAATTATGTCGATGGACTATATTTGGAAAAAAAAATCATGAACAAGGTTGGGTTTCACATGGTCCAACTCCACAAACTTTCAATATACATAATTACAATGATATTGCAAGTTGTATGATACATAAAACACGAAAGGTTAAATGTTTGGGGACCTATTTATTCAAGTTGATCATGGCAATGAAAAATTCCACAAGTCCATGAAATGTGTTGAATATAATGGAATCCATAGATATATACACCAAGGAGGGTGCTCATTGTGAATAGGACCAACGTATGGCAACCAGACCTAAAGCCTACAATTGCCATCTTAAACAAAAAAAATGTTCTTTGAAAGGCCCTTTAAATTAACTTTTCCAAAAAAAGTTTTCAAACTTCTCACTTTTAGAGTGCTAGTGGGCATGCCAAGACATTTCATACACATCAATAAACTCCTATTTTTCTTTCCAATTGAAAAGAAAAACATATAATACCTTGTCTCCCTCTTAATAACCCATATGAAAAGCCTATTCTATTTTCAAAACATTAATATTAAAAACAAGGTGCACAACTAGCATGGGCACCATCCTACAGAAAGGAATGTTCATTTATGCCTTGTGTTTGGCCAACATCTTGTGCTTGTCCAGAACCTAAACATTGTTGAACTACCTAGATGGTCTTGTTGAAGGATTTGAAATCAATGTCAAATGCACCCTACAAAAAGGATAATGTTGTGAACCCCAAACAAAAGGGAAATTAATTATAATAAAATAAAATGCATTTGTGGTGTTCACTTCACAAGTTTCCATCTTTGGGTTTTCCATGATGCTTGGAACCAACTGAGTTTTCAAAGACATTGGAAAGATTTCTAGAAATGAAGATGCAAGTAAAATTTTTAATCTTAATGTAAAATCTTTAAAACTCCAACCTAAGGAAAAATAAAAGAAATCTTGAGCTTGAACTTGGGTACAAGTTCGGGATTCTAAATCCATCAAGGTTGAATTACTTTTGAAAGCCCAACAAAATAGAAGAATACTTGAACTTGAGTACGTTCCAAATAACTCGAATTTGAAAAATTGGGTCCATATTTGGCTCATGTCCTTTTTTGTTTCTTGGGAATGCTAAACTACTTTTGCCAAGATTAAGCTTAAGTTCTTTTTTATTGTTTGGATCCAAATTTTAACTTAGGTTCTAAGAAATAAGGAAAAAATGTCGACCTTGTGTTCATTTTAAGCCCAAGTTTGAAATCCAAGTCAACCTCAAGCTCAACCTTCTAGTTAATTATGTTGTGTTTTTTAATGGTGGGTACAACTTGAAGATAAAAATATTCCTTTCAACATTCACGATTTTTTGACACCCATTTTTTCAATGTTCATTGATCTTCATCTTTGAATTATTCTTATATTTAAATACACAAATAAACTCCTTCCTATCTTTTTAGCTATGACTATGACATTCCCAAAATAATTCTAACCATTCTTCATGAACATATGTTTTCACAAACATTGTCTTATCTATCTTCACACTTTGTATTATCAACTATGACACTTCAACTTCACTCTTTATGTTCAATTTTTTCTATCACAAATGTATTAAAATTGGATTATTGAATGTTTAGTTGAACACATATAAAAGCAAAAACCTTGTAATGAAATGTAACCTAAGAAAAATGTAAGTAGACAACCTTTCAAGCTCCCTTGTTCATGCACAACGTGTGATATTGCCTTGCGCTCACATTGCAAGAAAGTAAGCCATAAAGCTTGAAGTTCATTTGTAAAGCTCAAGACTAGCAATGAAATTAAACCTTAATTGAAACATGGAATGGGCCCACCTCTTTGCTCTAACGTTTGACACATGGTCTATCTCATTTAACATCAATTCCTACCTATTTAAAAATGCATCCCTGAACTTTCAATAATGGGCTGGATGGAGGAGTCCGGCAGATAATGCACGGCGGTGATGTGGATGTGAGGAAAGGCATAAAGCGACATGCCATGGGGCCTAGGTAAAGATAGATGGGGTGGGGCATGGTCATGGGGGAATAGGGTTTGAAACATAGCCCAAAAACTTGCCATGTTTCGGGTTTGCCTAATTATGCATTGAAACCTGGGCCAGGCTGCCTTGAAACACACATGACATTATAACTTGTTGCTGAAATAATGTTTGGGGGGGGGTGGAGGGAGGCGGTGGTGTTACCCATATAGTAAAGCATGAGGCCAACTTTATCCTAAGGCTTAACATGCATACATCATGTGGCAATGGGAGTGAGAGGTGCCTTACTTTTACAAATAGCCTATTGTACCTTCCAAGTAGACATAAGGTGCCTCTTATTTTGGAGGACATGCTATTACCGAATATAAGGTGTCCTCTAAATACAGGAGGGAAAAATTCCAAGTACCTTATGAATTGCCAAAATAACACACAATCAACAGGAATGGAACTTGGCAAGGGGTTTAGGTGGGTCCTGTGAAAATATGCATTGCAAAGCATCAATTCCAAAAACAAAACCATAGAGCAATGGGATTTGCTCTGCGACAAAATCCCAAATGGCACATTGGATCCTCATCTCCCAATGGTTTAGGGGTTCTTCTGCCTGCACTGCTGGAGGCACTAGCATCTTCATCTCCCGATTGTTTATGGGTTCTAACTTCTTCCTCCATTACAGAGGCATTGTGATCCACATCTCCGAATAGTTAGGCAGACCACAAGTAATTTTCAATGGCAAGAGGCTCCATAGGTACTGTCCTTACGGCTGATGTTCAGTACTTGTATGTTATATATTTATTTATTTAAAAAAAGGAGGTTTGGCAGTTTCAAATTTAATTTTCCAGAATTTCAACAGTTGATGAATAAGTATGCAAAATATATCTTGTAATTGTGCATTTGTAATAGTAATGCAATGGATTTCAATTTTCAACAATTTTGACGAATATCAATAAAATTTTATCTTTTTTTTCAGCTAGACCTTTTGCAAATTATTTTGTGACAAACATCAGTGGTACGTAAAGGTATCACATCCAGTCTTATTTTTCCCCAATTTTATGTAGTCAAGATGACAATCTTCCATAAGCCAATTTAGCCAAATTTGACAAGTAACAAAATATGAAAAAAATCCTTTTTTTTTTGGCTACCTACTTGAATAGAAATCTGGTGCAAGTAAAATAAAAATTGGGAATAATTTGGTGATTGTTTCCAAAAAAATCATTGAATTTGCCATGGAAGATTCCCAGAAACAGCCCAAAATTTTGCACCAAAGAAAGGGCTAATCACAATCTCTTGCATGTTAGTATGTAACTTGGATATGCTACACTGAAGAAGTTTTGAGATTTTTTGGGTGAACCCATCATTGTAAGGTAGTACAATTGCATTATGAAAAGAGCTGTCTGAACCACATCGCATATAATGATTATGATATACTTTTCAGTTGCTAAAATAGTTGGTGATTTGAAAGAGTAATGTTACTACTTGTTGATTCTTAGCTTCTCCTGCATCAGCTTCTTGATCTATTCATCATTTGTCCATGCTTTTGAGGACTCTGAAGGAAACCCATTTCCTCTTGTACTCACAAGCCCATAATCATGAAAAGTTGGAACACAAATGTCTTCTCAGTTCAGTTGACTATTATTCACTTGTAGAAAATGGAGCATGTGGTACGTTATGAGAATCTTAGCCACAAAATCATTCAAGTATGTGAATATGGGAAATGAGCAAAAACATTTAATTTAATTCATGTACAAGTGGAGCAGGTGTCAAGCCATTTTTACAATGGTACTTAAACTACAGGCTAGAGGTGTTATTTCATCTTGGGTTGCAGATTTTTTGAAATTTATGAAGCTCTACAAGTTGCTTGGATTTAACCCAAAAAAGAAAGAAAACACTCAATCAACACCCAAAGTTCAAGCGAGAAAATATGTAGTTGAATTTAATTTCCCAAAGTTAAGTAAAATCTGGTCCACTTTTGAATGATCTCCACAATACCCTACCTACTAAAGAGTTAATTAAAAAAAAAAACTTTTAACCTGGATAAAAAACACTAAGCTAGTTACTGCAGTCTACTTGCTTTTGATGATGATGCTTCTAAAACAATTTGTAGATGTTTTGATTGTCTCCTGAACTGAAAAGTTGTACACAAATGTGAGGAGAAAAAGAAATAACAATGAAAGTATGGTAATTAGTAGTGCAAATGTACCAACAGCAGAAAAATTATCGAAAGGAGCCGCCCAGCTAAGTTAGCTGTGGGAAGTATCATCCCTAAATCTGCATCATGTATGATGATGATGCAAAGGGCACCACCTCCATCAATTACGCCGTTTTGGGAAGCAGCTTTGGAGGGAGACAGAGAGAGAGAGAGAGAGAGAAAAAAGAAGCTTAGAAGTAAGTATAGCAGGAATTTTACACAAATAGTAAGAAGTAAGAACTACGCCTATACCTTCCCTACTAGGCTAGGCTAGGCTAGGCTAGGCTAGGCTAGGCTAGTATGGAGAAGTAAAAAAAATCAGTCGATTTCAAAAAAGTTGTGTAACCAACGCCCTTGGCTGCCGCCATTAGCGGCATAAGGGCCCATCTCCAGTAATGCCCATGGCCTGGGGCATTATCTTACGTGTAAAGCAATTGGAGAAAATTTGTAGTGTATGTGGAGGGCACCTTTACATCCATCAATCTACCTCCTAGAAATTGGGAGGGATATTATGCCTACTCCTCAAGGATGGGAGGGAAATTATGCCTACTTGTAGGTGTGAGAACCCTCATGCTACAAGGAGTAGGCATAATATCCCTTCTATTCATAGGCCTCATGACCTACATAGGGTTGGTTCATGATAAATTTTGCCTTGTCCTTTCTGATAGGTAAAGCCCATGGGTGGTAGACATTCCCATAATGCGGGGCTGGACTCGGCTATTGCCTCGTCCTAGGCCCCTTATTTTGAGAATACCCCCACCCTAGGGCTTTACCCCTACACTTGTGGGTTTTGTAGGTTGGGGAGGGGTGGGGGGAGTCCGTCATTTAAAAACTGACAAGAAATAAACAGTTAAACCCATCATAATCCGCCTCATAATTGCGCATACAATCCTCCTTTGGGTTTTGTGATTAAACAATTAAATAAATAATGGTGGGTTTGCTCTTCTAGTGCCCCTTCAATTCCTCTCTCGATTGAGCCAAATCACTCCGGATTCCATCCAATATTGACGAAGAAAAAAATTCCCTTTGTCTCTCACCTCATCTCTTACATCATAATAATATTATATCTGCTGGAAAATTTCCGCCATCTCCAACGCAACACAAGAGATCATCGTCTCTTCTATTGTTTGTTGTTGTCTCTTGGGTTGTGATGTGAGGATTTGTTTTTCTGTTGTTGTTGTTGGATTTGGTGGGTGAGGTGTTTTTGTTGTTTGTTGTTGTTGTTGGGTGTGAGTTTATTTATTTATTTACTTGTTGTTGCTGGTTTTGAGTTTGTGAATTGCTTGTGGATTGTGGACTGGAGCAAGCCCAGTGTGCAGTGCTGCTGAGTTTTTCTGGAGACTTACAAAACCGAGTTCTTGCTTTAGTAGAGAGAGAATTTTCTACTACTCACAAGGTTTTTTTCTTGCGGGATTGAAGAACCCATGCAACAAGAAGGGTAAGAAGAAGAAGAAGAAGAAAGGTTGGCAGGGCTGGCTCCTGCAGCAGTTGGGAAGAAAGAAAGGAAGAGAGGATGATGGAATTGGTGCCCACCACAAAGATGAAGCGCAAGTTGTTGCGCTTGGAGGACATAGGAGGAGGAGGACAGGAGGACAGGAGCATTCGAAGGAGGGTGGATTTAGTATTGGGCGGTGAAGATAGTGGGCTGACGGTTGTGCAGCATCAACAGCAGCAGAAGCAGGATTTTTCCAGAGTTGCCTCTTCTTCTTCTGCTGCTTCTGGATATGGGTTTGTGGTGTTATTGCCAGATGGGTCAGTGGTGAAGCTGCAGATTGATGGCGAGAAAGCAGACCCGGGATTGAGTGTGAAGGGATTTGTTGAGCTTGTGAGGAGGAAATTGAGTCTTGGCAGTAGTAGCAATTCAAAGCTACAACAAACCCCCAAGCGGCAAATCTACTGGGGTTCGCATGTTATGATCCAGGATTTGTCTCACAATTTGTTGGAAGATGGTGCATTCTTCCCCCCCCGCCATTGTGAGCCAGTTCGCACTCTTCTCTTACAGGTGGGTCCTGACTCCGCCTTGCTTGCTTGTGCTGCTTCTTTTTCCTTTGCAATAAACAACAACACCCAGAATCTCATCTGCCCGCATTCCAAGCATTCGAGTTGTTGTGATTGCATGTGAAGATCACAGAACAGCAAAACAAGTATCATCATCATCAGAATTCTTCTGTGTGTTCATTTGTTGCTGTACATTTCAAGTTCTGATCACATGCAAAGATTGATTGCAGCAAACCCCAAGTATCTTCATCATCAGAAATTCTTTTGTTTGCATTTTTGGGTTCTGATGAGTGCATTTTGAAATTCTTGCAGCAAACAAGAAACCATCTATATCAGAAATTCTTTTTTTTGCTTGCATATTTCACCACCCACAGTTCTGATTTGCGTGTGGAAAATGGCAGTAGCAAACCTGAGTACTAGGATCAGAATTTTCTTTTGTTTGCAATGTGAGCATTCATGTTGTTCTGATTGCATGTGGGAGGAGATTGCAGCAAACAATAAGTACTACTGAATTCTCTCTGTTGTTGCTGAATGTGAATCGGAATGTGATTCTTTCACTGGAAGTCTGATCTGGGCTTGTGAGGTTCATGACAGATTGCAAAGAAAAGCAAAGCAAAGAACAGCAGATTTTTCTGATACAAAAACTGTCTTCGAATCAAAAAGTTTGCCTCATCTGGTCTTTTTTATATATATGTAAATCTGTTCTGTGGGTTTCTGTTTTATTGGCAGGATGGTGGTCCAGACCCATTTTATGCTTACAAGGTAAGAAGTTGAGTGCACTTGATTCTTTCTTGCTTTTGTAGATCATTGCTACTGCTGCAGTCAGTTGTGTGCCCTCCTCTTGTTCTAATCCATGGAGGAGAGTAGTTAACATTTAGAGTCTTCTACAATTGTTTTTTCTGTTCTTTCTTCTTGTGGTTGTATTTGTTTTTGATCACACCATCGTGTGGGAATGTGAATCAGCTCTGCATTGATATCACGACAGGTCTTGATATGCTTTTTTCCTGCTTTTTTGTACAGGGTCTTTGGAATGTGACTCCAGAAACTGGGGTGCTAGATGTTCTTCCTCAAGATTACACCTTCTTCTCTGCCCTTGCAGATGAGCTGGTATATAATGTCTCACACTTTCTGCTCACATAGTCAAAAAAACACTCTTTTCAATTTTGGTGGGGTCATCAATTTTGTTGGCAGAAAGTTTGTGATGAGTTCACAGTGTTGTCTTTATGTGCTTTCTATGGGATGGTTTGGTGGCAGGATAACTCACTTCAGGCTGTATGGGAATTAAGCCCAGACAAATCTCGCCTGATCTGGTGAGAGTTTCATTTCTCTCAGTCATAACAATAACAAAAATCTGTTCAGGGATAACAGCAGATTTTTGTCTGGTGTACATTAATGAATGGGTGTTGGGGAGATGAGATGTTTCTGTGATTTGTTTGATTTGTGTGCAGCGTGGACATGGATAACACTGCTGGCAAGCTTACAATTTTTGACACTGGCAAAGGCATGGACAGTACTCCCGAACGCTCCATCTCCAAGTGGTATGTATATGCCCACTTCTGCTGTCCTTTTTTAGCAATGTATTCCTCACCCTAGAGTGCCCCCCCAGAGGTCCAATTGCTTGAGTGGGGTTTTGTCATGTCTAGGCAAACGAGCCTGGATAGTTCAAACAATGAAGAAAGAATGCTCGGCAATTTGTCATAGTCACAATTTATTCTGATCCATCCCTGCAATTTGAGTGTTTGCAGGGGCACAATAGGGAGCTCAACGAGTCGGAATGTGCTCTCTGATGCTATTGGAGGCCCACCACCATATCTCAAAGTATGAAAACCTTAATGGATGTAGCCCAGACTCTCCTTTTTATGAATGGAAAGGAGAGGCACACCATCAATACAGCTCTTTGGAATCACATCCAGGTCTCACATTCTGGGGGTGTTGTTACATGCAGCCTTGGTTTGGTATGTATGGCTTTGGAGGAATTGGTGCTGGGCTCCATCTTGGTGGGTAAGTGAAGGGTCTGGTCCAGGCTGAATTTCAGTTGTTGGGTGTGCATCCATGGTACTGAAGTTTTGTGAATTTCTCTCAATGTGCTCTGTTGGGTATAAAATCTATGGGTTTGTTGTCGTGCAGGAAGATCTTAGTATCCTCAAAAACAAGGGCATCAAAGACAGTGGCTATGTTGCAGATTGACAAGCTTTCACTGGAGAAGGAGGTGACAGCAGGAAAACTTTGGCAGGTTTGGAGTTTGATTCATCCCCCCTCCCAATTGTCCAAATTTCTCCCCTCCTACCAGTCTGCAGGAACTGTGCCATGGCTGTGCTCCTCCAGCATTCAATTCTGGGTTTGAGCAAATGCTATGAAGACTTTCTTATGTGAAGAACCCCCACTAATGGGTTTAGTGTACTTGAAGTTTTTGGCTCAGTTTTTGGGTGTCACAATACAGTTGATATCTTGGGTTGTTTCAGACTGGGGGTGGATTCCGAGATCCTGATGACAAGGAGCTTCATTTGTCGCCACATGGAAGTTTCACAAAGGCAAGAGAATTCTGAGCAGCATTGGGTGGTAGGGTTTAGGGTGTAGGGCCCAGTGATGGGAAATTGCCATCTGTTGTGCTTGACTTGTATTTGAAAGCAGTGGAGGTCTGCATCAATTTTCTTGCATTCATACTTTCCTAATGGTAATGACAGGTGGAAATAACAGATCTCAATCCTGAGATCTTGAACTGGAAAGTTGATGAAGTGCAGCGCAGGCTAAAGGATTTCTACTTTCCTTACATTCAGGTGTTGTGCAAAACCAACCTGGGGATTTGGTAGCTTGATTCTAGGATGATTTTTCTTCTGAAAAGTTTCAGGTCTTTTGCAAGTTTGTGGGCTGCCAGTTTATGCTAGTATTAGTAGTAGTCCTGCAATCTGTCTTTGGAACATTGGAACATTGAACATTTTTTCAGGGTTTGTGAGCCGATTGTCAATGTCTGATGTGATGACATCTCTTTGTGACTTGTTTGCAAGCAGAATGATGAAGGAGGTTCTGGCAGAACTGCAAGACCAGTGACAATTATGGTGTGTGTCATGGATATATGCAATAAATTTTTACTGACAAACTGACCTTTTTTGCATGCGCTCTCTCTCAATTTTTGTGTAAAGTCCTGGTTCCACATATGAGCAGTCAATTCTCTTTGAGGAGCAACAAGTTTTGCAGTTTTGAGTGCATTTGTTTGACGTTGCATGAGTGGAGTTTTTGACAGTACATGATAAGGTTATGATGTGGTCTGTCAGGTGAATGGAATGGATTTGGCAGAAGTGTTGGGGGGTGAGGTAGCAGTGACAAACTCTCTGTCGGGAAATGGTGAACCATTTATTATTGAAGTGGAGTTCACAAAAGCTAAAGACAGAACAGGTAAAATGCGATCCTCTGTCATTGCTTAAACTACACAATTGCTAAGCTTCCTGAAGGAGTGATTTTACTGTGCTCTTAATCATTGAATTGCACCTTTTAGAGGCTTAGGGTTTAGGGCAAAAGTTTTTGCTGGTTCTTGAAGATGTAAACAGTCACTCCTTGAAAGAACTAAGGCCAAAGATGTTTGTTGGGTTGTTGATGGAGTCTTTTTGTCGCTGTTACCCTTTCAATCAAATAGTCATGTTTTTGGGGATTGGTCTGGTGTGTTTGTTGTAGATTCCAGGCAAGTTGCAGGAGAAGACAAGGCACATGCTCGAATCACATGCCACTATTTTCCAATCACTAAGGTAGTGCAGAGTGTATTGCAAATGTGGTGTAGAGACTCTTCTGGGATGTGTGGGTGTTGGGTCATTGCACTTAGGTACAAGAGCTTGATGGGTCTCAATGGAATGAAGTTTGGTTATGTATTTGCTTGTAGTGGTTTTATTGTTTTTCCAGAGGCTTGTTCTCCCATGTGGAAGAAAGTCGTATCCATAACTTTGCACTGTGAGATTTTACAGATGTAGGTTTAGGGTTTAGGGAATTAAGTGTTGATGTTGTATTTGCTTGTAGTGGGTTTAGTGTTTTTTCCCAGAGGCTTGTTTTCCCACGAGAAAGAAGAAGTGGTAGCCATAACTTTGCACACCGTGAGATTTTACAGATGTGGGTTTGACAGGACATATTTGAGGTGCCCTGCTTTCTGCTCTGCTGATACATGTACCATGTCATTTTTGCGAGCAGGGAGTGGAGGCAATTGATTCAATTCTGGAGAAGCTGAGAGAGGAGGAGTCAGGTGAGCTTCGTGAGAATGATTTCAAAACATTCCCACGTGTTGTGGTTCGAAGACTTGGACGACTGCTTCCAGATGCCAGGGGCCCAGATGCCAGAGCTGGGGTAATGCTGACTCTAAAAGTACCCAAAGGTTGTTATTGCCACTGCTTTGCAAGGTTTTGTGACACAGTTTTATCAGCAGCCTGCCTACTCCCAGACATTGCTTAGAAGTAAGTAATATGGATGTGATTAGAAAAAAAAAGGAGAAGACTTTGTTCTTGTGACCACGAGACTTTGATTCTTTCTGATGACTTGTGTTGTTGCTATGTAGAGAATGCGCCTACCATTTATGGAGCCCAGAAGAGGTTCCAGATCCAGTGAAGCTCACCAGCAATGCTTCCAGCGTGTGAAGGCCTTTATTGGTGAGCATTGAATGTAAATCTGTCCTTTCAAATCACAGCTATTTTGGGTCAATGTGGGGGGGACTGGGGTGTTATTTCATGCAAGGATGTAAAAAGCTAATGCAAGGATTTTGTCTTGGCAGACACTGATGCAGGATTTGTTCCAACTCATTCCAAGGTGAGAGCAGTGATGATTTTCTCCACCATCCATTTATTGTTTGAATGTTTATTGCAGCCAAGATGAGGAGGTTTCTGATAGTGATCAGGGGTTGCACAAAAGGTTTGTGATCTATTATTTGTTTTGCTCTTCAGATGGATTTGCTCTCCAAGCATGCTTTCACAGAGGCACTGATGTCTCTTGGTCTCCCACAAGGCACACCAAAGTCAGAGAAGAAAGGTAAAGTTATTACACAGCTACCTCTGTCAATTGTATACATGTGATTACAGGTTTTTACTTAAGGTCTTTGGACAAGTAACTGGAGGTTTGATATGTGATTAAAAAAACCCTAAACCCTAAACCTTCTTGATTAGTAAGAGAGTGCTTGACTGCCCTGTGCCTGGTTCAGTTCAGCTCACTGGAAAGTGCAACAGGTGGAGCTGCTGCTGTCCAGGTACACATCCAGAAGGAGGGCAACACATTGACTCCTGAGGGATTGTGTCAAGAGTTCCGCAAATGGGTCCAGTATTCTCATGTACATTTCGATGAGGGAGCTACTTTTGATGAGGAACATCCTGTCATTTGTTTCAACCTGCCCCATAATAAGAAAGAACTTGGCATCCAAGAGGATGGTAAGTGAGTCCATGGAAGACATGTTAGAAAAAATGATTGAGAGATCAGCCTCTTTGGTTTGTTGAACTTTTTCACTTGATTCCATGGAGTAGTATTGTGTGGCCTGCCTGTGAGAGATAAGGTCTTGAATCTGAAGTGTTTTGAATCTGTCTATCATCATCTTTATTGTAGTCAGAGAGAGTTATAAGAGAGTGAGGTTTGACCACCACGCACCTTGTGATGAGACTGAGGGTTGTGGTTTCAAACTACTGCTGACTGCAGTGTTCCGGATCCTGAAGACTATGAAAACTCGAGGCATCTACATGAAGGTTGATGATCAGAATGCGGATCCCATTAGACTCAAGCTTTTGAAGGGTGCTCCAGGGCTACAGAGTGAAAATCAATTGTATGTCACTGTGGAGTGCTTTGTGTGTGAAGGACTTGCAGAGTCTCCAGGTGAGAGAATCATTAAATCACAGGACCCTCTGGATTTGGGTCCCTGATGACACTCAATTTCTGAACCCAAAAGAAAAAAAACTTAACCTCACAAGCATTCCAAGAGCTATTTGTGGCAGCAGCCCTTTTGCCCGCCCTGTTTTAAGATGTATAGAGATTCAACTGTCAAACCCACTCTGGTCAGTACTGATGCCAATCCCTTGGGGTGTTGCAGGTGAGACCAAGATCATATGCAGGTACTCTCTCCAGTAATGTAGTGTTTTTATAACCCAAGTTCGACACAATCTCAATTTGAAGATCCTTTTCTGTAAATAAATTGTTGCTGAGTTTTTTGGTCACATATTTGGGGCCGATCCATGCACTGAAATTATGTTTTGAGTAGTTCTGTGAACTTGAGAGTATGTTGGTAAGTATCTGAAGTAAGAGAAGGATTTTGGGTTGTTGATGCAGGCCCATGGATGTACCTGAAAGCCAGGGGTACCAATTGACAGATTCAGATGAACCCATTTTCCACCTTCAGAAATCAAGAGCATTTCCACTGGACATTTTACATACTGAGAAGGTGCCATGCATTTGATATGATTCTGTTTTTGGATTTGTAACCTAAGTTTGGGCTTAGCAGATGGAGTGGAATCCAACCAAGGATTGAAACCCCTGTTTCTGTGCCTGTTTCTTCAGTATCAGATTCTTGATGAGGGTACTTGGAGAAAGCAAGAGGACAAGATACACAACAAATCCCCTGCATCAGTGGAACTACTGAATGCAGAGGAAGCCCTGAAATTTGAAACAGATGGGGTAAGGAATATTGTCATTTGGGGGTCACTCTGAGTTTTCTGCTGTTCTGGAAATGTTTGAAATTCATGACTTCTTCCTTTTGTAAGATCAATGATCTGAAGTTGGGTGCTTGAAATTAGTCAGCTGTGATTTTTATTCTCATGTACAAGACTGACATGTGGATAGATTTTGTGTGTGTTTTTGCACAGGGACTTGCAGACAATGTGGTTGTAAGTGCAGGCTTCCCGCTTCCAAAAGAGTTAATTGCTGTGGTCCGACCGAAAAGCAGCTGTGGGTGGAATGTTGGGGATTCCACTGGCACCTCAAAGTCAGGAATAATATGCAAGGTGAACCAGAAAACAATTGTTGCAGAATTCATGGAGATGATGTTGGAGGTGAGATTTGTTGAGTTTCTTCCTCCTGATATGAAGGTATCACGGCAACAGATGGAGACCACCAAGATTATATACACTTGTAAGGTGAAGGCATGCACAAGGTGCAATATCAAGGGCCTGTACTGTTTCCCTACTGAGAAAAGCATACTAGACAGTCTCTTCAACAGAGTTGGCACTTATCTATTTAGCTTCTCTCTGGTAAAGCTCTCAACCCTGTTTGCAAAATCCAATCAGTTTGTGTGATTTTTGCTGAAAGATATGGCAAAACCCAAAGCTCATCCTGTTGCAAATATGCTGTCACAAAATGTTGCTTTTTTTTTTTGGCTTTTGCTGTGCAGATATCCTCAAAGTATGATGGTGTTCCTACAACAATAGTGCGTGTGAATGTGGCAGCAGATGATAAGGTGGATTACTGGTGCTTGTGTTCACACCCTGGTGATTGCCAGACATCTCATGGGGGCCAATCTGTTAAAACTATCAAGGCCAGGTGAGGTACATTTTGTGAGGTACTTTCTGTCAGTTTTGTCCATTGTACTTGAATGGCTGGACAAATGGGTGGTTAGGTTTTGGGTAAATCTTGGGTGCTTTCTGTCTGTTTTTGTTCATGTACTTGAATGGTTGGACAAATGGGTTTTAGGTTTTCTGTCACATTTTAGGTTTCTTTCTCTTTTGGTGATTGATTGATTCCCAATGGGCTCATAAGATTATTACAGCATGTATCCTGTTTTCGACGGGGAAAGAAAACCCTAATCCTGTGAGCAAGTGCTGACTATCTTTGTCACACCATGTTTTTGCTTTGTTGAGTCTCTGTCAGTTGTGAACAAGACAAAAACTGGTCTAATAATAGATATAACCATAGTTTCTCTGATTTTCTAATCTTTCCTTTTTTTTGTTGCAAGACTGTTTGTGGATGCTTATACTGTGTAGGTAATTCTGTGGATTGGGTGCAGGCTTGGGGGATTAGTAGAAGACTTTCTATACCTTTCAAAGTTTGATAAGTATGGTAACCGAATAAAGTTCCTCAGTGTACCCAATGACCTTCACTTAGAACTTGCAAACACAGAGGGGGAAGTTCTTGAGATCTCAGCATCAGTAGGGAAAGAAGGGCTGATGCTTATGAAGGACAAATCAGCTCTTGAGTTCACAGTATGTTAGCCTCTTTTTAACCTGGTTGAAACTCTTTTTGTTGCTGATGCTTTTGCTCTTCAAAGACTTTCAATTCCCTCTCCAGATTTTTCCTCTCATGTCTCCTAGTGATCTTCTCATGAGTTTCAGTGTTGAGACACTGACTACTGGCAACCTTCTTGTGTTATCAGGGAATCGAGGTCAGTGGTGGAAACTCATTGCAAATAGCACCCACTTACAAAGCTACCTTGCGGATGCACTTGTCAAATGCCCTTGTAGCAACATTCAATCTTAATGGTGAGATTTCATCCCTGCTGTCTGCCTGGTACTTTCTTGGGTGTTTTTGACTTGTGCAATGCAATTTTGGGAAGAGAGGGATGGAAGGTTTTTTGGTTCATACCCAGTCATGTCTCATCATAGGTTTGAATGACAAACAAGGAGCCCATTGCATTTTGTCTTTGAGAGCTAGGAAGACTCAAGGAGGTAAGACTGCTTGTAAGGTTGCTGCAACACTGATATTCTTTCTTGGTTTTACTTTTTGGTCTCACAGTCTTACCTGGAGAGCTGGTCTATGCAACTGTCAAGGAACATGACCCACTGCACAACTGCCTTAGGCCCCATCAGATTGTACAGAAGTTTGTCTTGCAGGTGAGAGAAATCAAAGGGCTGCTACTACTATTATTGTGAACCCTAATCTGCTACTGCCCAAAACCCAAAACCCTAGTTTTTGATGGCATGTCATGAAGGACTGAGAGAATCATGAAGCTCTCCACCAAGTTTTATGTGATTCAAGAGGGTACCATTTTTTTAACTAATTTCTTCAGTGTTTTTGAGAATGTGCAGGCTATGGATGAGTATGGGAATGCTGTTGAGGAAGGGCAAAAGATTAGGCTAAGGTTGGATGGTTTTCAGTTCCAGGATAAGCAAGGCACAGAAAGAAAGGTGTTTTGAACCCTGGTCCTACTACCCACCTTCTTCTAAGGCAGTCTTTGCTCTTGTGACAACTCTTGGTGTAAGTAAAGTTTTCCACTTCTAGACAAACAAGGAGGGCTTTATATGTGGGCTTGTGAGCTAGCTGCATCCCATGTATGGCAGGACAATAGTACTACATATTTAGTGATGCTTTGGGAAGATTTGTTTTTGTTGGTCGAATGCAGGCCGATGCTCATGGGTGTCTAGACCTAGGAGGGCTACTCAAAATCACTGCACAGTATAACTCCTCATGTAATTTCTATTCCGCAAAACCCCTGGTTTGTTTGTCTGTGTGCCCAAGGAACTGGAATGTGATGATGATGATGATGATGATGTATCCTTTTGAGTCTTTGAGATTTGTGGGGGTCCTGATATTGTCCTGATATATGATGTTTTCTTTATACTTTTTCAATGGTGGATACGAGGGTTGTTGTTGAGCAGGCAAGATTGCAGTGCTCTCAGATTTGGGAGAGCCCTTGTGGGAAGAAGAATACAACACCTTACGTCGGTCCCTTCAAGTGAAAAACGTAGGTTCCATTGCCTGTTTGAGATGATCTTGGGACTGGAACCATAGAACTGGGAAAACTTAGCAGTCCAGTAAAAAGTAACTGGCATTTATTATACTGGAACATTGAGGAAATCATGGATGACCCACAGCTCCTCTGGCAACACTGAAGGCAAAACATAAATGCTTTAGGGGGTCCTTTTTGTTTTAAAACCAGAAAGTGTGAAAGCTAAGAAAATGGTGGCTGGCATGACCCAGGTACCCAAGGAAGCTAATGCGGGTGATTATTTGGAGCGAGTGGTGGTGGAAGTCATTGATGAGAATGGCAATGTGGATCGAGAAATGCATGGATTCAGTCACACGCTCTCACTAAACTGGAACCCTGATAGCACAGTTCCTCTGAAGCTTGGATCTTGTACATTGCCTCCAATAAAACTTCCATATAAGAGTGGCACTTGGTTTGGCATGGTCAGCCACACATGCAACCTGGAGCTGTATGTTTCGCTCCAGGTATGCTGTCTGAACTCAAAACCTGTCGACAAGGCCTTCTTGCTTGCAAGGATATCATAGCTTTTTTGCCTTGAGTCTACTGACTGGTAGACTTCCCCACAAGAAATTGTTACAGATGCTCCACTTGTTTCCATCATTGCAATATTTGTTTGGTAGGTCTTTGAGGGTTGTGGGGTGTGCTTGTATGAAGCACTGTTGACTTGCTCATATATGTTGCTTGAAGATGGCCTCATTTGACCCACTGGAACTTCAGGGTCAGTAGTTGTTCAGGCACAATGATTACACTGCATAAGAGTTTTGCACTGAATTTCCTCTACTTCGTCATCTGGCTCTTCATCTTGCATGTTGTGTAAACAGGTGGAGCTAAATCCTACTCAGGCACTTGTTGTCACTCCATTGTCCCCTTCTCATTGGGATGGAGCTGCTCCTCAAATACCCTCACCCACACCATCCTCTCCTGCATTGACTAGTGCTCCCAGTTTCTTTGTTAAAAGGGAGCCTGGGGAGGATGCGGATCTCCGTGTTGAGTATTGCAGGCAGTTGGAGGTGATCATTCAACGAAATCAGGTTTAAAAAAAATACTGCTGCTGCTATTGTCTCTGCATTTTTCAATATTGAGCTCTCTACATTTCAAATGATAAGCACCACCTCTTGTAATCCGACTCTTTTAATGCAAAGTTCATGTGACAAGATTAGCCATTTATCTGACACCAACCTAGTCAGATGCCCGGTGTTCACCTGTCAGCTATTATAGGGTTGTTTTTAGGCTTTTACAGGAGCATCGGAAGAGGTTACCGTATCTGCACAGCAAAGTGAGTGCAACGAAAGAGGAGCTTGAAAGGTTGAAGGAAGAGCAAAGAAAGGTGGATGAGGAAGTTGCACGCTATGAAGGTATGATGAATGAAGCCAGCCTCAGGAGGCCTTTTGTACATGCTCTTTGCCAACCCAGGAGGGCTGAATACTATGTAGGTCACAAGTGCCAGGGAGGGGGTCTTATTGTAGTGTATACAGTTTTCCAAAAGTGTAAAATGTCTACTGACCCCACTGAATGCATCATCTGGGTGTGTTGGGAAATGTCAGCTGAGGATTCTGCTGCAGATGCACTGTCAAATTCTCTGATACTGCGGGAAAGCGCTCTTCATGTTCAGTACACAAATGCACAACTGATCGAGTTTTTGCAAAGTCAAGGCAACCCTCCGGGTAGTCATGCCTCCAGCATCCTGCTTGAAGCAGTACTACACAATGAGGATGTTGGTGATGTGATGGGTGTTGTTGCCTTGATGGGTGGAGTTGAGTATGACCTTCTAAACCGGTATGATTTTTCTGGTTGCTCTAATACTGGGACAAGGTGTTAGTGTTTTTCATTCACAAGCATAACGTAATACTCAATGAACATCGTTCTCGCTACTTGGAAATGACTGCAGGCCATTGGTGGACTTTCTTGGAGATCGAATGTTGATGATTGTCTGCAGATCTGAGGCAGGCCTTCGGTACCTTGAAGGGTCTCCTGCAAGTGGAACTTTCAATGAAGAAAAAAGCCTTCATGAATATGCACACAGACAGAATAAAGCAATCACTGGGCGTTTCAGATCAATTCTTCTAGATGAAGCTGCGTAAGTTAGTGGAAGGTGCTTGATTTCATTGTGTAGATATATTTACCATTAATCAGACTTCTGATTTTGCAGATAAAGTCTCTATGCCAGATCTGTGTCTTTTATGTTGCAGTATCTTGATGAGGGTGTCATACTTTGTTGCCAGTTTGTGACTTGATAACCCTTTACCCAGCAGTAATAGTGTGGGTATGCATGTATCTTGAAGCAATGGCTGTCTCTGGATCATCAATTACCAAGTCTGTTGTTATTGCTACTCAGGTTTTATAGGCGAGCTGATGGCTTGCCAGCATATGATCCTGATGATCCTCATATGCTGCTGAAAATTGATCCACCGGGGCCACCTGGCGGTCCATGTCCTGAGGGGTTTCTAGGATATGCAGTGAACCTTTTGCATCCCAGCCCGAATCACTTGCGAGATCAAGTGATGTTTGACCGTCCCTATGTACTCCGAGAATCACTCTACTTCCAGCTCTTTCGATTCCTTCAAGTCTATGACACAAAAGAAAACTTGATGAAAGCCAGGCCATACCTGTTGTCAGGTGCATCCCTGGACGGTGGGATAATTTTTGAAGATGGCAGCTTTCAGTTCTGTGCAGGGTAAAACCCGAAACCCTCTCCTTTTTCATGTTGGGCTGATGGTTCAATTTACCTTAGTGACATCCATTCAGTTGCTCATCTGGTTGTGTTTTTGATCAGATTGTTAGAGTACGTTGGAGTTTATGCACCCTTTTACTTCAATATCTATAGCTCTGCTTAGTCTGCAGATGGTTTCCATTTGTTTTTGGGCCAGCAAGCTCCAGCTCAGCACTACACCATAGCTGCGAAGTCAATTTTGGATTCTCTACAAGTTTTTATTTGATTCAGTAATACCAGGCAGCATGTGGTGTTTACAATTCTTCAGTACAGTGTCAGATGTGCATCCTAAGAACCCAATAGTATTTTTCACTCCACCAGTACTTGGAAGAAAAAGCCATGGGCATTTTGTGAATTGCTTGACCACCGGCTGAAGTGCTAAATTAGGTGATTGCAGGGAAGAACCTGCTGTCCGGTTTCCATTGGTACCACCCCCCTTTGAGGCTGGTGAGAAGCCGGCAGGGAGTGCAATTTTGGCAGCAGCAGTTGCGACTTTTGAGGCAAAACAAAATGGGGTACATTCTTCAGTGCAGAAGATCAAGAAACTGCTGCAAGAGTCTGGCTATGAGCAAATGAAAGGCAAGATTTGTGAGCTGGAGGGAAAGCTGAGCAAAGAAATGGCCAAAGTTGATGTGATCTTGAAAGATCTTGCAAACTTGGCAGCGGCAAAAGAAGACTTAATATGGAAAGTGCAAGAGAAGTTTGGACCAGGTAATTATTGAAGCAAATGCTGATGGAACTTGCTACATAGCTCTAGGCTCACACAAGGTTGCAGAACAATTTTTTCATAAGTGATCTTCCTGAACAATGAGGATTTGCATGCAGGCTTGTAAACAGTCCACTGAGTGTGTAGCTGAAGAATTTTTTGCTCTCTCTCTCCTAGTACAGACTCTGTAGCTCTATGTTGAGTTCACACTCAAAGACTATTGGAATACAAACTCTCTGCAACTAGACAATTCCTCAAGAAATGGGATTTTGTGCACAGAAGTACTTAATTATTCTGTAACAACCAACCACTGTAAAGATGTCAGATGGGCATGGGGAAAACTGTTAGAGCGCCCTGGAGTGAGATTCCCAGAATGAAGTTGAAAGAATCGTAAAGCCCTAACTTCATTCATGGTGAAATCTCATTCAATTTGAATGTTTTGACCATTGGGAAGTTGACTAGCTAGTGGAGTCCATTATTATTGTTTCTACAACTTGTAAATTCTTTGTTATGAATTGGAATTGGGCTGTCAAATGGAATTTTGGGCAGTAAAATCCCCACTTAACCATATTTGTAGCCAAAATTTCACACAGCATAATCTTCCTCATAGTCAGCCTCCCAGGCATCTGACAGATTCCTGAGAGGCTTGTGTAAAAGTTAAGTGTTAAATGTTCTTCAGTTCAACATTAGTTTTTATGTTATTTTATGTCATCAACTATAACCCATGTATCACATGTGGAAGTATCATATGTAAGTAGGTAGGCAATGTAGGGAAGGCACTTGATGGCTCCCAGGTCTCTACTTGCTCCATTTAGCACACCACAAACTTTCTTTTTTTTTCTTTTTTTCTTTTTTAATTGCTATTTAATTTTTAAAAATTAATGGTTTAAAAGGTTTTCAGTTTTTTTAATTTCACAAAAGTGGTGAATTATTGTATTTAAAACTCATTCCACAGTATAAACACACATTTGAAGAAGAAGGCAAGACTGGAAGAGTAAATTATCAGCAAATGAGAGGATTGCAGTATCTGACTGATATTTTGAGATTCACACTTGATGACCTGCACTGCTGATATTCAAATAAAATAAATTCTTATGATGCAGAAGCAAAATCCAAAACTGTAATACACTACATTGCTGTCATACTGGACACATTAACTGAAATTTGCAGTGTTGAAAATATTGAGAAAATTGCTCCATATATCTGAAAATTCAAGAAAGTTGTATGATCATTTTGCCTAATATTGTGAGAAAGTTTTAAATCTCAAAATATTCATTTAGTTCACAGAAACAGAATAATATGAAATACTTGTATGAAATATATAAATTTTGAGAACAACTTGAAGCTTGAAAATACAAGCTGAAAATTACTACTATCCAACAATATTTTAAATTCCTTCATAAAGGCATCTGCCCATCATTTCCATGATCTCAACATCCTGAAATTAATCTTCCAAATCTTCTTCATCATGATCTTCATTAATCTCTTCACCACTATCAACTGTACTAGCAAAAAGGGAGCAATGTGCATTGGCTTCCATGGCTTGCACTTGAAAACTTTTTTCAAATGCTCTTAATACCACATTGCTCCCACCCCTTGATTATCATATCTGAGCAGCAACTTACCACTTTCCATGCCTCAAAAAGCCAGGTGCAGAAACATTCACCTAGTGTTCCGATTCTTAGATCAAGCTCCAGACTCCAATTATTGTTGAATAGATGATGTAGACCATTTTTTGAAGTGTGGTAAATTCACATTTCAGTGTTCTGTGCAAAATTACATCTGGTTGCAATTTCAATGCACAATTTGTAGGAACAAATAATACACAACTGAATGGGAACTCAGTTTTCACCCATGAAATAAAAGCCTCAAATTTGTTTACTGACCAGCAGTCAATGAGCCAAATCAATTTCTGATTTCAGGTAGACCCATTTTTTCCACTACATCATTGTAATAAGGTACCAAAAACTTTCAGACAAATTGTTGGCATATCTTTTGAGTGGAAAAATGACTTTCACTCATTGTGAAGTGGAAGCCAAAGTCCAAACACAATTTTGCATCTGTAGTCTTTGGCAAGTACCGATTGGTTTTTCCAACAAAAAATGATTTGCATCAGAAGTAGTGATCCATCACTTGCAAAGGAGACACAAATAGTCACTCGTCTTTTGTCTTCCATACCAATAATCTTTATGTCTTTAGAACCTTTCCACTCCCAAGTGCATTCGCAAGCCATTGGGGCAAGGTGAACTCCTATGGACCAACCATGACAATGTCAACTTCAAAATCTTAGTATGTACCTAGTTGTGAATTGGATGTGAAAACAACCAACCATCAACTCCATTGTTGGTAATTTAAATCTTATGAAACATTGCTTATTAGTAGATAGACTAACATCGCAAACAACTAAATGCCATGGCAACTTGAGCCATCTATCATCATTTGGATACTCATATGCAAATCAAATTATAACATTTTGATCAACGGTGAGACCAATTGACAAAAGCCAAAACATACATCTAATCAAATTGGTTGATCAAAAAGGTTATTTTTAAACTGGAATTCTAAATTGAAGTTTTTTTTTTTATAACAAACTTTTGAAGATACCATAGACACCACATTTGATCATAAATCACATGCATGCTAGTTGTTGATAAGGTTATTTTGTAACATAAGCTTTAATTGCCACATGTTCCTACCAAAGATTAGTACCAAAGATTGTGTTGGTCCAGGGCACTGGAATTATTTATTTTTGATGTGGGTAGGAAAGGATGGTCATACATGTCTAATTTGCATTAATGATTAAAGGCTGATCATAAGCTTTAACCAAATAAGTAGCTCTATAAGCCATATGTAATCCTTGATTTCTCCAATCTGCTGGAAGTTTGCCACTTATTGCGTTAGCATATCTATAATTCCAATCCAAGTGAGTCTTCATAAAAGCATGTATCCATTTCAATGTGACTTTGAATTTTCCCAAAACCCCAGGAGCACGAGCATTAATGAAACTAGAAATAATGGGTTGAACAATCCTAATACTTAGTGGTTGTCCTTCATCTCTCATCTTTAGAAGCAAATCACATAGGTCATGAATAAGATATGGCCTCAAATATAAAGGACCCTTGTGTTGATCGACAGTAGTGAATTGAGTTGGCCTTGTTACAGAATTCATATACTTCAGTTTCATTTTATCATCAAAGGTAAACCTTTCACACACATAACCCTACTAAGCTTTTCAAAAAGGCCTATACACTTCCTTGACTCCCTTCACAAGTGCAAAAGGTCAACAAATTATTGGAAAATGGATTAACTAGCTTCAAAAAGGTTTAGCCCTTGACATTTTGTGATACCTAAACCACATTCAAAATTCTTAACCTTTGACCTATCTTTTCATCATTCAATAGATTCAAATGAAAGTGTTGAAAAGACATTACCTGTCTGCAACTTTCAAGTAATGGAATGCTTGAAAGATATTTCAATGTTGTTTCATTGTTGCTTCAATAAATGGCCATTTATTTGCTACAAACCAATTGCCGTAAGAACTTTTCTTTCCCTTTGAACTATGTTATGGTTGTTCATGTGGTGGATTTGAAGTTGTGGCAAGTACAGGAAGGAGTGTCATTTGAAGAACTTTTTGAAGCCTCCCAATTGGGTTTTTGGGTTTGATGGGAATAAATGTTTTCTTGCTCAGTACTTCCTTAGACAATTGCAATTTCGTATTTTGTAACATCTCTTTTTCTTCTTGAAGCTTCACAAATTTTGTCAAAACAACCTATGTTGTCTTCTCAATTGCAAGATTATAATCACTTTATGAGTATTTAAGAATTCAAGAATGATTCCTCATCAGAACTATTTTCTATATCAATAATCTCCTATTTAGATTTACTTTATAAATTAATGTGCTCCTCGTTTTCCTTTAGTTGACAAAAAGATGTTAGCAAAATTCTTCTAATTGCGCACTTGCATTTGAAAGCCTTATTTATGAATGCATCCACAAGTAATAAAACTTTATAAATGATCAACTTACAAGAACAATGAATGGTTGGAATGTCAGCATCGCAGTTCTTCCTCACAAGACATAATATGCAAGTGCAAAAACTCTTTGTTTCCATCACACATTGTATCAAATTTTGGGTAACCAAAAGTATGTTGAGGAGTTTCATTGATGAAGACCTCCACTTAAAATACAATGCAATGTTCAAAATTCTATGTTTGAAAAAGAATGAGCATAAGTCGACATGTGGTGGAAGTTGGCTTCAACTATCTAATGTTGTGGAAAAACCTTCAAGAGCTAGGTGTCAAAAAAAATTCTAACTCATGTGCTAAAACCCTAAAAGAAAAAATATGATATGTTGAACCAACCCAAGGGCCAAGATTTAATTATTTCGACATGTGCTGAAATAGATAACAACATACAATAAGTTAGAGGCTTGTAAATCTAGCTAATGAAATCATTGTTTCCATTGTAAGTTCACAGATAACTTACATGACAATTTATACCCATTTCAAGTTTCAACTAATTGATTTCACAACATTGTATCCATAGCCTTTTTTTGGGGTGAAATGGTGTAAAATTTCCACTTTGGTTAGGGATGTTCAATGATTACAACAAGACTCTACAACTTTGTTTTACCATCAATAGTATTTAATGAACAAGTTAGATACCATGCCACACCTTCAACATCCATCCATATCACCTATATGTAATCAATTTTTGTGATTGATTCAACACCCCATTGCTTTCAAAACCCTAACCACATTGATGTTTTCAATTGAACCTTCCTTGTATCATAGGGTGCAAGCTTTTTACTAGATTATAGTTGATGAATACAATTGAAATTACAAAAATTTCATCTCCATACAATTGTAATTGTTATTGCCCATATATTGGCAACAAGGGAATGTCTTAGCTTTTTTCAACTCTTGAAAGCTAGAATGACCACCCCATGGAACTTTGAAGCTTCATGTTATTAGGTGAATGGTAGAGATTCAATAAAGCAAAATGAAGATGGCTGATTAGTTGGATAAGATTAAGACATTTCATTAGTTTGATTTTCAAATTACTTTTGAAGGGCAAGGATTTAGGATGTAATTCTGGAATTTGATGAGGATTGGGAGATTGTTTTTTGTATACACACAAAGATTTAAATAGTTGCTAGATAATAAAATAGAACCACATTATGTAGTTTAAAGTTTTGTTGGGTTGTGAACCACTAATTTTCTTGTTTTTCATTTTGGATTTCTACACTTTATACTATAGATGTTTGATGTGTTCAATTTTGAATTAAAAAAACATTAAAATATTGGTGATGAAACAATGAATCTACTCTAAAATTGTTGTGTGTTCTAATTGAATCATGAAACCCTAGTAATAGATTTTGATTATTAAGGATAACAAAGAATTTGGGAAATAAGGGGAAAAAAATTGTGATTTAAAAAAAATGTCTACAGAAGAATTATAATGAATAAAACCAAAGATTGTATATATTATAAGTACTTTTGAAAGTATAATTTGTATTGTTTTGTTAGTAGGTGAAAAGCAATTATGAATAGAATTTATGCCTACCATTTGGCAACCATTTCAAGGAAGTTTTTTTTTGGAAATAAAAACAAAAAAAATATCGTCAAAAGTTTGGTTTCGTGAAAGTGTTGTTTTTTTGTAGATGTTGAAATTCGAAAGAGTATACATATTTTTCTATAGATCTTGATTTTTAAATTTATTGGAAGTAGAAGATGAAGGTTTAAATGATAAAAGCTGTAAGGATTTAAGTTTTAAAAGTATACCAAAAATCAAAGGAAATCAAAGATTAATAAACAATATGAATCAAATGGTGACTTGAAGTTTGTAGATGCAGATGGATCAAGAGGCTAGGTGCTAAAACATATATTCAAATCTTGAAGTAAATTGAAATGCAAACCAAGAAATGTATGAAATGTTAAACATGGGTATAGTTTTGGAACCAAAAAGACCTATAGGACATTAGGTGTCTTTAGTTGGAATTGGAACAAGAATAGAAATGTGGACAAGGGGTCTGCAAAAGATGCTGGTTATAGAAGGTGATCTTTAATGATGGGGATCAGATTTGAAATATACCCAAAAGAAGGGGTTATCCATGTTTTCCAAATGCCATCTGCTATTTAAGACCATTGAGAAGAAAGAAATCCAAAGGACATTGTTATTAGAAGACCTTGGAAATTTTTCAAGTTCAAAATCTGTGAATAATCGAAAAAATGATTATAATAGGCACACAAATTTACCATTTGTGTACCAATCAACATTGCCAAAGTATCATGAACCAGTAGAGGACTAGGATGTGGAAGATAATTATGATCCTAACATTTTAAAGTGGGCAGATGTGAATTGCCTAAAAACATTTATGTATGATGATGCACAAGTGAATGTTTTGGAGGAGGCATTACCATTTCAAATGAACTTGTGCAAAAGAATCAAAAAAAAAATTTTAATCCAAAACGTAGAAATTATGATTATGTGGATTCAGCCAGGTTGGCTTAAACTTTTTCCAGAATTTGTGTTTTTTATAAAGTTAGAGGACATGTGATCACAGAGTGTCCACAAATTGATAGTGAATTGAAGGATGGATTCGTTAGACATGTGAAGTAACATATATTTAATAGAGATTTTGTAGAAAAACCATAATCAAGATAATAGATTCAAAATAGTCTAAAATAATGGATGTAGGAAATTGTTTTGGGTGAAGGACAATTTGTACAAAATAGACTAAGGATTTATAATTTTCCCAATGTGAATAGAGCAATTAACCATTTTTTGTAAGACCAAATTATATACCATAAATAATATAAATGAATGTTATATAGTTGGAGGCTAGGTCATCTAAAGAGTTAACACCATCATCAAGAATGCCTAGAATGATTGAATGGTGATTTATGATGAATAACAATTCATCATAGCCTAGATACTGATTATTGTTTCACAAAACTATAGATCCAATTTGTGATGCCATATACAATTGTAATAGCTTGTAAATTTAGACAACAATTTGAGTTGTCAAGAAGGAAACCATCTTAGAATAGTCAAGGTACATACCAAATACTAATGAATACTCAACTTAGACAAAGAGTAGACCAAACTCATGGAGTTCCAAGTGGGGTAGTAATGCTTAATTTAGGACCTTAAACCTTTTGCACAATGCCAATTATGAATGACAACACAAGCAAAGAAATATGTGGGATGGCCACTATTGATTCCAAGGACAAATAATTGGATTGGTGGTGAATTTTGGAGTAGGGGTTTAATGGTCAAGCCATATTGATTACCTTTGAAATATCTAGATTATAAGAAAGATGCAAATGCAAATGCTCATGTGAGGGTATTTAATGTAATTGTAAGAACAAATGGGAAAACATCTAAGGAGTACATAATCAATGCATTTGGTTATACATTGAGAAAGATGGCATCAGATTGGTGCCATAATTACATGTCAAAATTTCTTGACTATATTTTTTTGGAGCTAACACAAGTGTTCTGTAAATGTCATCGAAAGACTTAGAATGACAAATAGATACATGGAGCTCAAGAATATCAAGGAGGGAAACATTGAGTGGGTCCATGTGTATTACGAACACATATAGAAATTGGCTCATGGATTGCAAAACCAACCACAAACAATTTTTTAACCACTATGTTTTGGGTAAGATTATAATCCTATTTAAGGATTGCAACTATATAAATGAAACGAACCACATTATAATTGCATAGGGAGGTGGCTTTGTTGTGTGAAAAAGAATGACACCTACAAAAGCCCAAAACGATTAGCAATTACCATAGATTAGCAAACCTGCAACAACATCAAAACCATAGATGAAAATAGGAAACTAGCAAACACTACACAAATTGTGGTCAAGATAACCACAATGTAAACACATGTAGAATAAAAAAGAAAGAAGAACCAATTGTAGCAATGACAGAGGTTACCACTCCAAATCAAAAGGTTTAGAAGAATGCTTCATATGCATGCCATGTGTGTGGTTTAAATGAACATAAGACAATAGTTTGTTCCCAAATTTGCAAAGATGCAAAAGATGTTCCAAGGGAAAATTTCATCAACCTCAAATGGAAAAGTGGTAGCTAATGTTAAAATAGTCATTGCAGACATGAATCTAATTGTAAATGTTGCTACCGAGAGAAAAATCACAGAAAAACAAGTTTTATAGGAAAATGAACAAAACAACTATGAATTGGGAGGAGGAGAAATTTAAAAAGATAATGGTAGACACCACACATTAATTATAGAAGGCACATATTACAAGTGAAGGTTTTTCTACATCAATGAAGGGATGGAACACAACATGACCTGGTATGCTCGATTCTACACCTTTTATAAAAACTCCTAAGCCTTGAGAATCTATGGTCTCATAAAGTAAGCTAATGTTGGTAGAAGAAATATTTTCAGATATCAATACATAGATGTTGGAAACTAGTTATATTCTGAACTTGTGGCAATTACTAAAGATGACTTTTGAGTTGAAAAGATATTTATGGCAAATAATGAAACCAAATGAACCACATAATGTAGCAAATTTTTTTAAAATAATATCATTTGTATTACTAGAAGCAACAACAACAATTGTAGTTATTGATAGCCATATGGTGGTTATTTAGGTACAAGATTGGGAAAAAATGTAGAGGATGTTTTATAAGATGGTGGATCTAGAGTTAACATCATTATAAAATAGTTAAGATTGAGGTTGGTGTTGCCGAAACCTAAACCTACACCATATAATTTGAGAATGGCATATTAAACCACTACAAAGTTAATGGGATTGATTCATGATCTAAAAATATATGTTCATGACATATTACTATGTTTACTATGTTACATAATATTAGCCAAGGAGTGTTTGGATAGATGAAACCTAGTAAAGGTCAAGGCTCAAGAGTTCCAAATAGTCAGCTGGACATTAATACAAGAACATCAGTTTAAAAAATTCAATCTAGGGACTAAGGAAGAACCACAAATGAAGGTGAGTTCCAAATTACAACCAAAGGAAGTGCTATAATTGGAAGAATTTTTTTGAAAGTACAAGGTGAAATGAGGTTTTGACATCCATTTGATGAATTTCCATGTTTTCAATGGCTGTTAGTGCAAGGATACAATGAATTGACACAAACTTTGCAATTGGTGCAAAGGTTTCATTATAATTCACTCCAAATGTTTGTGTGAAACTTTTTGCCATGAATTTGGCTTTGTAAAATTCAATTTCACCATCAACCCCATGCTTGATTTTGAACACCCATTTGCAAGAAATGGGCTTCCTACCCTTGGGAAGTGGCACCAAGGACCAAGTGTTGTTGATAACAAGAAAATTATATTTTTCTTGCATGGCAATCTCCCATTTCTTTGTGTCTTCACTCTTTAACGCTTCTTCCACAGTTTGAGGTTTATTTGAAAAAGCTATGGTGGCACATTCCACTTCTTTGGTGGTAACCCACCAATCATTAGGCCACTCTTTACGTTGTTTTTGGGGCATTTGTTTTCATCCATTTTATTGTGGTGCATTCAAACCTTCATCTTGTGTTGGAACAAATGTTTCTTCTTCTAAAGAATTTGATGTAGATTCACCTTTCAGATCTTCTACTGGTTTCTCCTTCAAGGATATACGATTATCATCTTTAACAAGTTCATCCTCATTCAGGGCTTCGTCCATAACAACGTGTTTTACATGTTTTAAAGGGGGTCTATTATCATGGACACCTTCTACTTCTTTCGTTCCTTCAAGGAACACAACATTTCAATCTTTTTGGTTTTTACACACATCAAGTGATATGCTTTGGCCCTTTCACAATACCCTTAAAAACACACAAGGTGTGGATTTGGATTCTAATTTTCTTCTTTTTCATCAGAAATGTGTGCATACATTTTGCAACCAAAAACTCTCAAATGAGATACATCAAACTTTCTTGCAAGGTCTTTGAATCAAGGGTTTTGGTTGGGCATCAATTCTTGATGTAAACTACCATGTTCATCACTTCCGCCCAAAACTCCAAGTCGAGTCCTTGTGCATGAATCGTGTTTTTAGTGCATTCCACATGGTCCTATTGGCTCGTTTTGCAACTCCATTTTGCTGTGGTGTGTATGGAACACTTGTTTGTCGTTGGATTCCACATTCACGCAAAAAATCATTAAACTTTTTGGACAATTTTTCCTTTGTTGTTGGGTCACAAGGTCTTGATCTTCATGCTGGTTTCATTATGCACCAATGCCTTGTATGTATTCAATTTGTCAAACACCTTTCTTTTCGCTTTCAAAAGCTAAACACAAATATTTCTCAAAAAGTCATCGAGGAATGTGACAAAGTATCATGCTCCACCACAAGATGTTGTCTTCATTGATTTACAAACATCGGTATGCACTATCTCCACAAGCCTTAATCACTTCATCTTTGGGAAAAAATGTCCTTTAGTGTTTGCCTTTAATGCAAGCTTCACACACATGGTGCCATGGCATTTTTTTCAAGTTCATGCCATTGACCATTTTCTCCAACTTCTTGAGATTTGCCATGTTGAGGTGGCCAAGTTTTTGGTGCCAAAGCATAGTTCCTTCATTCAAAGACTTTGCTACATTCGCACTTTCTTTTTGAACATTGATGTTGAGAAGATACAAGTTTTTCTCCCTTTGTGCTTCTACCATGATGACTCCATAAACATTGTTCACCTTACAACCATCCTTGTCAAACTCCACTTTCAAGCCCTCTAAAATGAGTTTGCTAACGGAAATGAGACCATTCTTCATTTTGGGAACATGAAAAACTTGAGTGATGATTGTAAGCAACATTTTACCTCCAACTTGAATTGTGGCCTTGATACTCCCTTTGCCAATGGCCTCCAAAATGGTGTCATCTCCCATGTACACCCTCCATGGAACAATGGATTTATAAGTGGTGAACTATTTTCATTCAAATGTCATGTGTTGTGTTGCACTGGAATTGATGATCTAATTGTACATTGTATCATCATTAGCATTCAATGCGGCAACAAACATTTGTTTTTGATTTTCATAAGCTTAATTTGCTTTTTCTTTTTCATCATTCTTCCTTTTCAAATAATTCCTCACAAAGTTTTTGGGTTTTTTACAATAAAAGGAAACCTTTTCATTTGCCTTATGAATTTTGTTAAGCAATGGGACATTTTCCATACTTTCATTTTTTTTTTCTTGGAAAACTTCATGAAGCAGTCAAACGGTGATGAATTGAAGGTCAACATCCTTGGTGGACATGGATTCCAAACTCATGACCAAGTTATCAAAAGACGTGGGAAGGCTCATGAGAAGTACCATGTACACATCTTCATCTTCAATCTTCACCTCAATGGAACATAATTGATTTACAAGCGCCTTCATTATGTTGATGTGCGCAAGCAAGTCCTCCCCTTCTTGCATTTTGATGATGAAAAATCTCTTTCAAAAAAACAACTTGTTTCTAATGGTCTTGATTTTGTGCACACCACAAAACGTCTCCCAAGCACTCTTGATATTCTTGCAATATTGAATGTGTGCAAATTGTGGATCTATGAAATGTTCACAAGGTAGTATAAATGCCTTGGTTACCTTTTCGTTGTAATCCATCATTTCATCTTCATCATCGGGAATTGTTACATTGCCATCAACAAACTTCCAAAGCCCATGCTTGGAAAACATCATGCACATCTTGAACTTCCAAAGGTGAAAGTTGCCACCATTAAACTTTTCCATGACTTAAAAGACTAGAAAAGATGACATTTTGTTTAACACAAATGTTAAAACAAACACTTTGTGTCTTCTTACTCAAATGAAATTACAAGTGGGAAAAGTTCAATTTGAAAACTTTTTAATGTTGAAGACCTCACTTCAAATCTTTTCCGTTCAATTATTGTATGTCACAAAACAAAACCTTAACAAGAAAACCCTCAAACACTTCAAAAAAATCATCTTCAAGTTGTTGCTTATTTGAAAACTTGTTAATGTTTGAAATCCTCATTTCAAATCTTTCCCATTCAATTGTTATATGTCACAAAACAAAACCTTAATAAGAAAGCCCTCAAACACTTGAAAAACTTTCTTCAAGTTGTTGCTTATTTGAAAACTTGCTAGTGTTTGAAGACTTCATTTCAAATCTCGCCCACTCAATTTTATATGTCACAAAACAAAACCTTATCAAGAAAACCTTCAAACACTTGAAAAATTCTTTTCAAATTCTTGCTTTCTTGGGGTACTTACAAATAAATTTTTTAAACTTCAAAAAAAATTAATTCTTTTCTTTTATGCATAAGACCACTTTTTCTTGCGTCAACACAATACTTTTTCTCTTACTTTGTGTGGGCCCATAACCTATTGGAAACAACTAGAAAACAAACAAGTTTTGAAACACCAAAGTTTATCAAAAGATGCAATTATATTAAAATGACAAGAAAGAAAACCACATGGGTTGAAAGTGTCATAAACTAAAATCATAAAACTATAACTTGTAACAAACTAACTCCAAATTTCAAAGTCTCTAGGTGCACTCAAAAACTTGATAGAAGATAATGAAAGACTACTCAAAACCAATCCAACATATATTATTTCATAACCTTAAAGTAGCCACCACATAACCTTAATAGTTGTTACCTAACCTTAATCACCACCAAACCCTAACCCTAGCCACCATTAAACTAGCCACCATTAAACCCTAACCTAGCCACCATTAAACTTTAATGTAACCTACACTTTAAAACCTTAGCCACCACTACTCAACATAACTTAACTATTATAAGGAATTGAATATTATTCATCCTTTTGATGAATCTTTACACATTCATCAACATTGGGAATTAGAAACGAATAATATTTTTAATAAGGACAAGAGCGAACCGGAAAAAAAAGGGGAAGAAGTAGCTACTCTAGCAGTAAAAGAGTGCAAACTCATGCAATTAGTGGGAAAACTTGAATTGAACTGTGTAATTTTGGGTTGATCAAAATAGATGCTTACAAAGATCTATAGGTGTATGCACAAACCTTTTTACACCTGCTAGGTACTACTAACTCCTTGTTAAACTCCTCTAGGTTTGGTTTTTTTTATGCACACAAGAGGCTTGTAGTGAACTCTTATGTTCTGAGCATTTTTCCTTCTATACTCAAGATGAATAGTTGTTCACTATTCTATACATCGCCAAAAAAAATTTGTGCAATTTATGCAACATGAACAATATTACAAAGGGCAATAGGCTATATGAAGTAGCAGGAATTCATATGTTCATTGCCATTATGTGATAGACATGAACATCAATGTAATTTTTTAATACTTTATAAACTTGCCTTTCATTTTTAGTTGTGTAACTTTTAGTATTTGGAACAATTATGATTATCTTCTTTCTATTCATGATTATTTTGAAGATGAATGTTTGCCATTTATATGTTTGTATTAATAGATGAAATGGGTTTTCAACAGGGGTTTAGTCAGTGCCAACTGCGATCCATTGGTGCCTTCTCTAGGTGTCATTGTGTTGGAGCTTAGTTGGTGTTGATTGAACATTTCCAAGGTTGCTTTCATTGGTTGATGTCAAGGTTCCTTCTATGCTTAATTCCCGATTGACTTTTAACAAATTGAATTTCATAGGTATTTTTTCATGTGCTTTTTCAATCGAATGCCATTGAGGAAATGCCTAGACTCTTTAACATATGGTGTGATCCAAAGTCTAACAACACCATGTTTTGAAAGGAGCTTGTCAAAAACTAGGGCTCATCTCATTTGCCTTATTGTGGTTGGTACCTTGATTGCCCTTTGGACTGCACCCTTGTTTTAGAAATGTTAGAACAAAAGAAATTCAATCCAAGATACTTGGAGAAGCTTGTTTCCTCTCAAGGAAATAAGGTGGATATTGATAAGAGGAGGAGGAAAAAGAAGGATGTCCAAGTCTCTAGCACTCCAAGGGCCACTGAAACTCCTGTTAACATTGTGAACCCTGAACACATTGTAAATCTTTAGTTATTAGAGTTCCAAGATTCTCCTAACTATGTTGCTCAAGAGGAAGATTTTCCTAGAGCTTTTAGGAGTAGGAGGGGTCGTGGTATTGAACCATTGTTGCACATGTGAAGGAGGAAACAACTTGTGCAGAAATCATTTGAGACTTCAAATTGGAGATTTCATATTCAACCACCTTGAAGTTTGATAGTCACTAGCAGCCACAAGACCTTGGGGTTAGTTACAAAGGCTCTCAACATTGATTGGCCTTTATTGGTGAAGACAAAATTTTCAACTCAAAAGTGGCCCCTTAGCTTTCAAGATGTAAAGGATTTCTAAACGAAGGTAATATTGATTCAAGACGTTATTCCTCATCAAATTACGTATTTTTCTCAAATTCATTAACTAAGGTTGTCTTGAATTTTTGCAAGACTTCCCAAAGGATTGGGTGAGCCTCATCTTTGTTGAAGTCCCAAGAGATTTACCTATCTCGCATCTGTTGGCCCTTATCTTAAGTATTCCAAAGGGGAATGCAAGAGTTAACAATTATGTTGTGTCCACTTTCAGATTTGTGGACAAGTATCTTGTGAGGGATGGTTGCATCCTCTTTTTTTATGATAATGACTTCTAGGTTTTGAGAGACATCAAATCCAATTTAGAGAACTACAACTTCAAAATTCACTTGAAATTTTCAGTTGTCAATAGTATGCATCGCATAAATCCCAGATCCTTGATGAAAAAGGTAAACGTTCTTTGAATTCTATTAAGGCTTAGTGCATCCACATGAGCTCAATACTAACATATTTTTCTATATGTCATAGACTTTCATGAACATGGTGCTTTTAATTGTGCACAAGAATGGAAGTTTTTCTTTTTCAAGGGATACATAGCAAGGACACATTTTGGATGATGATGTGTTCTTCAATTGGACCATTCAATATACAATGACAGTGTCGAGGAGTGGCTTGTTTTTTTGAGCTAAACACAAGATCCACCTTGACACTTTCCAATTGCTTCTCCCTGCCTTGTCGTCTCTTGGGAATTTGGTGGTGGACATCAATGTTTCAACAAGTTTCTTTCAATTCCATTTACATTCAACTTTGTCCAATTTCATCTCTTTCAATTCCATTTACATTCAACTTTGTCCAATTTTATCCCTTTCAATTCCATTTACATTCAACTTTGTCCAATTTTATCTCTTCCAATTCCATTTACATTCAACTTTGTCCAATTTCATCTCTTTCTTTGCTCAACTTTGTATGTCTCATTTTATATTGCAAATCTCATTAAAAGGTTTTCACTAAAGCATGTAACTGCTTGAGAGCATCCCAAAACCTTGGAAGACATGTTCTTCTACTTGAACTAGACCTTGATGTGTATCTTGAGCTTCCACAACCATTGTTGGATGTTCTTCAGGAGTAAACTAATTATGTAAAGGAAGAAAATAGCGACATGAATGCTCATGTGCAGAAGAAGTCTAGACTTGATCTTGATTGTGAGTAAGTTTAACCTTCCCAATTTCAAGTATTTAATGTGGGTTTTTGGTCAAGCTTTGATAAATAACATTCCAATGCTTAACGCAAAGATTGGTCTCTTCCAAGGCAAAGGATAATTTCTTTTTTTGCTCGTTAAGAATTCTTCCCCAACTTGCCATTGAATCTTTCATTGTCAAAATATTAAGAGGCAATGGCTCTTCATTTTTCCACCATTCCATCTCCACATGTACAAAAAAAGTGCCATAGATATAGTAGCTCTGTTTTGCGCTACATTAAGGATGAAGTTGTAGAATAAGTTCTTCTAAACTTTTGCTCTTTCTTCAAGCCTTCATTGTTTGTTCCAATTTTTTCAACTTGTTTGATCAATGCAAAATTCTCACATCTAATCTCAAACAAGTTGAACGATTATTTGTTTTTAATTACAAATCCTAACAAAAACAATTTAACTTCGCACATACCATAAATTCAAATGAAATCTTAATCCAATAAAAGGAATTTACTAATTGGGCTTCAAAGAAATTGAATTTTGAATATTTTAATCATTGAAACTTTAATAGAAATCTAAACAAATCTTTAGGGAAATTAAAGAAATAATGCCAATGGGGTGGAATTCCATTAATTTTCTTTATTTATTCAATTTATTTTTCATTTTTTGTCCTCCTTATCTTTATTTGTCTATTTTGAAATGTTATAAAGGAAAATTATTTTTTTGAGTAATAGAACATAATAAAATATCGGGGATCCAAATTGTTATTTTATAAATTATTATGTTCAAAATTAAATAAAAAATAATAATGATGAATTACAACTAATTTTTTCTTAGTTCTTTTGTTGCAAATGTCCTTTTTCAGGATAGCAATGTAAAAATGTCTATAAAATTTGAAAACTACTCTTGATTTTTCAAGACATTTGGTTTTAGCATGTGCATAGAATCCTTTTATACTGCTACCATAGATCCATGTTGTGTAGCGGATAAACATTGTTAAGTTATGTAACCATGTTTCATTTCTCATCATTATATTTGCAAGTGCTGGCGCTTGGCATGTATGCATCTATTGTATATATCATTACATTATTCTCCACAATGAAATTCATTGAAATAGAGTTCAAAATTGTTGTGCTGAAAACAAATCATAAATATCTTATATGAGGCATTGCACAAGAATTCAAAATTGTTGTGTTTGAAGTAGGTCACACATAATCTATATGTTTTTGCAATCGAGTTCAAAATTGATATGCTGGCAACAAATTACAAAAATTCCATATTGAATTTCTATTTTATCACTAATGGCTTCAAGTTGTTCATAATTTTGAATTCTTGGTTTATCTACAATGTTTTTAGATTTTTAACTATCTTGTTGCACATTTCAAATTTAACATACATATGACCTTGTAGATGAGTTCATAATCATTCTTTTGTGATCAGATCACAATTTTCACATTGTAGATGAACTCAATATTGTTTTAGTGGACACATATCACAAATTTCATATGCATTGCATTGGTGGTGACTTCAAATTTGTTTTGGTGGAAAAAGATGACAAATTTCATTTATATGACAATCAAAACAAGTTGAGTATTTTGCTTCCATTTCCTCCCTATTTTGATAAAGTTGAATATGGACACATTTAATACATTGTTCGTTTGTCTTTAAACTCTTGGATGTCCTTCTTTGTGACGATTAACATCTTGTCTTTATCTTCTTTGCTTAAAGATGTTGCATCCTCTACTTCCTCATCACTTAAAACAATTAAGAGTACACCATTTTACGAAATATCTTCTAGTAGAAGTGAAATTAAATTCTTGCAAAATTATTCCACACTATTGTAACAACAGATTTGCACTTCACATGCATACATTCATTATTTCTACCTTGATTCTCAACACACTTAACATTGCCATTCATTAAAACACCAAATTCATGGTTATTTCATATAACCAGAATTTGCATTTTAAAAATACATTGTAAAAAACTCCAAAGACATTATTACAATTAATTTCATCATATTTTAATACTACAAAAAATTCACACAACGATATAAACATGAATTCATTACAGAAGTTTGTGTTTTTCTGTATTATTGAAAACATGAATCAAAATTATAACAAAATCCCATGTTTTGTTGAAAATAATCAAAACAACAATTACATTATGTGGTATATTAAAATAAAATTTGTGGTTTTCTACTACAAAATACCTATAACTCCTCCCACTTTCCAATAATGTTTAAGAAGCTCATCTTCCCCATATCTTCCCTCTTTGTGCTGTCCCAAGTCACACCATCATGATTCAAAACCAACAAAAATTCAAAATTCAAAACTACAATGTTCCATGAATAGTCCTTGTCCTAAATGCCCTATTCATCCAAATCATGTAATCATCCTACCCCCTTGACATCTTCCTTTTGTGATGCTTTGCATTTTTGACCCTTTTTCTTTTTGGATGCAGGAAGATTGAAATTGTTTACAAACTATTCCATTAGTTTTTCGATTGCGTTCAAATGCATGCATCTTGACAAAGTTATTTTGTTATTTTCACTATTTCTACCCGACCTATTCACATCACTTTTTAGAGGGTTTTTTTGGCGGAGTAAAGAACTTTTCAATGTTGGTTTCTTTTGACGTATTTCTCACTTTCTTTCGCCATGTTCCTCGTTGATTATATCCATTGCACATAGTGAATCAATACTGCGAAACAAGCGGTATCGACTTTAACTTCTTTTTCTTAACAATGACATGTTTTGTTTATGAGACATTCAAAATTCATATGAAGAATGGGGTACTTATAGTTTTTCTAATGGTCTTCACTTGGATGTGTGTTTGTGGTAACGGACATATGATGGTGACCAACATTCTTCTTGATGCTACAATTTAACAATGACATGGTTGTTTGACGCACAACATTATTTATGTGTGCTTTCTTCATCTTTTCCTTCTTCTAATGTTGATTACAATGGTGTTCTTGGCTCCTCTTCCTCCTCCACTAGGGCTCCTTCTATTTGTTCGACTAATGCTTCTTAGTTTACATCATATTTTAAAGTTGGCAACTCATATTCAACATCATTTGGATCACTTTTATTCTTTGGCCACTTCTTTCAGGTAGCTTCTACCAATGAATATTGGTCCGTTTTGCTCGTCCATAACAAATATTATACTTAATGTAATAAACAAATCTTATAGTTTTGGTTTGTTAGTTCGGCTAGCCATAGATTGTCCCTTGGAGCTTGTCTCAAATTGTCCACAAAATTCGGGTCAAACATTCATATCATGGTGGCATACATTGTATTCTCGCATGTTATTTCACAATGCCCAATATCCCACTCTAACACTATATTTTGCACAATGTTTCAGACTATGCCACTTAACGCCATTTTTCATCTTGAGATTTGATGCCATGTTTTAGATCACAAGATGATCTTGCTAGATCTTGCTAGATCTTTTACACTAAACACACTGATTTTCTCTTTCATGTGAGAAGTACCAATTGCATATGCATACACGGAACTTTTCATTCATTATTGCCTCTGTTTTGCTTTTTAATTACAATACACATTCAAGGTTTTATTTTCTCTTGGTTCTATTATCACAAATGTCCCTTTAATTTTCATAGAGTTGTTACTAACAAAATTAATTTTGATCTATAATTGCAATTGAATCCACTTAATTTCAATCAAATTTCTTTTGATTACATCTAATCTTTAAATATAGACATTGCAAATATTGCTTGTATTGCACTAGGTGATTGATTAAACATTATTTTATTATCTAGGGTTTGGGCGTCGTCTTTTTTTACTATCCCACACTTATCTTCTTTTTGGTGGTGGTCTAATCATTTGTCAATTCACAGGCACTTGGAGGATTTTGTTTCTATCATGTTGAAGGACCCAAGCCTGCCTCCTTAGAGTTGCATATAGTCTTCTTTTGGGTTTTCCATTTTTTGTTGCTAATAATTCACATAGGGTGACCAGGTCTTCATTTGATAAATCTTTGAGAAGGTTAGTAAAGTAATGTTCTGGAAATGGTTTTTTAAGGCTTGCATGTTGTTTGAAGAATTCCATTGCATGTCTGAACATTGCCCAACGATAGTCTTTAATATCTTGTGTTACATGATCAGGGGTTTTGCCTTGGCCTATTTGTGGCAATAAATGGACCTTGTCCTTTTGTCTTTTCGTTTACCCATCGCCAAGTGGCCCATTCATATGTGTTATCCACTTTGTCTTTTTGTACATTGCCCCATTTCTTGATTTTTAATAGTCCATGTAAAGGGTCAAATTTATGGTCGTCTTGAAGAACTTGAGATGGTCATTCTATTTGCTCAGAAATTGTGTCCAAAATTGAATGCAACAATGCATTTTTAATCATGCATTGAATTGTTAGCGGTAACTTGCCAATAATCAATGATCTATTTGTCATTTTTGGAAGAAATCCAATTGAGATTTTAATATTGGGTAAGGCAATTAAGTATGCAAATTAATAATATCGGGTGGGAAGATACAAGTATTTTGTTGAGGTGATAGGATGGAAATATTATATTAGAGGTGTAATCAATGTAAGTGGATAATGATGATACCGAAAATACAAACAGACAATAGAGAGTAAGAAAATGTAATTAAAATATTATTGGAATGTAATGACGATGCAATCACTATATGAGTCTTTTATAGGCTTTTGATTGAATTCCAAGGACTAATTAGGTACTATATATGCATCTTTGGAGTCCCAAGAATCAAGGATTTTTAGATTTTTCAATAAGCAATTCTTATGTTCAACTTTAGTCCTAATTCATATCAAAAAGTTTATTGAACCACAAATTACTACCAACAATGGTATTTTGGTTTCTCGTTCAATTGTTGGGATATATATTTTTCTACTATTGTAGACATCTTGTGGTCTCAGGGCGGGGCCTATCACATGTTGTTTTATCACTTTGTTCTTGAAATCTTGTGGCACCCAGGTTCGCCCGCCTAGAATTACATAAAATCATCTACTGGGTTTTTAACTCTTTTGTCGTTCCACATTTTGTCTCTGATAGTGAAACATGGCCTTTGACACAAGCACAAGGGGACAAGATGGAAACTGCGTACATCAGCTGCTTGAGGTGGATTTTGGGGCTCAACATCACTAACTGCCATAGCCTTGAACATCTAAGGGGCGGGTGCCAGGTACCCTTTATGAGGTGGCTTTTGGTTTAAAGAAGGTTGTCGTGGCTAAGGCACATGGCTAGGATGCCTAAGGAGAGGTACCCATGTCAGGTGCTATTCTCATGTCTGCATGGTGCCAAACACTCCAGGGGCCGCCTTGCCTAGTCCTTTGTCTCCATAATGTGCAAGGACTTTCAGGCAATTGGCATACCATCCGCACAAGGGGGTTAGTATGAGCACACTCATGACCAGCCTTAATGGTGGGTTAACATCAAGGAGTTGCCCACTCGGCAGCAACCTCTCAAGTCTTGTCGATTATAGGCTTGAACATAAGCTGCTCTTGTAGCTTTTGTCCGTTTGGTCTGGTGATCATGTGGCACCATTTGGTTCAAACTCTTGACAAGCATTACTTGTGTGGAAAAGGGCTAGGTTGGTAAAGGGCAATGATGATGATGATGATGATCTACTGGGTTCCAAAATTTTTATTAAAAGGAGGTTCCCAAAGGTTACCAAATCTGACGCGCTCCCAAGTTCCTAGTTAGACCCAAGATGGGTCTAAGTTACTCAAACAACGGAATTGTGAACAATTCAGGGCACGCTCCTAGCTCTCAGCATTAGAAGGGGTAGAGGGGCGTGTTGAAGCTCTGGGATGGGACTAGGAAGAGTAACAAGATTTAGTTATTTATTCGAACTTGCATCAAACTAACCAGCAAGTTGGTTAGTTCACTTTCTGGAGCACCTTCAATGCTAGGATAAGCCACGAGTGATTTTGGACTCACAAGACTCACCACGGCCTGGACTCGGGGGAAGCCATCACCTTTCCCCATATAGTATTCTCTGCGTCTCTCTGTGGCACTCACATCCAAATGGTTTTTTGTCCCGGGACTCCCAAGGAGGAGTCCCGAAACTGTCCTAGTTTGGACTCCCGGGATTTTGCAAGGTCATAACTTTTTGTTTAAACCTTCGATTGAGATGAGATCTAAATCAAACTTGTAGCTTTTCTTGAGAGCTTTCCAATGGTGTATTGCATTCCACCTACACACACCGGGGTCGAGTCAATTCTCAACTTTTAGTGGTCGGGAGTCAAATTGCCAGTTTGACTCTCGACCTTTCTTTTTGCCATAACGTGTGTCGCAGATGTCCAAATGGCCAATGCGAGCCCATTTTCGACATCTAAACTTTGATAGCTTTCCAATGATATAAAGAACACCCCAATGCAAGGTGTTTTGACCTCTGCAATTGAACTCTAAAGTTTCAGGATCCCAGAGGACTCCCAAGTCCTCATTTCGGGAGTGTGAGTTTCATCTTCAAACTCTCTCAAAATAAGGTTGTGACAAAATCCTTCATCAACAAATCCTTTAATAATCTTGTAAATAAATGTTCTGGAATTGACTTTTTCAAACTTGCCCATTCTTGGAAAAAATCCATGGCATGTGTAAACATTGCTTAGTGGTAGTTTTCCATATCCTCCTTTGGAATGTTTACGGTTTATTTGAGCAATATAAGACTTTTTTTGTTAATCTTTGCATTCGCCCACCACCATGCCGCCCATTCATTTGTTTTATCAATTTGTTTTTCCCCACTATGATCCCCATGTTCTAATTTTTAGCAACTACTTGAGGGGGTCTAGCAAGGTGCGATCTCTTGGATATTCCAAAGGCGTTTTTATCATTTTGCATATTTTATCTAATATGCTTGAGATTAAAATGTATTCAATCATAGTTTTCGAGGTGTTTGGTGTAACCATTGCTGTGAATTATTTTTTTGCCATTATAAAATAGATGTTTAAAAATTACAAATGGGTTATAGTCGTAAAAAAGTTAGAGTTAGGTTCTGGTGGAGAGGGGGAAATAATGCAGTTTGATTCTTCAAGTAGTAACATGGTTATTAGACATAAGAGGTTTGAAAGATTGAATTCAAATAAAAAATAAGTTGAAATGGTATAGAGAATGTGGGGTCTCATATTGTTTCAATTCCTTATGGGAACATAACTATTGGAGATGAACATGTGGTGTTTCAATTGACATATACCTCTTGGTTGTGAAAAGGTAAAGTTTGCATTGACACATAACTCTTGGTTGTGAATAGGTTTTGTTCATCAATTTTTTTCATTTGTATTTATTTTTCATCCATTTTATCCTTAAAGTAGCAAATGTTAGAAATATTATTTGTTTCTAATTCCCAATGTTGATGAATGTGTTAAACATTCATCAAAATGATGAATGTGTTAAACATTCATCAAAATGATGAATAGTATTCACATCCTTATAGTAGTTAGGTTAGGTTGAATAGTGGAAGCTACATTAAGGCTTGGCAATGGCTAGGGTTAGGGTTTGGTGTTGGCTAAGGTTAGGCAGCGGCTAGGTTAGGGTTAAGTAGTGGATATTTTAGGGTTAGGAGATATTATATATTGAAAAAAATTTGAGTTGTCCTTCATTATCTCCTTTCATGGTTTTGAATGCACATAGAACTTTCAAGTTTTGTTAGTTGTTGCAAGCCATAGTTTTGTGATTGTAGCATTTGAAACATATAACTTTTATAATCCTTTTATTAGTTAATACAATTGTTCCATTTCATGAACCTTGAATCTTTCATAGTTTCTTCTTTTCAAGATGTTTCTAATAGGATATGGGCCCACACCAAACAAGAGAAAGGACATTGTGTTAGAATAAGAAACAGTGAAGGGTTTTGAGTTTGTATTGAATAGAAAAAGGGAGAATTTTGTTGAGATAAGGCTTTTAGTTTGCAAAGTGAGTGGGAGTCCATTTTCCAAGTGGTGGCATACAAGGAACTTGTAATGTTTCCAAGTGAATGGGAGGTGTGGAACAGACTTCTTCAAAGTATTATAAGTTTTCAAGTGTGGAAGAATGTTTTTCAAGTCTTTAAGTTTCAAGTTTTAGGTTGAAAGTGTGTGGAAGAGAGTTCTTCAAGTTGCTGAGAGTTTCAACATTGAAGTTTGAGAAAGTGTGTGGAAAAGAGTTCTTCAAGTTGTTGAAAGTTTCAACGTTGAAGTTTGAAGTGTGTGGAAGAGAGGCTTTCAAGTTGTTGAAAGTTTCAAGTTTCAAGTATGTGGAAGAGAGTTCTTTGCCATTGTCGCAAGTTTCAAGTGAAATTTCAAACTTGTGTAAGAAAATTTTTCAAGTGTTTAAGGGTTTTCTTGTAAACATTTTGTTTTGTGACATATAGCCATTAAGTGAGAGAAATTTGAAGTGAGGTCTTCAAACATTAGCAAGTTTTTCAACTTGAATTTTTCCCACTTGCAATTCATTTGAATAGAAAGACATAGAAATGTTTTAGCATTTGTGTTCAACAAAATGTCATTTTTCCAAATAGAGTCTTTGAAAGTCATGGAAAAGTTTGATGGTGGCAACTTTCACCTTTGGAAGTTCAAGATGCGCATGATCTTTTCCAAACATGGGCTTTGGAAGTTTGTTGATGGCAATGAAACAATTCCCGATGATGAAGATGAAATGACAAATCATAACGAAAAACCAACTAAGGCATTTGCATTACTTTGTGAACATCTTATGGATGCACAACCTGCACACATTCAATATTGCGAAAATGTCAAAAGCGCCTGGGAGACATTTTGCGATGTGCATGAATCCAAGACTATCGGAAAGAAATTTTTTTGAAGGAGGTTTTTCACCATCAAAATGCAAAAAAGGGAAAACTTGTTTGCGCACATCAACATGGTGAAGGTGCTTGTGGATCAATTACGTTCCATTGAGGTGAAAATTAAAGATGAAAAACATGTACATGGTACTTTTCATGAGCCTTCCCCCATCTTTTGATAATTTGGTCACGAGTTTGGAGTCCATGTCCACTAAGGATGTTGACTTTCAATTCATTGTTGTTCGATTGCTTCATGAGGTTTCCAAAAGAAAAGAAAGTGAAAGTATGGAAAATGTCGCATTGCTTAACAAAACTCATAAGGCAAATGAAAAGCTTTGCTTTTATTGTAAAAAACTTGGACACATTGTGAGGAATTGTTTGAAGAAGAAGAGTGATGAGAAAGAAAAGGCAAACCAAGCTTGTGAAGATCAAAAACAAATGTTTGTTGCCACCTTGAGTGTTAATGACCATATGGTGTATAATTGGATCATTGATTCTGGAGCAACACAACACATGACATTCGAATGAGAATGGTTCCCCACTTACAAATCCATTGTTCCACAGAAGGTGTACATGGGAGATGACACCATTTTGGAGGCCATTGGCAAAGGGAGCATCACGACAATAATGTAAATTGGAGGTAAAATGTTGTTTACAACCATCACTCAAGTTTTTCATGTTCCCAAATTATAGTTTCATTTTTGTTAGGAGATTCATTTTGGAGGGCTTGAATGAAGTCTAACAAGGATGGTTGTAAGGTGAACAATGTCCATGGAACTGTTGTGGTGGAAGCACGGAGGGAGAAAAACTTGTATCTTTTCAACATCAATGTTCAGAAGGAGAGTGTCAATGTGGGAAAGTCTTTGAATGAAGGAGCTATGCTTTGGCATGTTATGGGTAGGAAACAAGGACATGAAACTAATAATGCCTTAGAATGAGATTTCTATTTTCTAAATTGAATTAAAATTTGAATTGGGATAAATGTTTCATTTTAAAAAGGTTTAAGTTCTCTAAGTACATAAGTGTAATTTTATTAAAAAAATAATAACTTGGTCTTACATTTTAGAGAACCTATTACATTTAATTTTATTTTTGTATATAATCTTTATTTTGTACTGTGTGCACTGGTTGAATAAATTAATTACACACTTTTTTTTTTCTTTTGGGTTTAGTTTTGTATTATGGAGATGGAACTAGATTAGTTTTTTTTAAAATATTTTGTAAATGATTGAAACCGAAAGTTTTTAAAATTCAAAGAATTGATTTCAATACTAAACTCAAAGCTCCATTTCTATATTTTTAATTTAATTTTTTTTTAAAATGAAAGATTCTTTTTGAAATAATAACCAAAGGACACTAGTTCAAGCCCACTTATGTGTAGATGAAAGCCCTATTTGCCCTCTGCCACTTCTCTGCCGTTGCTGATTCTTTTTGAAATAAGAACCAAGGGACACTAATTCAAACCCACTTATGTGTAGATGAAAGCCCTATTGGGGCTAGAGTGAACCAGCAGCCACTAATGCACCAGTTGGCCGTTCTGTCACTGGATGCCTTGCATTTTTTCATTTGGCGCCGGATGGGGTTCATGGCAGTCCATTTCTTTTTGTTGCTGACCATTGTACTTTTTTTTTTGGGTTCTTGGTCGTTTTTCCCTGGACCTAACCTCACACATAGCTACCCTGCTCACTTTTCTACCTTCATAAGTACTGCACCAACCTTGGTAGTACTGCACCAACCTTGGTACCTTATTTATTATCCCCTACTGACATAACTACCCTAATAACTAGTTATCCTATTGACCTAACTACTATACTAACCACCTACCCTACTAACCTAGCTACCCTATTAATTACATACCCTACCGTAAATGCAATACCTGCATTTTGGGCCATTTCGAAAGTACGCATGTGGGGTTCAAACTTCTTTATACGAAGATCCTACCCTAAATGCAATACCTGCATTTTGGGCCATTTCGAAAGTACGCATGTGAGGTTTAAACATCTTTATACGAAGATCATACCCTAAATGCAATACTTGCATTTTGGGTCATACCACTAACCAAGCTACTATACTAACCACCTACCCTACTAACCTAGCTACTCTATTAATTACATACCCTACTAACTTAACCATTAGGTTTAGGGTTGAAACACATAAATTAATTGATAAGTTTTTCATAAATGTATAGTAATTAATTTAAAGTAGGCTAAATTTGGGGGGAAATTTTTAGGGTTTACACATATGTGAAATAATACAATTGCATTTTATACCTTTTTAAAAAAGAGTGGAAAAATTAGGTTGGAAAAATCACACAAAGGTAAAAGACACATTTTTTTTTTTTGGTTTTATACGAAATTTATTTGATTATTTTTAAAGATTAACGTATTTTCTTTCAGTTAATAAATATTTGTAATTTAAAACCTTTGAATTTTGGTTTCTAATTTTTTTCCTATGTTTTTTTAAATTTGTTTATTTTGCATTATATGATTTGTATAGTTTGTATAATTTTTTGGGTTTAGGGCATATATCACTAAATCTTTTTTTTGTTAGGGTTTGTATAGTTAGGGTTGTAATACGGCTTATGGCAAAATATCATTTGGATTTGTACGGTTATACTTTATGATTTAATGTATAGGAATTTGGTTCATATATTTCAAAACTAATATTTTACTTTAAGAAATGTCTTAATTACTAATCAAGATTGTTGCCATTGGCAGTAATTTATTTTTTTTAGAATCAATTTTGTATGGAGGAAACCATAGCCCAAATTCTTTGAACATCATGTATTCAACACACACATGAAGTCTAATATGGCACAAAGCTTATTATTGTTTCCAAGTAATAAACACAAAAAATGTGAAATGCAAAAACACAAGGATAATGATAATATTAGTGTTAAATACAGGTATTATAATTAGGCCCCAAAATCCCAGTTGGTAAAAGTAAATACAAGTGCAAGTAATACCCCAAAATTCCAGTTAGTAAAGGTAAGTACGGGTGTAGGTATTGCAACGAAACCCCAAAATTCTAATTGGTAGAGGTAAGTATAAGTTTGGGTATTTCAAGTTGAAATGAAAAAACAAGCTTAAATGCAATACCCACGTTTAAAAAAAAACCCATCTAAATGGTTTGGATACGTTTAAGTGAAGACCTAGCCCTAAACATAATATGCACATGCAAAATCACTTTGAAATAACCCAATCCTAAATGTAATACCTGCAATTTGGGCCACTCCGAAAGGACACATGTAGGGTTTAAGTTTTTTTATATGAAGATCCTACCCTAAATGCAATACATGCATTTTGGGGCACACAAAAAATACGCATGTGGGGTTTAAGCATCTTTATACAAAGATCCTACCTTAAATGCAATACTTGCATTTTGGGTCACACCAAAAATACGCATGTGGGGGTTAAGCCTTCTTTAAATGAATATCACACCCTAAATGTAATACCTACATTTTGGGTCACTCCAAAATAATTAGTTAATTTTAAATTAATATGCTAACAATGGTGTGTATAAAGGTTAGGGTTGTTGATTAGGAGTTCCATGATTCTTACTTTGTTTCATGAATTTGAAAAGAGGTTGTATTGTTTGTGGAACAAATAATACAATGACAATTGTGATCAAGCTTACTTTGGTGTAGGAATTTTTCATGAAAAAACTGAACTTAAAATCTATAACATGGAATAATTATCTTAAATAGTGATTTCAATAACTTATTAAAACAAAAATATACTTAAGTTAATTAATCAAATATCAAATTAATCAATCTGATTTTTAGATCCAACTTTTTATTATCCAAGTAAATGAAGTTAAGCCAAATGATTAGTTAATTATTCCAAATAAATAAATGATTATCTAATTTTTGATAATTGTTCATCTAAATTATCTGAAATAATGGTCTATTAATTATTTAATTATATGACAAAATTTCTTGATAATACATTAATTATTAGAAATATTTTATATTAAATTGGGGGGAAATTTTTGGGTTTAGACATGTGAAACAATACAATCTCATTCTATATTTTCTTCAAAGAGATTGGGAAAATTAGGTTGGAGTTATCACACAAAGGTAAGAAATAAACCTTATGTGAAAACCCAACTCTGAATGCAATACAAAGTTTGTTGAGATCAAAAAATAAAAAGTTCAAGCTTAAAATTTCTTCAAAGATGTTCATTTTTTCTTCCCCCCTTTTAAAGTTGTATACTGATTTCAAAAAACATAAATATAAAGTCTCTAATTTAATAAAATTTTAAACTATGTTAAAAAATAAATCAAAGCACATAAATTTCTACTTTTTCATTCATGTTTCACATAATAATAAAAATGATCTCTCCCACATATTAATCCTATGTTTGATTGAAATTTTATTATATACTTTTCTGATATATAGAAAATAAATTCTTGGTTAAAATAATCATATAGTGGGTCAAAATTATACGAAACCTTAACCCTAAATGCAATAGCCATATTCAAGTTCATTTCAAAATAACCCATAGGTGAATAAGGTAAAACTTACAATGAAAGGGCAACCTTAAATGTAATACCCACATGTAAGGTCGCTTTGAAATACCTAATATGTAGTTTGGGTGCGCCTTTGAATGAAGACCAAGGCTTAGATGCAATACCTACATGCAAGTTCATACTGAAATAATCCATAGGTGATTGAGGCAAACCTTATGTGAAGACCTTAAACCCTAAATGCAATACCCGCATGTAACGTCATTTTAAAATAACAAAGAAGTGCTCTAGGTACCCAAAATATGTCTTTTTATATACCTAAATTAATTATTATTCTGAATTAGTTTTATGACAAAATGTAAGTTTTGCAATGAATGAAAAAAACCAGCAACTATTATGGGACCTATATGTAGGTATTGCAAGAGATGCCAAAAAAACCCAGCGGCTATCATGGAAACTATATGCGGGTATTGCAAGGAATGTTATAAAAACCCAATGAATACCATGGATCGATATGCGGGTATTACAACGAATGAAGAATGTCAACAATTATTTGTGGCCCATATGCAGGTATTGCAAGAGATGCCAAAAAACCAGCGGCTATTATGGGTCCAATATGCGGGTATTGCATTGAATGCAAAATGCCTGCAATTAATTTAGGACTTATATGCGGGTATTGCATATTTGAAAATCTCCTTATGGAATTTATAATAGAAAATGATGTAGGTATTATATGTTTAAAATGTGTGTATTGTTTTAAAACTCTTCAGGTGATGTGAGTCTTATTATATTAGATGTAAGTATTGCATAATGTTCATTTTGATCTTTGGTTTGATTCTTACATCTTAAGTACTAAGAAAATTATGACAAAGAAGACATATGCTTAACCATATACCCATAAAACAAGTGTGAGTAGAAGATACTATTATATTGATAAAAGATGTACAAAAACGGGTGCATGAAAAATTATTCAAGAACCTAATGAAAAAAAAACGTTGGTTTTCTATAACATATCAAAGGATCGAAATTCAAAATTGGGTAGTCCAAAAAATAAAAAGGCTATAAAACCTAACTAACTATATAGAGTGAAACCTTAACCCATATCAGTATCTACAATCCCGTGTTTAGCTCGGTATGCAGCTGTTGCATTTGCAGCCTTTGCTGCATGACGAGCAGTGTAAAAATGGCGGCGTTGCATCTCAACCTGAACTACAATTGCAACAAACTCTTCTTGTGTTTGGCCCTGAACCCTGTAAACACCCAAAAACCACCAAGTTAAACCCTAACACACCTTGGATGAAATGTAATAAAAAAACAATAAACATTGCTTATTATTGTTTCTTACCTTCCATGAATCATTTTAGATTCATGAAAATTCAAAACATCTGCCAACTGTTTTGTCCGACTTGTTTTACTGGATTCTTGATCCCAATTTTTTACATCCCATGCCGTTTTCAATTGTCGTGCATATACACAACGGGTGGATCGAATCATTCCTTGTAAATCTTCATCCTTCTCCATCCGTGATGTTGCATCTCGAGGCACACTGCCCACACCCCAAGCATTAAGGCCTAACACCTTCAACAATTACTCTGAAGCTAATTTGACCAAAATTGGTTTTGGGAATGGTGGACACTGTTTGCAACAACTACCAGGTTTTTCCATTCGCGTTGTGCTTTGGCACGAGCGCGACTAGCCACCTTTTGATCATTCTGCCTTTGCACAGCCATTGCATTTCCCAAGATGCGAGCATTCATTTTGGCATGGTCTTGATGTCGAAGACTTCTTGCAGCAGTTGAAGGCCTCCCAGGTTTGGCCTTTTTTGCCACCAAGCCATGCACCTTCTTCAAATGCTAGGTCAACAACCATTTGGCACAATATGCGACAGTGCAAGTGCCAACTTTGCACTTCCATTTCGACCCAACCTTCGTCCATTCTTTGTCCTTCCGAACCAAATTAGGTGGACAAAGAAGTGCAAGTGGTTGAGGAGCCTGGTCAGATTCAACTTCCGGACCTAAACCAAAAACTGAAAGATCAAAAAACAAAATGTAGGTATTACAAAACATAAACTCACTTAATCACATACTACTCCTATAAACATGAATTATTTTCAGGTATTGCAATAGAAAAATTTTGATAAAAAAAATCCCGCACCTTCCAACTAATGATGGAAGGTGCGGATATAATTACACTTGAAGAGACTTGTACAATTTTTTTAATCTATCTTTAATCTAATGTCCATAAATTCTAAGACAATCTATACCAAACCATCATCCTTGTCTTTCAATTATGATAGAGCACCATTTTGCTCACTAATTGGCTGATTTGTTGCAACACTACTTTGATCACCAATTACTTCATCTTCTGCAGCCATATTTTGCTCAACAATTGCAGTAACATGTGGCTCAGCATCTGCTTCGTCTGACACAACAACATTTGGCAGAAGAATTGCCTCGTCTGACACAACAACATTTGGCAGAAGAATTGCATCATCTGACGTAGTACCATTTTCCTTACTCATTTCCAACTCCCAATTAGCGCTTTTCTTCAATCTTCTTCCCCTCGCCATTACAACCCTAAAGAAAAAACCACCAGTTACTATAATGTTAATTTTAAGGAACTACGCCATAAGCAACAACAAAGAAAAAATAAAATTCGCCACCATAGAGGAAGGTGATGACATTGTTGCCGTCACCTTCTTTGCAGCAAAACCACAAAAGAAAGGCAAATTCGCCATTTCCTTGTAACAAAGCAAAGAAGGTGGTGGCAACTATCGTCTTCTTCTTCTTCTTCAATACAAAGTTGCAGCCTTCTTTGCTATGCTACACGGGAAAAAAAAAAAAGCAAAACAAAAGAAGAAGAAGGTGACGGCAGTTGTTGTCGCCTCCTTCATGAAGCTGCTCTATAACGCAGCTTTAGAAGAGAGAGAAGAAGGTGATGGTAGCGTTGTTGCCGTCGCCTGTTTCGCTATGCTGCGCTGCATTGCAGCGCAGCTCCATAACAAAATCGCCTTCTTCTGCTGCGTTGCAGCGTAGCTCCATAGTAGGAAGAAGGCGAGGGCAGCTGGCCTTCTTCATGGGGCTGTGTCGCAGCGCAATTCTGCAGCAGACAGAAGAAGGCGACTCTACGCGGCTCCGCAACAGACAGAAGAAGGCGACGACAGTTGTTGTCGCCTTCTTCGTGGAGTTGCGCTGTTGCGTAGCTCCGAAGCAGACATAAGAAGGTGATGGCAACTGCCGTCGCCTTCTTTGTGGAGTTGCGTTGTAGCGCAATTCCATAGTAAGCAGAAGAAGGCGGCGGCAATTGCCGTCGCCTTCTTTGTGGAGCTATGCTGCGTTGTAACGCAACTCCATAGTAGGAAGGCCATCACCTTCTTCTTCTTCTTTTTTTCTTGCAACACAAAGAGCAAATGCTGCAAACGTTGCTTTGTGGAGCTACGCTGTGCTGCAGCGTATCTTGTGCAGCGCAGCTCCACAAACAAACAAACAAAATAGACGAGAGAAAAAAAAGTAAGATGCTTACTTGGGTCCCGCGTGGGTCCCGTTCCGGCTCCAGCCGCTCCCCTGCTCCAAGCTCCTGCTCCAACCTCCCTTGCTCCAAGCTCGCTCTCGCTCGATGTCTTTGGAGCTCTGGCGATGGAGTGAAGGGAGGGAGGGGTTGGTAGGTGGTAGGTAGGAGGGGGGAGGTAGGTGGTAGGTAGGAGGGGGGAGGTATGTGGTAGGTGGGAGGGGG
>Ga0209611_10000182_pt1 | contig 79010 bp, 49 predicted proteins | sample S1TSphgellanicum_3_FD_187693 | JGI IMG/M metagenome (GOLD analysis project Ga0209611, IMG submission 187693) | Host-associated microbial communities from peat moss isolated from Minnesota, USA - S1T2_Fc - Sphagnum magellanicum MG (SPAdes) (version 2) | ecosystem: Host-associated > Plants > Peat...
GCCACTCACTGTGAGTCCCTCCGTCATAGAAGCTGATTGATGACTTTTGCACCAGGTATCATTGGCATCAGACTTTCTATACAATTGGAACACCAAGGAGGCAACTACAACTGTTGGCTATGACTACCTCCTTCGCCAGGTAGGTCTGGAATGTAGTTATATGTCCATTCAATGGTGCTTCTCTTGAAGCTCTAGTTGGATATATGTTCAGGTCTACATAACTAGTTGAACTTCACTGATGTGCCTACTGATTAGCTTGGAAATGTGGTAGCCTATCTAGAGGGACCTTACTCCCAGAAGGTGGCACTACCCAAGTTTTGAGTCCTATGATCTCTTCATCTAGCTTGAACTGGTTCTTTGTTAAGTAGGCCTGAGCTCAGGTCATATATGTATGCCCCTCCAAAGTTCTAGGGACAGATGCTGAACTTTGCATGAGAGATTGTTTCTAGTTCCACCACCAAAAATTTCCAGTGGCAATTTACAAAAGCTCTGGTATCTCCTTGTTAGAGAGTTAAAGAATGCATTGTTTGTTTTGCATTTGTGCAGTGCCGTTTAAGAGGTAGACTGGATACAAATGGTTGCGTGGCAGCTTTTCTGGAAGAGAGGCTCAACCTTGGAGTCAACTTTTTGCTGTCTGCAGAGGTGCTTACCTTGTATACTTAGGTTCCTTCACTATATTGATTTGTTTTGTGATCACTTCTGAATTGCAAAAGGTCTTGGTGCATGCAGTGAAAGTTCAGAGGGGCCTTGCCTAGAGAGGTTTTCCATCTAATGTTGTAAGCTTTCTCCCAATTGTGTTCTGTTTTTAAGTCTTTGCTTCATTTTACTAAGTGGTAGTTTTTTCTGTTGACAGATTGATCATTGGAAGAAGGACTACAAGTTTGGATTTGGAATGACAGTGGGCGAGTAGCTGATACCAAACTGTCGCCTGGGAAATGTGCCCACCTCTCCTTTCCTGTTCATATGGATAATGGAGATGAGATTAGTGCATTCAGTTTTGTCAGTCTAGCTCACAACATAAGGGATAGAGTAGACGGCAATTGTACTGGTGGGGTCTCCTGTTCTTGGATTACGTCATTGCTTTGTTTAGTGATGTATGCAGGGGTTTGCCATGGCTCTCCATGATGATTGACTTGATTACTTCACATAGCTGTGGTTTGGGTTATAGGTGAATTTTGGGCCCCCAAAATTGTTGCACATGTTTGCTGCTGTAGGCTTGTCAATGCCATTGATGATGAAGGTGATGGTGTGATGATACTTTGTGAGTGACCCTCTCAAGATTATGACTGCACTAATTCCTGTTTTGTTTGTTTTGGTTTGACTTGAACTGACACAACAGTAACTTGATAGTGTTATTCTGGAGTTTCCTCCAATCTCATCAATGTATCTGCTGCTATAGGCTATCAGAAGGCAACATTCTGGTTGAGGAAAACCTTTGTGTGAACTTTTGCAAGTGTCTGTGAAAGTTTCCTGGAGACAGTGGTGATCTAGTGTGCCCACTCTTTGCCACCTCTCATGTTGCATCTGGGGGAATTGTGTTGTTATCTTTTGGAACTTTGGATACATGTTTTAAATGTCATACCTGTGGTATGAGACTAATATAATTGCAGCTGCTCATTGACACAGCTGGTGATCAACATGGCCCTGCTACACAACCAGATTCCTTCTCTGATCTGGAATACTTATCGAACCCAAATTAGTTCCATCAGAATAGACCTCTTTAGAGGGTAACTCTCAATTGGCATTTGAACTGTATACCATCCAGTCTAAAGTGTTTTGTGGTCTTTACATGTGAAGAATGACTTAGCAAAGTCTTATTGTTTACTAGAGGTTATTTGCCTTATGAATGGAACCCACCTGCAATGGAATTTTTGACTGAGCAAGCAAGAGTACAATTGCCAGTTTCAATAATCATGCAGAGGTTAAAATATCTGGAGCTTGTGATTCATCAGCATCATCATCATCATACACATTTTAAACTCAAAAATAAAGAGGAGCTCATGATTACATGCATCATTTTTATCACACATGACAAACTCAAAAGATGCTTATTTGAGCAGGCCCTCAATCTCATAGAAATCCCATGGTTCTCTGGATGCAAAATTATGCATACTTTGCTCATAGACGCTACTATAACGAAGAACCCCCAAAAATCAAAGGTGCAGGAAGGACTGAGTTGATATATGAAAAACACAGGCACCTAGCTACTCTCACAAACCCTGCACAAGAGAAAAAAAATGGCAATGAGTCACAAGTTCGACAGACCCAAAAACAAAATTAATGCATATTAAACTCCAGATCACTCCCAGAAGCAAAAGCATTTTCAACAGTTACTGTGTAAAAGTCTGTAGAATTCTGAATACTTTGAAAGTGATTTTCAGGAACATTCAATGTAGCCTGGTGATGAGTGGTTAGTTCGTGTTCAAAAACTTGCAGTGGAGATTCAGGTAAAAAGATTAAAAGTCTACCAGAAATTTAAAAAAAAAACTACTTTCAGTGTCACACAATTTCTTGTTTGCAGACATGGATCATGACACTCCCCCCCATGGCATTTGTCTTTCCTCAATTTCCTTGCTGACAAGCCAAAAATGTAGAAGTTCAATACGGTTCCTGAGCCTAATATCCATTACTTGAGAATTTCATGATTGTGAGCTTGAGTCCTGATCCTCAAGTAAATGCATTGAGAATGTGTGAAGTTGGGGGATTCTAATTCTGAGTGCTTGGGGAAGCTGGGGATTGTTCAAACAAACCAGCTAGCTCTAGTTTTCAATGTGTTTCATCATCTAGAAAGGCAGCAATTTGTTGATGGAGGTGAAAAAGAGGGAAAAAATTGTATCATACTTTGGTTTGCAGAGATATGTATAGATATATAGGCAATGTTGTTTTCTGTTTCCTTCCTTGGATCTAGACTCTTTGATTGCGAAAAAAACTGCTACAGCTCCTTCAACTTCCTTTGTTTGTAGCTTGGCTCCACAAATTTGCTCCTGTTGTTGCCATCAAATCCCAATTTCTGCATGCATTGAATAGTGTGAAGGACAATTCTGTTGCATCATGGTGTGTGTGATGGGAGGGACATGACATAGTGTCGATGATCCATAAATGTTATGCACAATGAGCTCAAACAAGTCCTCATTCTGAAGGCCTTGGAGTTCTACTTTGGAAAACATCAGGTTGTTGTTGCTCGTGTGATCACTAGTGGCAGCACTAGCCTTCAGTCTGATGGCTGCTGCTGCAGCGGCCGTATCTGCTACAGCAGTGATTTCAGTCCCTGTTATCATGCCTGATCTGGAAGTTTTGAGCCATGTGCTGAATGACAAACTCACTCGCGGCCTGATCACATCCTGTGTTTTGCACTCATGTTTCCTCATCCCAGCAGCTCGCAACAAAAACAAAGGAAGACAAGAGATGGTGAAGCTCCGGGACTGGGGTTCCATCACATCACTTCTTCGGCTGTTATGAGACATTGCAGCAGCCTCATGATGGGATGTTCCTTTTGAACATTCCTTAGCAAATCTAGTGTTCCATGATCCCACACTATGCTCATGCAGCCAAGATCCAAGTTGATAATTCCCGATCTGTTGGCCTGTGATCGTTGCTGTAGCGTGCCCCTGCTGCTGCTGCTTTGATCCGCGTCTTTTAGTGCTTTTCAGATCTTTGTGCATGCTGCAACGCTTTCGGCCTCTAACCGGCAGCGCATTACATGGAAGACCAGTGTCCAGCAACGCCCCGCATCTCTCTATGGGGATGTCCAGCTTTGTGAACTCGCAGTTTTTGGCAGTCCTGCCTCCGAGTCCAGGAAGCAGATGTGCGCGAGACTTGAGCAACATCCAAAAATCTCCCGCTTTCATTCTTCTGCTGAAATATGGACTAGTACTCCAGCTGCTGCCTGCTGCTTCTAGCGGCGGATCCCGCCACTCCGTCGGTTTGCGTGCGGCAATGTCGACGCCTACTCTTCTGTTCACCCTGAACGGCTGCAGCCATGTCGATCTCGACTTTGTTCTAAAGCAATGACAACGACTGCGAGTTACGCCTGCAGGCGACTGGCGTGCGACCAGAGTCTTTTCAATCACTTCTCGAGATCGGCGAGATCCGTTTCTGCCTCTGTTCCAGGCGTAGTCGAAAACCTCCAGCAGCTCTGCCGTCGCCTTCTCCGCTGCTGCTTTACTCTCTGTCTGTACAGTACGAATTGCACATGGAGTATGCTCATGAGCAGCAAAAAAATATCCCAGCTGCTTCCATGTGTTAGAATCTCTCTGACAAGTCTAGTACTACGCACAATTCTCCAACTGCATTCGATGAGAATGAGAACAAGCGCGAGCTCATGGGTTCACGGTTTAGTCCCGAGCTAGGGAAATCATGACGTACTGAGACGAAGTTGGAGGGAGAAGCTCACCACCGTCCATCGGAAAGCTATAGCGCAGCCAAGAGTAAAGACCTCTGAAAACAAGCGCGGGCCTCGCGAAGACTTGCGTACTCCATGTTCAGTTGATGATGACTTGTAGAAGTACTCCGAGTCTGTGGGGGCTGCTGCTATCCTTTCATGGTGCACTAGCTGCTGTGCTGCACCGCGATTTTGCTGCAGCTCGCATTTCTTCCAGCTGCTGCCACGGAATCCATCGTCCTTGATCACAAACAACCTTGTCGACCTGCAGACCATAAAACCCACAGCGCCGAGGATGCAGCCATCACGAGATCAGCTGTGACCGACTTAAACATTCAACAGAAGTATCAGATCCTGTTAGAAGAAATTCCAAGACTCCGAAAGACTTTTAAGCATGATCAGCGCCGATGATCAGCTTCCAAGGTTGAGATAGTGAATCCGTGCCGGATGGTGAGTGAAGAGAGTTGCAAGGGAAGAAAATTTACCTTGAGCCTTCGAGGTGACCACCTGCTTCCCCGTATCGCTGAAGCCTGTGGCGTATGTGCTCCGCATTCCCTACATACACCACCATCACTTTCTGCGGCCTTAGCTTCTTCTCCTTCTTCTTCAGACCAATCCTTTGCTCATTCATTGCCGCCCATTCCGGCATCGCGAGACCCAACTCATACACTCCCGGCCCCCAGTTACTCCCAGGCAGGTTGTGCGTTCGATACCTCTCTACATCTTCCTTCCCTGCCGCATGACCCTTCCAGTCTTCCGGACCCACCAAGATCTGCCACCTCAAGTACTCAAGCCAAACAGGTTAGGCGCTCCGCATCCTTGTAAGACTCTTCTTCCGACAACAATACAATCAAATATTTGAATCTAGCTATGCTGCGCGACAATTAAGCAACATCCAAATTCAGGTTCAGATTCTTCCGTGAAATCTGTTTCCCCGGTCCGTCGTGTTCAACAATGCTGTTCTACAACTGTAAATTCTCGAAGCTATGTGAACACTTTGCATACGAAAATCCAGCCACCAGCAGAAGAGGATTTCTTGGGTAGAATCGAAGAAAGAAGCTAGAGAGAGAGAGAGAGAGAGAGAGCTCTCGACATCACGTACCTTCCAGTCTGAGAAAAGCTTATCGTGCTTCACATATGCGCATTCCTCTCTCTTCCATCGTTGATCGGCCGCCGCCACCGGCCGACGAGTTTGCGGTCTCGCTACATGAGCTAACTCCTCTGGAGTGACCAAACCCATTCAGCCAGTTCCGTCGGTGATCGATTCCCAGCAGCAGTAGTTTGCAGCTCGACTTCCAAATCTTACGACTCACCCCGGCAGCTGATTAAACAAATAGCAGCTGCCATGTTTGACACCTCTGTGACTATTGCAGATTCAAGCACTTGCTAGTCTACTGCGTGATGCAGTTTCATATCGCGAAACTCTACATTGCCTCGACAACTCCCACGTCATTCCAGTTCCTGCTGCTAGTCTGATTTTATTCCCCCATTGAGCAGCAGGAGCTTCTAGCTAGCAAGCTTGAGTCGTCCAGCAAAGAGAGCCTCGCGTGGGAACTCGGGAACTTGCCTGCTTGCAATCGTGAGCTGCTGCAATCTCCATCTTTTCCCAACTTCCGCAGTCTTTCCTCATACATTGCCAACAAGCTGCTCGACACGTAACCCAACACAGGAGGCTGAATCTGCTACACCTAAATCACCAATTCTTCAAACTTCGAGCAGGCTGAATCCGAGCCTCATAATTTTGCTCGAGACAAAACTACTAGGGATGCAACAGGAATAGCTACAGCAAAACATCAAGAAGTCTTCTGCACCTGCTGCTCTGTATATATATATAATCGGAGCTACGCTGCTACATCTTGGAAACCATGCTCCTCGCGTCCTACAATAGTCTAGACCCATACGGCGCTGCCATGATGGTTTTCACAAGCTGCAGCTACTACTACTACTACTACTACTACTACTACTACTACAGTAGAGGTCAGGCCCAAAAACCCAAGCCAGCAGCAACTTCGTAAAGACCATTATATATGATTCCAGTCAAAGCCCTAATCCACTCATGCTAGTACTCAAGCTCCATACTTTGTCTCAACATCCAAAACCCACTAACCTTCTTGCAGTAGCTAGCTAGAGGAATTTCCGACGCCAAGAGAAACTTCGTGCACGAGTACGGGCCTGCTGCAGATCTCTCTGTCTGTCTTCGTCTAGTGTAGTACCGCAAAACTACTACTTGAATGCCATGCTCAAACATATGACAATATTACTTCTTGTCTGCCGACAGACATATAAGGTGTGTGAGATTTGAGTGTGTCTCGTATTTGCTAGTCTCCTCCGCCGGTGGGCTCATTTACTGCCATCTTCCAAGACAAAACTTTTGACAGCTCAGTAGGTGTAATTAAGAAAGCTGGAGCTAGCAAGGTTGGCATTGCCGGATTGAGCCTCTTCCTGACGGACGCAACGACTCCTCTACCTAATAGGTAATCAATCTTATAGCTGATGCATGCGCGCGCTAGCGTGACTCCTGGCAGCAGCAGCAATGACTACGTATTTCCTCATATTTTTCTAGTGGAAACTTTTTTGGCTATGATTTTTGGACTGCCACAGAAACTTGGGCGGCTGCTATCAGAATCAATGCCATGCAATCTTTTTTGTTTTTTGTTTTGTCTCGATCTTTTTGTTTTGTTTGTTTGAACCTCGACAACCACTTGCAACATGGCCATGACTCACAAGCCTCTGAGTGGGATTTGATTGCTGGAGGCAAAAGCTCTTCTTGTCTGCACTCTGGATTCGGAAGTGATCGCAGTAAATCAAGGGAAGCTCTCCTGGCTTCTTCAAGGACTAGATATCCTACCCTGCTGCTGCTGCTGCCCCTCCCTTGCCTAGATTTCCAAAAAGTTGTTCTTTGGCCAACAGAATTGGTTCCTTCCTGATCATAAAATTTTTGTCACTTTATATTAAAACGCAGTTTTTTGTCTGGCCATGCAAGTTACGAAGCTTTTGTCTGGTAATGAAGTTTTTAGCTTCACATCAAGGGGATGAGGACAAAGAACTGCTCCCTTAAATATTGGCTTTACAGTATTGACATTAATACTACATCAAAGGACAGCCACCGTCACTGTAGAGAGCAAATCTTTGTGAGCTATTATACTAAATGTGTGATCTCTGTTAAAATGTATGTGAGCTATTATACTAAATATGTGATCTTTGTTCAAATGTCATGTGATCTACTATGCACCGTCTCTTCATAGTTATTAGGGGGTGTAAAGCACCGGCTTAATTTTGTTTAAAACAAAATATGGATGGCATGTTATGGAGCAGAATCTGTCCTCCACAAATGGTGAGGCATTTCCAAAACTGAAACACTCTCGCCAATGGGTATTCATGTAGGGTAAAGCCCCAGGATTGGGGCTTTAATGAAATAAGGGACCTTGAAGTGAGAGCTGAGGGTGCTCCTGAATTTTGATAAAGCCCTCAGTTTGTGTGGGCTTTATCCAACTTTAAAGATCAAACTTCTGCATGGCAAAAAACAGAAGATCTCACTCAAAAATGGAAGATCCCACTAGGAAATGGAAAATTTCACAGACAGATGAAATTCCCTTTCGATTTTTTGGAGGGAAATTCCATTCTATAATCAACATCCGTTTAACACACAGACTCCTGTCGAGGTGCTTTATGTTTTTGAAACAACTGGCCTCTATTTTTCATTTTGTTCCAATGAAAAAAAATGATATTCTAGTTGTGCTTTCCGCACGGTATGCAGGGTAACACCCTTTAAGCAGGTGTTACCCTACACATTATATAAATTCTCAAAGTTTTGAACCTTGTGAAGATGGACCAATTACATCCCAGATACCTACCTATTGAGCATGGCTTCAGGTTGTAGCATGCCATCTTCATAGTCAGGGTGCTCTATGTTGATGGACATGTTACAGCCTGTATTCATATGGAAGGTGGCAAAAATTGTACATAGTCCAGGTGTCAAAACCCAGACTGGAAGTTCTTTCACAAAGGAAGAACCAGACAGCACCGGTTGCTACCCAATTGTTTAGAATTTTTTAGCTATGGACTTATCTATTTCATGAGGTGGATAAGAATAGCCAGGTTCCAATGCATAGCTGTCCTACTTAACCCAATAAACGAATGCCGTCTCATTGAAACTTCCTTGAATCCTCCCTTATGGGGCAACTTTTGTCCAGTTATGAGTGACAGATTGTAATGTCTCTATTTGAAACTGGCTTGGCCTTTCAGGATTTCATCATGCTTTCACAATCTCTGAAGCATTTTCATCATGCTTTCACAATGTCTGAAATCATTTTCATCGTGCTTTTGCAATAAGTGCATCCTTTTCTCATCATGCATTAACAATCAAGTGAATCTTCACATCATGCTTTCAGTAGAAGTCCACGATTCCTTCATGGAGGACCTTCCCTAGGATACAAATAAATAAATTTCAACAACTAAATAAATAAATCCTGCCATGATGGGGAGATTGTGAATACTCAATACTTTTTACCAGTCAAAACACAGTCTGACAAACCTACTCTTTCCTCTATTGCCACCCATTTTTATGTGTTATTTATGCATGCCAAGCACCAAACTCCCAATTTTTTAATAAAAAGCAACACAACCCCATGAGCCCTTTGATCCCCCCTAAGGAAAGTTTCTGTCAGGGCATCCTTCAATGTCAGGTGAAGAGTAGGAATATCTTGGTCAACAAAGGGCTGGGACCCTTAAAAACTCCCTTGAAAACTTAGACGCAAGTAATGATTAAGCACAGCTTCTTTCAATAAATCTCAGAGAGTTTGCAGACAAATATATTAACAACAAACTCCTCTGACAGCAAATTAGAGTCTAACAGCTTCCAGAAAATAGGCTTTTCTAACACTTTACAACTTAAGCATCTGGACACCAAAGAAACAAACAATAGTCATGAGTTGCTTGCACAGTTGTTAGTAGTATATTGCAATGGGTGTGGGGGGGATCTTGGAAGTTCAACTTATTGGACTTTGATACAATGAACTATCTACAGTCTTTCCTGAGGAGGGAAAATGTTTGGGGCTTTGTTCTGTTCAAAGATCTTGAATCCTAGACAAGAAATTTAGTTATCACATTAGAAAGTTTTGTCCAAAGTACAACAAGAACTGTGCAATCACAGAGGAGGGTCCAGACTCCAGACTCCCAGAACTAGAACATGTTTCCCATAGCCAAAAAACATGTACATTTGTGCTGCCTATTGGTGTCGCCCTAAGTCTTTGGGGTTTCTAACATTGTACACCTAAATTACCTTGAACAGTATGTGCATATCCTTGGCTGATTTGTGGCAACTAAGTATGAGATTTGATGGTCATTTGACACATTTTGCAAAGGATTTTCACACAATTATCTGGTGCAAGTACTCTAGGTGTGACACCAGTTCTTCTCATTCTTAACCTTCAATTCTTGATTCTTTAAAAAAGAACATTAAACTCACTTTGGGGAAATCAAGTTTGGTTCCACATTTTTATACACGTCTTGAGCTTGGATATCGTTTAAGTATCAATGTTGTACAAATCAATTGAAATCACCATCTAATTCAATATTACAATCTAAATGCAATTATTTGGAAAAGTAATTATGCCTCCTAAACAGGCTTATTAGAAATATGTTCTTGGATTCATTGTATCATATATCTCATCAACACAATTCATGTATGTGTTAACTCTCAACCCTAGTCTTAGGCATGTAACCAAAGTTGAAGCAAGACAAATGAAGTGGGTTGGGAATAAACAAGACATGGCTAAAACACATTCCCAAGATGAGTAGGAAATGTGTGTCTATGCAAATGAAAAACTCTCATGACTCCCAAATGTGTCCCATTTTAGTCTTAATGAGCACTACAATATGATGCTCTTGCATTACCAAAAGAGATTTTATGAGTAAAAATTATGGTCACCTAAAAATTCAATGGTAAGGAGAAATTTGACTTCCAGTCATTCATATCATCACAAGTGAGGGACCAAATATGAATGTTTGATTGAAGAGCTTCATATGGCTTTGAAAATCTTTTTTCAAAGGCTATATGATAGCGTTGTAAAGGATTCAATTTGGATGTGTTTAAAAAAATTTATGAGTCCCCCAAAGTTTTCAGATTTGTAATTCACTAATTGTGGAAATCTCACTTTCAAGGGAATTTCAAGAAATTGTCATTTTGATGTAAGGGTTACAATGAGATATAAAGTGTAAGGAGGAGGGTGATATCTCTTTCCAAATTCAAAATGTAGTGAATCTTATGAGGACATGTTTCCCCATGACTATTCCATGAAGCAAAACCTTTTCCAATTGCACCAACTACCCGTTTTGTTTTGTGTAATTTGATATGATTAGAAGTTCAACTTGAAGAATCAACATCATCCTAGTCTTCATCCCAAAGCTTTCATCCACTTTGTTCAATCACAAACAGCTAGGGAGCATGTCCCCAAGATTCTTCATTTTGTTGCAAGAAGCAAAATCAAGTAATATTTTACAACAGATAGAACTTAACAATCATTAGAACTAAAAAATCCTAATGATTCAATATATGAACATGAAAAAATGTGAATGAAGATCACAACCAATTAAATTATTGAAAAGAAAGTGGATGATTCATTCATTCCTTTCATTTAGGGCTTAAGACATATTTATCATTTACTAACATTTTGAATTATAACATTTATTAATCTTTTGAAATATATATCCATCTTTTCATTGACGAGCTTTCACATTGCTCACCATCTTACTAAATTAAACATATTATTCAACTAATCCATGTATGAATCCAAAATAATTCCAAGGTCAAGATGGGCAAGAACTCAATCAAAGGAGCCAAAACTAAACATTACGGTGCTTTTATGCTAGAACATGAACCAAACCTACACTCTTGGCTGAATGCTTTTCATAGAATATTCTTTAAAATTTTCACTTGTAAGTTGGAAAACTCATTAAGAAAATTTATGACCTAAAAAAATGTTCCATCATATTATTATATGAAGATCTGTTTTAAAAATCTCTTTCAATATATATATTATGGTAAATTTTTTTTCTCAAAAATGAATTTTTAATAATGTTTAATGAGTGCTTTTAAATATTATAGATCATCATTAAATTCATTTAAAATCATAACACATGTTTTCATAATATATTAAAAACATTGTCAATTTTTTTAAAAAATGATTTACAACATTAATATAAATTTTTGACTTTAAAACATGAAAAAATTATTGATTAAAATTGATTTGACTCCTATTAATGTGATTGCACCTGTTGAATAACAAGAGAAACTATAATTTATCATAGATTTGTTAATGTGTTCCATTTGAAAATCATGGTATTAATAACGACAAGTTGTGTTAAATAATTCAAATGAATGTTAAGGTATTCAAATTAAAAATCCATTTAATTCAATTGCAATTTTCGAAAATTATTTGAGGACCTTTGAAAGTGAACAAACAATGCATCATATTAAGAAATTTTTGCAAAGAATGTTTTTTGTTTAATATTTTAAAAATAAAGATGATAACAACCTATTAATCACACTTAGAAATCACTCACAATTTTTGAAATTAAATTTGCAATTTGTTTTAGAAGTACAAAGCATGTTTCAAATCCCAAACATTTCAAGAGTCATTTATCACATGTAAATGAATTATAATGTTCATGATGTACAAAAAGTTGTAGCTTATAATAGAAGAAAGTGATCTCTCAAATAATGAACACATTTGGTATGGTTTGAAATTGTGGTCATTTTTCATGACAAAACACAAAATCTAATACAAAATTTGCTCATTTTTAGAAATTCATAAATTTTATTCCATGATGATTAACACACAACAAGTGTTATATTTCACCAATTATAAGCATATTTAGTAAAAAGTTGCACAAAACTTCATTCAAAAGTTCCTTATATGAAATAAAGTTTTTGGGTAAAAATTTGCATAGTCTTGGATTGAAGTAATCATGTTGGTTCCTTGGATTGTGTTTGCACCCAAATCCCAATCCATCATGCCAATAAAGGTATTTAAAAATTTGTCATCTTCTACATATTTACCCATTCATTTTCCTACTTATTAAGATGTTTGTTCAATTGCTCTCCCATGGATAATTGAATTAGAAACCCCTAAGTTTTCATAACCTTGGATAATTGGTTTGTAAAATTTTACATAGGAAAGGGACCTCATTTACTAGTTTTTTAGTTATTAAATTAGAAATATAAATAGATGACATAAAAGAAAAGTCACCACCCTAACTAAAATTATCACTTTTGAATCCTTAATTAAAGTGACATTATTTCCATTTAAGTGTCACAATTTTTTAATTGTAATCCAATCCAACATAATAATCACAACACAAAAAATTAGCAAACAAAAAAATTCATTTTCAAATTATAAAGAACTATATAATAATATTTTATTTGATTTACCTTATGAACTGTGCAACTACATATTAACACTTTCTTTCACACCTCATTTTTTTCTTTCCACAATTGTACTATTGATCTTCATGTCTACATATATTTGACATGGTCATAATACTAATTTTGAAAATACTCAAATTACCTCTTGCAAACCTTCAATCTTTGTCTCCCTTATGCCTTTGTAAAAATGTCTATTTGTTGTTAGGTACTTAGCACATTACATATTATGTCAATTTCTATGAAATACAAGAGTTGTCCTTGTATGAAGTGGTGGTGAATCTAAACATAGTAATATGAGTCAAGTTCATTTCCTTAAGTGATTGCTTATTTTGAATCTTTTTAAAATATGCCACTTGAAAGTTGAAAAAATTCAAATCTGAATAAAAAATATGTTGCAATATAATATTATGTAAATATATGTTTAAAGAGTCTCCCTCAAAATATGTCGGGTTTGAAGATTCTTTCAAAAGTAACTTTTTTTATAATGTTTAATAAATGTTTTTGAATATTCTATCCTCATTAAATTCATTCTAAATCATATCATATGTTTGCATAATATACAAAAAAATATTTTCGTGAATGTTTTTGCATGATTTGTAACATTAGTACAATTTTTGACACTAAAATATAAAAAATTAAACATTGATTATACGTACTAGATGGTATTTGATGTGTTTGGTCCTAACATGAAAATCTAACAAGGAAAAGAACAATTTGCATTTGGACAAAGGACACATATAGCCAATATTCTTTAGGAATTAAGAGCTTTGAAAATCACAAATCTAGTGCAATTACATTGCAAATTATCCTTCTATGACAATTGATTATTTTGCAAGTGCTAGTGAATGTGTTGTTATCTATTTCTTTATTTGGGCTATCATTTGATGATTTTACAAAAAGCATACAAGAAATGTAAAACATAAAATGTTATAATCTAAGGAACGATTTAATGGAACACCTTTGGGTGGGCAACAACAACTTTGATTGAACATAATTGTTCACATATGGTTAGCTTTAAGCTATTGCATTTGGTTTTAGCTTGCAATGTTTAAGTCAACTACTACAATGATGGGTGAAAACACAGTAATGTGTAGCACTTTTAAACAAATTTTGAGCAAATTAACATTATGTAAGGAAAATATTTTGAATCACATGAGCCATGTGGCAAGGTGTTCATAGACATCCATCATTAAGACTTTGCCTACTCTAATTTAAGTCATGAAGATTTTACATTTGAAAGATGAATGTCTAAACTATTTTAATGAATAAATTCTTTTAGTTTAACAACTCATATTGTGCGACATGTGCTATTATTTAATGTCAAATTACCATTTCAATGTAATACATGTCACAATAAACACCACATGTTATACATCGTAATGGATGAAATGATAAAGTTTATTTCACACGTGTCATGAATCATGGCTTTTTATGTCAGAAGAACCACATTCTTTTGTAATGTTTTTTCAGAGTTTATTTTTTATTCAACACCATAATCATGGATGCTAGAAGAGATGAGCATATTTTCAATACCTTTTGGACAAGTTTGCATCTATTTCTCTTCAATTGAATTTGATTTCAATTCAAGTTGCATGCAATGTCATTTAATATTTTCACTCAAATGGAACTTAATTTCCAAATAATCAACTCATTTTTTTCATCATTTCAATGTCAATGGTAAGGCATAATATCATAGAGCTTAAGTAGTAGTTATAAAATTAGACCAAAGCCTTTGCTTAGCACTTATCCTTTCACAATTTAACTTTCCCTTGAACTAAAGGTTGCCACTTGGGATGGCATCCCATACAGAATGTTGGCTCAGGCTCATTTGGGGCCCCCAACATCATAATGAATCATCCAAAGGGGAGTCAAACCTTCCAACGGTGGGGACCCATATGGTGATTAGACCCATAAAACTCATCTGCTTTGGACGGTGTGGTTAAGTGGCTGCCCATGAAAAAGCAGCAACATGGTGGATTGTGAGTTTAGATGAAGAAAGGCAAAGGCCCCAAAAACTAGGAATGTGCCATTCCTTAAGTAATCTGTCCTTCCAGCAACAATATTTCACATCTAATCCAGTGTTGGAATGCCATTAGAGCATCTCCACCAACGCTCAGCATGTCACCCTGCAGTGGAAATATTGGATGAGGTTCATAAGTCTTATGAGTCCAGTAGATCGATCCACTGGAGCACTCACTGCTGGGACCATGAAAAAGTTCAGGCTTTCAAAGCCCTGGAACAGTCTAACACACACAGTCAAATGACGTTTGTTGACTGATCCCTGTTTTTGATTGGCTGCATTTATTGACTGGTCTCTGTTTCTGATTGGCTAGATAGTTTGATTGGTCCAAGTGGGTTGCTATTAGTAGTCTCCCACCTGCTTGCAGTCCAGTTTCAGTTTTACAGGTGGGTTTTTGGAAAAGAGTGAGTAACTAAAACTTGGATGTGAGGAATATTTTTGCAGGGTCACGTATTGAGTGTTGGTGGAGATGCTCTTATATATATGATGTATTACATACCAGCCAATAAACTATATGCTGGCTGGTATGTAACACTGGTATAGTCCATGAGTTGATTGTGAAACCTAAACCCTAATGCATTGAAGTCCTGAAATTTTCATTAGAGCTGTGTAGCAAGCAAGCAATTGCAAGTGTCTCTGGCTTAACTCAATCCCGAACAAATTGTGGACTGTTTGATGTCACCCAAAATTGGATGTGTAAATGGTCATGCATCTAATGAAGTTTGCTTCTTCAGTGAATCGTAAGACACAAATGGCATTACTGTTTATACAAAGTCATGGTGAGAGAGTACGGAAGGAAGTTGTGTCATTTTTTTCTGGTGCAACACATTCAAGAACTTGTCCATGTTGAGAAATAATTATAGTTTCTGCGGGAGTAAGTTATAGAGACAGAGTTAGTTACATGCATAAAGCAGTGAAGGAGTGTGACCAGAAATGACCATCTCTCTCTCTCTCTCTCTCTCTCTCTCTCTCTCAGAGAACATGATTGGGTAATTCAGTCTGGTACAGCATCGTGGGGCTTATTTGTTAGGGGCTGCTTCTTTGACAATTCCTCCCCAGGTTGCAACACATAATACTAAACCCTGAAAATGCTTGGGGAATGGGTGTTCCAAAGATGCAAAGACAAAAAATGAGCTGAGCTGGCTGGCTTGTGTCAAACAGAATTGTAACACTTGTAACAAAGATACCTACCCAAAGACACACATTGCATGGCTTGGCATTGTCAATCATATTGGGGTACACACAACACACATCACTGATCAGAGCCACAGTGTCCCCACTTTGGCCTTACTTGCCTTCCTTCACTTACCTCCTGTGAGTTCATAAAAACTATTGATTCCATTCGAGTGTTGAACTTGAAACTTGAACTCTCTCTTGCCCTGTCGGCCAAGCAGAGCCAACAAAGGGTGAATACAGTTTTCATAAATTGTGAAATGTGGTGCATGAATCACCCACTGTCAACGTAGACAGTCTGCTATTAATGCTCAATCTGCAAAACTTTGATTGCTCCAAGTATCCTCCTTAACCATGTTTGTTTCTTCATGAGGCTGAAGAGGCAACTTCTTTTCTTCCTCAACAAATGGAACTACCCATTGCAAAGAGAAACAAGTACAAGTCCATTATCTTTCAACACATAATAGCAATGGCTCCCAAAAGCATTCCTTAAAAATAACCCAAATATTTATGTAATTTTATTTTTTTAAAATTAGGGCACATAGTTCAAAATAGAGATTATGTCATATTAATTATGTACAATCAATCAAATGTAATAACTTATTTAAAATGTAGGACCAAGCTTATAGTTTATTTTATGAAGTTGTTCTTATGTACTTAGAGAAGGAAACTAAAATTGTCAACCACAAAGATGGAGAAACACATTGATGAGCATCCTTAGGGAAGATTTAGCCAAATCTGGTTACAAACCAGATATGAAGTACAAATGTTTAATCACCCTTTTATATTTATGACTACACACTGAATATAAAATATAAAAATCTCGCCATTTTCACTTATATATATTTTCTCACCTTCAATGAGTGAAACCCTCCCAAATAAATTCATTTTCATTTTTTTTCTTTTTTAATTTCGCTTTTTTTTTTTGGGGTCAAAATTTCATCAAATTAAAAACAAAGGCTGCTAGCGCCCTTGATGCTGGGACCCTCAAATTAAATAAATTAGGGGAGACCCTGGGGAGCAGGCCTTCCCTTATACATAACTACTTAAAAAACTTCATTAAGAATGGTGGATGCTTGCTTGCTGTTTCTAGTTGATTGGATGCTAGTTTCAACGTTAAATGTGTATAATATGGATGTATAAATACTAATAAGGTAAAGTATCTGGTAGAAATTTCAGCCAACTTATAATAAGTAATTTTAAATTCTGGGAATTATGAGATAGGATATGCACTTTCAAAAAATGTCATATAGTACCTATTTTGGCCTTAGGTACTCAAACTATGTCCCCAAATTTCTGCCCCTGCCATTAGCCTAGGCCAAAAATGGTGACCAACAGTTTTGGGGAAAGAAATTGGCAGTGGGAAGCTCTACATGTGCTCAAAGGTCTCTCAATTTATTTATTTTCTTTTGAGTTGGGTTGGGGTGGGCGGAGATTTTTTTCTCATTTTCTCTCGTTCCTGTAGTGTTCTCATCAGGTTCCCAATGAGTTCTCATCACGTTCCCTATGTGGTTCTCACTATGTTCCCCAACATGTTCCCAATAACACCTTTTTTTTTAATAATCCCATATGCTTTGGCAAATGTATATAGATGGGCAACAAGGGAGGAACACCACCCTTCTTATACATTGGGGATTGTTGCGTGGGTCCAGTCTTAGTGATAGTAAAATTTTTGTTTCATATCACACTCCCACTTCAGAGTGGAATGGAAATTTCTTTTTCAGTGACTGTCCAAACTTCTGACTTTCATAAGAGGTTTTTCCCTCCTGGGCCAATCAATCAATTTATTACAAAAACAATATTGTGCCACAAGCCCCACCTCGCTCATTTAATTAATTTGAATCACACTAAAATCACATGTATCTAAGTGAATACCTTTCTTGTCTATCTTCATGAAAATCCATGTATTTGTCACATGAGAGGTAAGTAAAAAGGTTGTAATGCTTTTGATTCAAGAAACATAATTCAAAGATCATTTTGTGGTGCTAATTGATGTCATTACCCTCATTTATTTATGTGGTGTAAAAACAAGGCATCATCCACCATATGAAAAGGTTTGGATTAGATAGTAGCATATAGGATGGATCTATGTCAATAGATCACAAGTTCTTGCAATGGCATTAAGTCTAGGTGTAACAAAAAGATTTGCAAATTCCTCCTCCCACTTGGAATTGAATAGAATGGAATTGTTTTTTTCACTATTTCCACACTCATCACTATTCCTTACTTCCATAAGAGTTTAAATACATTCAGGCCATGCTTTAATTCACTTTTGTTTCCACTCCCTATGTATTAATTATATCACATGGTGATCAAGAGAAATATCATTCAGACTTTAGAGATCTGATCTTGATTAATGCCTTGTGGTTCTCTTGCTTTTCACAATATTTGATATGCTGCATTCACCTTTTTAATTGATAACATTTTCCAGTTATTGCTATCTGCCAAAATTGTTGAGAATCGAACTCCCAACTTGTGAAATTTTGTTTTTCTGTCCCAAGTTCCAACCAGTGGGTTAATATTAAAAATAATAAACTTAAAACGTATTTTGCATCCTTATTCCTTAATTGTTGAAAATCTGGAAAATATAATTTGAAACTGCTGAACCTCATTTTCTAAAAACAAATAAATATTTGACCAAAAACTGTTGATTAGTAGTTGTAAGCAAGGTATATACCATGCAAAAACCTATATACTAGAAACCAACAATGGTGTACACTATATGCACTCACCTTATTTCATGGAAAAAGCTAGATTAGACCTATTTGAACATTGATAAGACCACTGAAGAAACACTTGAGTGGAATATGGCTAAAAAAATTTGGAAAAAAAAAAGAGGAAGAATTTTGATAGTCCACTGAATGATTCCATGAGGTAATGAAAGAAATGGTTAAAACACTAATGTAGAAAGAAGAAAAGAATCAAACCCAAGTACCAAGGTCCCAAAATTCCAAATATGAATTATGCTACAACAAATTCAATGGCTTCTATTGAAGTTGTTAAATAAGTCCTATATTGGTCAGGTCAGGTTTTTGGGCCCTGCCCCCACAGGGACAAGGACTATTGCATTGGATCCAACTTTTGGAAGTTTTACCTTATTAGAACCGGTTTCACATTAGTTGAACACGTTTGTTCGGTGAAAGTGTTTAGACTGTTTGGATTGGAACGGATTTTTTTGGTGTTTAGAGTGTGGTAGATGTACAACATCTTACCTATTGGCAGGGCCAGCGTGTTTGTGATGCCTGGTTTTAAAGGAGCCATTGGGTTTAGGTCTAATTGTTATTTTATAAAATGGACGACTTGTTGGTTTCCAGTATAGGAAATGTTCTTAAAAACTAAAACATATTGATAATGTTATAATGGTGGCATGTACTAGAAACCAATGTTTTTACTTTTTTGTGAAGGTTACAAACTTCTTTAAAAAATTTCAAGACAATGAGGTAAATGCACAAGCATTTTTCCAAGGGAATTTTTTTCAAAGTTAGATTCTTTTCAAGAAAACACATCCTCCCTACCACCTTTTGTTGTCTCATTCTCCTCCAAATTATTGAACTCCAAGAAATAAATGAGTTGGTATCAATCTACATGTTAAAACTAACAAGGTTCAATGATAAGTGAAGGAAAAGAAAAAAAGTTATAGTTTCATGAACCTTAGATACTTAGATATACCCTATACCTACACCTAAGACTCAACCCTAAGCAAAAACACCTTAAGACCCAACAGGTCAAGTCTTTTGCCAAATCCCTCTGACCCCAAGCTTTCCCACCACTAAATCCACCAAGGTGGATCTTGTGGTGAGTCTTCCCCATTGAGACTTGTTGAGCCAAGTGCCTAGACCCTAACCCAAACTTAGGTTGAAAACCAGACCTAGACCAACAATGGTTCGAATTAATACATTGTGCAAGTATTTATTTTGAAGGGAAAGGAAGCTATGGTCCTGGGTATTTTTTATTTATTTATAATTAATAGAACCTCCAAGTAAGATCATGATTTAAGATTTTTTCCATTCTACCAAAACTTCGAATAAGGTTAATCTTGTTGCTTTCCCCAAAACATGGTGAGGATCAAGGTTAATCATTTAGGGTTTCTAATAGTAGGTGGGCCAGGACATTGTGGGTTGGGTTTAGGGTTATCAATTAAATTCACATAACCAAAAAATGTCAATTGAAATTATGAAATACATGCAGTTTTTGATTGAGGTGTCTTATGTATCACATGTATGAAATCCATGTCATACACATTTTGCAAATTTTTTTTGTAACCAAAGATAATTCAAAAACTAAAATTGTTAATCCCCTTAACACCCATAATCACATTTGAAGATGTTTTTTTAGGAAGGGCTTTTGGGCAAACTACACCTATAAAAAACGTTAAAAACTCATCTTACAAAACCCACATGATAAACCATTAATACATCCAACAACCAATATGTGACAACAAAAGTCCATAGTTCTAACTAATTTCCTCAAATGGAGATACATCTTAGGAATCCTTCTAACTATACATATTTGGTTCATGCAAAAATAGAGCAAAATGAAGAACTCACACCACAACAAATTAACTTTATGGCCCAAGATGCACAACTAACCCAACACATAAAACTAATCTTATACACAATTGACATTATATGTAACAACTAATGAACATGACACTTGACCTCAAATGACACACAACAAAGTCACAACATGAAACAAATGCACAATTAACATATGGGACCTAAAATTCCACAATTCAAAAATCAAAACAACCATATTTCATAATGTAAATGGTTGAGATAGTTTAGGTGACAAGTGCCCACCACACAAATTTGACCTAGGCATCTCATAGTGCAAATGGTGCACATGACAAGTGCCTAAAACAAAGATCATATTTTAAGGGTTCATCAATATATGTAAGTGGGCTAATAAAATACACAAAATATGAATTTCATATATTTTGTGCAAGTATTTGAAGTGAGAAGGTAACACACCTTGGGTTGTCAAATGGTATTAAGGGTAAACACCTTGTTAATTCTTAGAATATATGCCACCCAATTATGCTCCTTAGTTCCGCACTTGGGGTTAGGGCATGTAGGAGTTTCAATATGGAATTAGGATGAAAGCATTGTTAGTGTGAATTCACAAAAAAAAACTTAAGCTCAATTTGGATAAAATTTATTATTTGCACTTTTGTCCCAAAGTTTATGGACACCCATGGGATTTGAACTTCCAAAATGGGAATTCATTTTGGAATGTTGGGACTCATTTCATTCCCTTTTTCACACCTTTGGGAATGTGTTTGAATCTTTGGACACTGTCCTAACCTACATTTCTTTTCATGTTTTAACTTTGGTTACAAGCCTAAGGTTAAAGTCATGACAAACGAAATGGTGCCCATCTCACAATTTTCATATTTTTTGGGGCATTTCAACATTAGTTAAAGATTCAACAACTTTGTGGTTGTGTATGTTTCCTCTCACTATTAACTATCCTTTTCATCTTCATATGAGAAAGTAAGGTTCTTCAATTCATGGTTGTCTTGTCTTGCTTTCTATATTTTTAATGGTTTAATCTTGTCATCATGGCCTTAAGGTTTAATGGTCAAAGGGTGAATGCATGGTATGGTGGTTCAATTTCAACGAATAAAACATTCCATATAAGTCCATTCAGTAATGTTAAAATGGTTATCTATTAGTATATCATTAATTAAATAAAGGATTGTATAATGGTTTAAATTAATAAATTTAATATGAAGGGTAGCTCACTTAGATATTTCAATGCCATTTGCTATAGTGAAAATATAAAATTAAAACCAAAAAAATTGCAACTTGTAAGGACATATGAAAAAAGCCCCATTTTTTATCATTCAAAAGTCCATAATTTAATTTTGGCTTAGGTTTTTAAAACAAGGATTCCACATATGAATATATGATGTCAAATTATATCATATATTGAGTCCCTATAAATGGTTTGCAGTGAAATTGAATGTCAAGATCTCAATTTTATTTCATCTCAATTTTATTTCATTCCAATTAGTTATTCAATCCATTCTTTTAATTTTGAAAGTCCAATATTAAAAATGAATGTACATTTTTTGAAAAAGAGTTGTACATATGTATTAATAATCAAGTTGTTAATCTAGATATATTGGCCAATTGACAAATCTAAACATATTTTTTTGGCCATAAGTGTTCAAACCAAAGGTCTCTTGCAAAAATCATGTGCATGACACACAAAGTGAGCCACCATACCATTACATTCACCCCAAATCCTATAACCTTAAACCCACTTTTGATATTCAATTTGGATAATGAATTATGGTCCAAAGTTGTGTGTAACTACCTAACTAATCAACATCATCTACAAGTTTGATTTAGTATGATTGTTTTTAACCATATAAACATTTTGCCCTGTTTTAAGTGATATTATCAAAGTTTTGAAATAAATGACATCGAAAGGCTAAAATTCATGCAATGTATGTGAGGGAAAAATGGTCATGTCTAATCCAAATTGTTGCATTTGTTCTATTTTATGGTTATAACATGGTGTGTGATGCATGATCATCAAGAATCAATAGGTGGTGATGGGTTTGAAAGATTGATGCCACGTATACAAATTTGTTGAGGAATGAGGTATATTTATTGAAGAAAAAGAGGCCCTCCACACTTTCTTTTGCATTGCCATACATGTGTTCGGTCTATGGAACTTGATGTAATTGTTTTTAATTTGCTTGTTGTGAAAAATGTGGAAGTTTAACAAAATCATCCATGATGCATTTACAGCACATTTCGTAATTAACCATTTTTAGGATTTGGGGATGGTGTTGGGTGAAAGCATGGTATTTTATTAAAAAAAAGTTGATGAAAAAATATCAAGTTTAAAAAGAAACTATTTTTCACAAAAAATAAGAAAGTAGATTCAATTTTTACTTAAATTTCATTTTGAAACCATGGTGCTTTCCATTGGGTTTGTATTAAGTTGGATACAAAATTTGAGAAACTTTGGAATAATAAAAGTAAGGACATGTACTTTTGAATTTGATTGGCCAATATGGTGTTCAAAAGTACTTTTTCATTAGAAAATTTAATGAAATAGATTTGTGTGAAGTTATAACATAAAGATCATTATATATTCAAAGGAAGGAAAATAAATAAATTTTATTTTCTCTTTGGTAGAATATACTTAACACATAATAGAAATAAATGTTACACCATAAAAAGTAGACTTCAAAAGTTACTTACTTTTTGAAAAGTCTACTTGAAACCTACTTTTAAAATGTAAAATTAAAATGTTAATCCATAATAGTGAAGAAGTTTTCTTTTTCCATCATTTAAGTAAAAATATTAAATGTATAATAATTTTATGATAGGTTTTAGTCCTATTTCTTGTTAGTTTGACAAGTAAACTACCAAAGTAATTGAATTGTATACTTTACCATGCTTTCAACCTATTGTAAATTAGATGAAATTTAAGTACATTCAAATTAATAGGAGCCAATGGATATGCAACCAATGTTTGGTTTTTCATGTTTTAATGTTTAAAATTATATTAATGTTGTAAACATTTTTTTAATGTGTTTACATGACAATGTTTCAAATATTATGAAAACACATGCAATGATTTGGAATGAATCTAATGAAAATATAGTATTCAAAAACACTCATGAGACATTGTAATTATTTTTTTCTGTTGCTATTAAATTTTTTAAATGGTTAACCTAGCTAAAGTCCATCCCCTTGCCAAAATGAATTATTGAAGTAGGATATTCAAATATGTTAGCCGCATATGCTAATCAAATAGACTAATCGACCATGTTGTTAACCGAAATACTATAGTTTGAGAAGTTGTAACTAACATGACTAGTATAAAAGAATATTTATTCAACCATGGATGGGAGATGTTATTACAAATATTGAAACATTTTCCATCTCTAAACTTGAAAGTGCTAAATAATTAATTGTAATAGTTGATGTTATTAACTAAACATGATATGTATACATTATTTAAAGTATTGTTGAGTGGTGTTAACTTTTGAAAAAATGTTGTAATAGAAAGCCATTATGTGGTTGTGTTCATCTAACGATATTTTAGGTAAGAATGTAAGTGAACCAAATAATGAAAATTCCAAGTTCAATGGAGGTATATAATTGCCCCAATTGCCTTGGCACTTGGTGTTTAAGGTAAATGAAATAAGCTAAAACCCATTAGCAATTAAAAACTAAAAATGTAAAATCTTATTGCTAACAACATCACAAAGTTACGAGCTTCATCAATTCGTTCAAAATTCACATGAAATTTGTTATTTCATGGGTTTGTGTTACACATGAATATTGTGTGTTTAAAACACATGATATCCAAATGTAAAAAACACAAATTCATGAAAGAATGGTTTTTCATATGATTTTCATTATCAAATCGTGGGATGGGAAGTTTGTGATGAATTGCTTAATGGACTCTTAAATGATTCTTAAAAGATTTGAAATGAATATTTTTGAGGAGATTTTTAAAATATATATTTACATAATAATATAATGGAACATTTTTTGGGGTTACAATAAAATTTTAATGAATTTTTTTCAATCTATAAATGAAATATTCCTAAAACGTTTTAAGAACATTTTGATAATAAGTAGTCATTAAAGGTGTTCCATTGGTTCGTATCACCTTGAATGTACCCATATGCATTTGGCCGAAACATGTGTTCTAGATTATTAGTTTGTTTGAATACCAATCTCATTCAAATTCCATATGTGATAACATTGTACCTATGCTAAATGTATAATGCTTGCAAGATTTGAAAAAATGAACCACATCATTGTTTGGTCAAACCTTGTGTTTTACAAATTCAACCCCTTGAGCAAGGTAAATATATGGAATTCCAATTGTGTTCAAAATTGTAATTTTGATCCTTACTTTTGAAAGCAAATGCAAGGTGGTGTGTGACCTTTAAATAGCTCCTAGATTTTTTCATTCTACATGATTTGGTGGGTGATTTATTATGTGAACATCCTTCGGAAATAGTGGAATTATGTGAAATGGTAGATGTCAGGGTGCACAATATTTTGCCTAAAAATTGTTAATCTATCTCAAAAGTGTGGTTTTGAATTTGTACCAAGAAAAATACACTTCAAAGTTCATTGGACACTAAAGTCATAATACATGGATTTCACAATTTGAATGATGAATCATTGATATCAAAAGGTTTCTAACTTCAGTTGTGTCATTTGTGATGGAATATGATATGCATTTAGTAAGGTTTAACATAAATTAACCTTCAATGTCAAATGAATAGATCAAATTTAAGGCTTTCACAACAATAATTGCAACTTAGGTTCTAAAATTCGAGCCACTTCCAAACCAATGACAAATTTACGAAGTGTTACTGAAATAACGTTAGGGCTTTTTAAATGTTTAATGGTGGTATAATCTTAGAGTTATAATAAAAGCTGGGGCAAGTAGTGAAAGAGCTCCTTAGGAATAGTCCTTTTAGAAAGTGCATTAAGCTCCTCTCCCCTTTTATGTTTATTTCTATTAAAGGCAAAATGTTTTCTAGGGTTATTCACTTCATTGTTGTGTACCACACAACTAAAAGAAACATGAAAACCATTATATTACCTAGTAACCCATTCATTGAAATTTACTATTAAGTTTCAGTATCCCAATGAGTTCAAAAACAAACTCCAAAAAACATTTATTCTCATGAAATTTTGATTTCAATCATTTTTTTGGCCAATTTGGTAAAACAATTTTTTTTTTAATGTTTAAAACCATTTTGACAAGAAGGTGCAAATGAGATAACATGAGCCATACTTGCCTGCTTTTTAACTGTTTTTGTGACTACTTTTGAGAAAATATTCTTAAAATATTTTTGAAAAAGCCTTTGAAAAAATCTTTAAAAATTATGATAATTTTTTTTACAGTACTTTGATAAGCCTTGCATTAAAAATTTGTCAAAATATGTCATTTGGAAAAAAAAAAGAGTTAATAAACATGTCCTTTTATTATTTAAAAACATTGGTTACAATGTTTTATTAATTTTTTTTCATAATTTTTATTCATTTGATTAATTTCAAACTTATTCACAAGTTTCATGATATATTATGTATGTTATCATATAAGTAAATCCTACAATTTCAACATGAAATTAAATTACATTTTCAATAACATGGAACATTAAGCATTAGTTACATTTGCTATGATATGTGTTACCATGATTGCACCCAAGACCAAAGTAAGCTTGAGCCAACACAATTTATTAAATAATTTTTTAAATCAATTTCAAAACTCAGACTTCAAGGTGACTAAAGGAGTATTTCCTACTAGATTTTGGATTTGTTGGTTAAAGATCTCACAAAATTGATGAAGGAAACCAAAAAAAAATTGAGTATTGAAATGACTTCCACAATTGTTGGTGGTGATGATGAAGTTCAATTTCATTGTCTTTTTTAGCAAATTTACCAAACTCATACACATTTTGAATCCATAGATGATATAAAGTTTTTTAAGCGGCAACACAACATTGGACATTAGTTGGAGAATTATGTATCATATTCTAATGGCATTTTTCATTTTGGTACACTAGATATTAGAACCTTCCTAACACATTTTGATAGGTTCCTCTTCATTATTGATAGGCTAACTTTCATATATTACCCTCAAGTGGATGGATGGACTGGTTATAGAAGGTACACTTGTGTCGTTGACTAGTTCATGGTAATCAACACCCTTTTGTTGGTTATCTAGTCCATTTCCATTTTCTCATTCAATAAAATTTACCATATCTATTATACATTCTCAATCTAATTCCATTTTCCCAATGACCAAATTAATTTTGTTTCTTTTTTGATAAATTGATGGATTGTGTGGGCTCATGGGTTCAATTTTGTTGTGTGTAATGACTTGTTAGAGATTTCCCAATGTATTTGGAGGGCACCTTAAATGCATAATACTCCCTTTTAGCACTGAAGGTCACCTTTGGTTTCTAGGTGAGATCTTACATTTTTGTTAATGGCCCACCATTTGGTTATTGTTTTGGGTAGGCACCTTATGTTAGTTACACTTATGTTTACAAGCCTTACCTACCTACATGACAAAGTTTTCCCAAATGATTACAGCTCTATCCATGAGAACATGAGAACATTGATTACATAAAGCACCTGAAGATTTTTTCTTTGTATTTGAAAGCATCTTTAGTGTGGACCTCCCACATCGAAGATGCTTCCTTCAATCAAAAGGAACTATTAGAGACCTTTTCCAATTCAAATAAAAAGTTTTATACTTTATGCTATGGAAGGAAACCCTAAATTTGGAGCCTACACCTTTGAGGCTATGACCTTCATAATAGGGAAGGCCCTTAAGAATAGGCCTTCCCCTACATGTAATAATAAATAGAATCATCCTTAAGGTAAATTGCAATGTTTTTTTGAAGTGTCAAAATATCGTCAAATTTTGACCTAAAATTTACCTCTTCTACCTAGGATAAAAATTAGAGCAAAATCACCTAAAGGTTACATACCCATGAATGTTTTTTGCCTATGGTTTATCCTAAACCTTAAGGCCTAACATTACACATGACAAGCTTGAAATTTATACATCCATTAGACGGTGACAATGCCTATTTGTCAAATTGTCATCTTTCGTTAAAACAATGACAAAGTTATATAAGGCTTGTCATTTGTTGCATACAAGGTGGTGATTTTCACCATCCTTGGCAATGTAATTGACATTGTTGTTGCCAAATTGTGTTATTGGTAAAACTTAGGATGCATTCCATGTGCGTTGTGCAAGGGACCATTCAAGCAACAAGTTGAAGGCAGATATTGATTCTTTGATTGTTGAAAACCAATTGGTATTTGCATCTAGCCAATGAGTAGCAACTTATAACTTCCTAGTGCCCACCTTCAAGCTTTAAACAATGTTGGGATTCAGGATTCAATGTGGATGGAATTTGAAATTTGGAATTTAAATTCATGTGTGCATTGTGTGTGTGGTTTTGCTAACACTTATGTGCTCATTGCTACCTAAGCTTCATTCATTTGGGATGGGTTCTAGAGAATTAGAATAACTCGCAACTTGTAACTTCAAAATGTCAAAAAGGCATTAAGGTCTCATAAATCAAAAACTATAAAACTAAACTCTTATAGTCCTTTGTCATTTATGTATTGCATGAAATTGAATTGAGTATCCTTGCTTTTTGTTGAACATCTTTCATTCAATTCCACATCAAGTTTAGGGTTTAAGGTTTAATGGTCATTTGTTTTTGTTGTCCTTTTTTCACTTGTTTAATTCGTTTCATTGAGCAAGGCTCCAAGGTCTTACAAAGTAGCAATTGCACAATGGAGAGGTATGATTTTATAGTTGTCATCTTTGCATTGCATTTAGTTGAATCAAATATTATATTTGTTGTTTGTTGAACATTTCTCATTTATTTCATCTGAGTTTAGGGTTTAAGGTTTAGTGCTCATTTTCTTTTCTCATCCCTTGTTTTCATAGTTTAATCCTTTTCAATGTGCTCACTAGTTCAATCCTTTTCATTGAAGAAGGCACTAGGCTTTTACAAAACAATTGTTGATTTTGTATTACATTTAATCAAATTGAATCCTTGGTGATTTCTATTGAATGTATTTCATTTAATTCATTTAAGTTTAGGGTTTACAATTTAATGTTTGTCTATTTTTGTTGACCCTTGTTTTCACTATTTAGTCTTTTTTAACATGTTCACTAGTTTAATCCTTTGCATTAAGCAAGGTTCCAAGGTCTTATATATATAGATATTTAGTAGTTACATAATATAAAAGTAAGATGTTATATTTGTAATTTTTACATTACATTTAGTCAAATCAAATCCTTATTTTCTATTAAGTATTTCTCATTCAATTCATTTAAGTTTAGGGTTTAGGATTTATTGTTTATCTATTTTTGTTGACCTTTATTTTCATTGCTCTTCATCCTTTTCATTGAGCGTGGCCTTTTGCATCCTCCTTAAAACTTTAAATTCCATTTAAAAAAATAAAATGAATTAATCAATGTTGCATTTATTAGTAACAACTAGATTTCCACCCTCCCCCCCTTTTTGTTGAAATTATTTTTATGTAAATTTTTGGATTTTTGTTGAAGAGGTTAAAAGGAAAGGGAAGGATTATGAACAAAATAAAGTGTTTAAGGATATTTAGAGTGTTAATCTTCAATGGGTTGAGTTTATGGCGGATGAAGAAAGGAAGGTACCAAAATAGAGGGCAAGGAAAAGTTGTTGGTTAACCCTTACATTAAAAAATTTCTAAAACCATGGTAGAAGGAGGAAGGTCTTAATAACAATCCTAAAAGTTTGTAGTGCTAGTGAATATTACATGAATAAAGACTATGTCCATGCCAAGAATGAAAGATTATCTATAGCAACCAAAATATATATAATATTTAGGCAAGTTTGCCATGTTGATGTTGGAGAAAAGTTAAAAACATTGGTGTAGTTTTTTATTTGTTTCCACATGTTGATTGATTATGAAAGCATGAACAAGTTGTTGCATTTCCTTGATGTCAAAAACTTTCCAAAAACCACTAGTCAAACACAAGTGGTTAGGAGACGGCATTTTGCATGCATGAGTTGATTATCAACATATGGAAAAAATTTAATTGAAGGTGCTAAGTTCATTTCCTTTTCTTGTGATGAAATAACAACTTATAATCAACAATCATGGGTTTCCATTCATGACTACATGTTGTTGAAGATTGGCAATGAATTCCATTGTTGTTATCCTTACAATGAGTGGTTGAGGGGGCCACTTCTAGTAATTTGAAGCGCATTCTAGTGGATACCATGATTTTTTTGGTGATTTGAATCATGATGCAATTACATCCAAACTAATCACATTTGGAGCTAATGGGGTGATTGTTTTTCAGGGTGTTAAAATAGGTGTGATTGTTTACTTGAAACATTAGAATGCAACATTCTTATTAGCATGCATTGTATGAGCCATTGCACCAATTTGGTGGTTCAAATTCTTTCCAAATTGAGCATTGTGGAAAAACTTGAGGATGTGTTATAGAGCTTGTATACATTTTTTTTTCATATAATCTAAAGAGAATTTAAGAGTTTTTTGAACTAGCCAACATCATGGAAATAAGGGGTCAACGGATTTTGAAGAACATCAAAACCTACTAGATTTCAATGTTGTTCCCAATTAAGAGAGTTTTATTTGAGTATTGTGCCTTGGTTTTGAAACCACATCAAGATGTTGGCATTATCAACCATCCTATCTATAATATGTTTTTTATTTGTGATTCAGAGGTAATGTTTGGGCTCTCTTATATCATGGCCATGCTTGAGGGTTGAATGAATTGATTAAGTTCTCTTAGTACTAATAGTGTTTTGTATGTGATTTTGTTGCCACAATCAAGTAGTGCCAAACAAATCTTTACTACTATACCATAATGCCTAGATGAATGATGTGTTGAATGGGTGTCAAAACTTGTTAAATGGGACATAAAATGTGGTGGTGCATGACACTATAAGAAATTTTCATATTAACAATTAATTTTTTTAGTCATAAATGCCACATGCAATTTATTATAATGTTTAGTTGCCTTAGACAAGTCACATAAAATGTCAATTGCAAAAGACATGACATGGCACCCAGTTGCAATGGTAATCACATCAAGGTGTGACTAACATGAACTTTTCATTCAACTAACCAATAGCCAACATGGCATGGTCATTTATGATTATTTTTTATAATTAAAGTGTGTAGTTGCATATGCTTATGAGGCATGGCCATTTGCAACTAAATTTACAATTAAAATGTGTAATCACATATGACATAGAAACTTAGGATGTATACATCGTGAAATTTTTTCCACTGTTTGGATAAAATTGTACATGTGGCAATAAATAATAATTTAAAAATAAATATAATCATGATAACTATTTAATCTAGGTTAAATTAAGCAACCTATTTTAGGCTAAACCTTAATTAGTTATCCTAAATTAATTTATTAATTATCTAGGACTATTAGATTAGGTTAATTTATTAAATTATCTTGGGCTATTTTCAAATATTCTAGCCTTTAGGTTATTCCACTATAAACTATTCCAAATTATTTTACCTTAAATTACTTATTATTATTCTAGGTTATTATACCTTAGGTTATTGTACCTAACCTGTTCTTGGTTATTTTATGTTATTTTCAATTATTTTAGCCTAGGTTACTTTAGGTTATTCTTGTCTATTATAGGATATTTCACCTTACACTGAATTATTATAGGTTAACACCCTAGGGTATTTAAAACTATTCCACCGTAATTATTTTAAATTATTATAGTCTATTTTGATTATTTTAAGCTATTCCAACTTAAATTATTTTTGAATATTTTAAATTATTTTACCTTAGGTTATTTTCAATTATTTTAGTTTATTCCACTTTAAACTATTAACTTAATATTTTTTTTATTATTTTAAACTATTCTACTTCATTATTTTAGTCTAATTAACCTAGGCTATTTCGAGCTATTTTGTTATAGTTTATTATAAATGACTTTACCCTCGGTTATTTTGAACTATTCCACCTAAGGATATTTTTGAATATTTAAAATTATTTTAATAGGTTAAATTGTTCTATTTTGGCTTCAACACAAAATTAACCAAAAAAAAACTATAATGTATAAAACCCTAGTTATAAATAATTATTACATTGAAATGGTGTTTAATTCTAAATAATTTACAAAGAAAATTCAAACCACCAAATCCAACAATCCCATTTGTTTTAAAAAAATGTTCACACCTACACACAATCTTATTTTGCTGAAAATTGAAAATGATGGTTCATTTGTACCCTTTTTAGTGGTTTTCTAAAATTTCCACAAACCTACCAAAATTTGTTGTATATTTAATTATTTTTCCATTCAATAGAATCAACAGAAAAACTTCAAACCACCAAATCCAATAATTCATTAGCCATAACATTTTTTTTTTTCACACCTTAACACATGTATATTTGCAACTATAATCTACAATCAATTTTGTAGTTGCATATGTGAGTATAAATTGTTTTTAGCATGTGGCACAAAGGATAGTCCCATTGGTAGTTGTAAACATGGTTGATTTGGACACAAATCACAAACGCATGGGTTGATATTGACAAGAGCCCTTTAAGTGATGAATGGGCATCTAATTTGAATATTCAGTTTCTAATGCATTTTTATTGTTTCAAGGCATCACCTTAGGTACTTTGTGTTATTTTTTAGTAGACAATTGATAATGTGCAAAGGCATTGTTTTGAAACAATAATTAAGGCTAGCGATGAACTTGAGAAGTGGTTTCCTACCCAAGATGTGATGGATGTCTTAACATTGGTGTATCTAGAGCAATGGCTAAAATCTTCGTGCGAATAGACCTTTCCTATTTATATGACCATTGTGAAAGGCTTTTACTGCTAGCCCAAAAAGCTAAGATCAACCCAAACTTGAATCTCAAATGTTCTTAATGTGAATATTTTGGACTTACAATTTTTTTTTCCGAGAACCAATGATGTCCAATGCTAAATGGGCTACAAACCAACCCATGGATTTCAATCCAATGTCCAAAGTTTGAATTATTTTTTTTCCAATGCATCATTATGTGTTCAACTTTCTAAGTTCATGAAAGTGGTGGAGTTAGTTGAGGTTCAAATTATGGGATTTGTGAAAGATGAGAAAACTTTCTCAACTTTGACATCCATGGAGACAAGATTATGCAATCAACCTTATGAACATTTGGATTTGGTGGTGTGTATGTTTGCATAGCTGTTTTATATTGTTGATACTTTTCCTTATGACGATGGATTGATGAGAAGGCAAGAAGGGACCTTATAGCTTCAATAGCTCATTAGAAAAAAAAACAGTTCCATGATGCGTGATTAGTTTGAACTTTGGGTAAAATTCTCCTTCTCTCTTGAATCCCATTTAATTTTCTTTGTATTTCTCATCTAATGTGTAGCTTGCAAGTTAGGATCATGGGCTACCAATGAGGACAATGTCTTCTAAGACAAAGGTTCAACTCCTTCACATGATTTGTCAATTTGCTTTTTATGCATTGTAATTTGTTCATGTGATTTCAGTTTCTATTTTGAATTTTATAGACTCACAGAAATTGCTAGTGTTTAATCTTTAACTTGTAAATTGTAATTCAAGTAGCTTAAGTCATTGGTTATGACATCTTTCACCAAGCTTTGCCATTCCAATCCTCCAAGACTCAACAAATGGCTCCACAAATTTTTCTACTATAACTTAAATTCAGACTTTATCAAAAATGAAATAGCCACTATTCACATACACAATGCAACTTGAATAGCCAAATACACCATACCTCCAAAGAGGGAAAATAGTCATATGTTATTATTTTACTTTATTTTTTCTGTATAGCCAGTCAAAAGATAACTAGGCATATGAGTGTGGCAACCTGAGTCAGAGCATCTCCAGTGGTGCTCAGTATGTGATCCTGCACAAATAATTTTCACATCCAAGTTTAGTTAAATACATTTTTGCAACCCCACCGATAAAACTTAAACAAGGACAGCAAATAGGTATGGGACTACTAATAGCAAACCACCTGGACCAATCATTATGATAGGTCAATCAGAAACACTGAGCACCAGTCAGATCATATTTATTACAATCTTCTGCACTGCTTGCGGCACCTTTTACCAGCCACCACAAACTGTGCAATTATGCTGAGGCAAAACCATTTTCCTGAGCCGAACCAGCATATTTTGACATTTCTTCATCCAATGTTATTGTGCAGTATCACATATTGAGCACGACTGGAACTGCTCTTCCTAGCTCAAGCACACAACAGCCACTAGGGCCACTTTCAAGAATCCTTCAAAAAATTACACTGGGAAGGACGAGAGACCTGGGAACTTTATTGGCCTTGCCTACCCAGGCATAGATATTGTGTTTAGAGTCATCATAGAGTTTAGTAGCTTAATGGATTTTGGCCCCTAGGTAGTAGGTCTATTTTTACAGGAGGATTTTTGAAAGATGATGTTTTGGCTTGTGTTGAAACTTGAGATTAGTTATAGAGTTATAATATCTTGAAGGATTTTGGTTTCCATTAGAGGATTTTTTTGAAGACTATGTTTTTGCATGGTGAAATATTTGAATTTCCATAATTCTTCTTTTGCCATAAGATACTTTTTAATGTAAATGCCAAGGCCATAGTGTGACACACCCCTTGTTTCTGATGCTCTCTTGAGGGTGGGCTGTGAACGAGTCCATACATATGCCTAGCGATGGATGGGAACGTTGACATAAGGGGACGCTCCGAAAAACACTCGGAGCTCCGAGGGCGTTTTGAGAACGTCGGCAGAGGTCAAGGCTGGCGTCCGTCGGCATGGATATTTTGAAGGAACACATTGAACTCCCAATCCGTCAAATTTTGTCGGGAGATCGAACTTCTACAGACGATCGTATCCAGTTCTATTCTCGTGGGAAGGGGAAAATTGGTCCATTGCTTGCTGGGAGAGTAGATGTCTGTCGATTGACGGGATATGGTGGGTAGTAGAGGGGAGTGAGTGAGTGAGTGTCAACTGCTTCTTGTTCTCTTGTGTTTGTTTAGTTGAGAGAAGTCTAGAAAGATGTTGCTCAGATAACAAAGAGATTTTGGGAGTACGTGTTTTGGGGATTGATAGTGATGTGGTAAGCTGCGTAGACTGCTTCTTCTTGTTAGACTTGTGAGTGAGAAAAGAGAAATTTAGCTGCTGCTGCTGCTGCTGTAGAATCAGAGATTACATGATGCGATATTTTACCTATTCTTCGCCCGGATCGAGGGATTATTCGTCTTCCCGGCTTCACCCAGCATCTGTGTTGCCTCGAACAGTAAATAGAGCCCGGGAGGATGAATCTCGCGCGACACCAACCCCTCGCACACCATCGGTGTTTCCTCGAACACAAAATCGAGACAAGTCTCGCCCGATACGACGGCCTCTCCCAACATATGTGTTACCTCCAACAGAAAATCAAGCCTCGGACAGATATAATTCTCGCCATACGCAACGTCGCAGTCCCGACACTTCACTCCTCCTGCCCTCGCGGAGTGTGAGAACTAGAAGCGCAATGGGTGCGGGCAGGAAGAATCAGAACCTTCGCACGATGCTATTTAATCGTGATTCTGAGAACGGCTCGACGTCTGCAGGTACAGCTGCTGTTGTTGAGAAAGTTTCAGTTCTAGATGAAGTGAAGAACCTTGCCAAGTTCTCAATTGTAACCACGGTCATTAAAGCTTTAGAATGCCTGGAACAACCGTCAGAAGTCGCAGATGAGATCAGGGTAGCTTCAGAACTCCTTTCAGGACATGTAGCTAAAGCTACTGAGGAAGCTTCGGAAGTTGCATATCAAATTAAGGCCGCTTTAGATCTCCTTCTTGATTATGCAAGTAAGAAAGAGTCACGTATTTCATACGACCCTAGTGGAGCTTCACGCTCCCTTTTTGGAAATTCTACGCTGGTACCCAGCAAATTGAGCGAAGAACATGTCTCGAAGAAAAGAAATAGAGATTGTGAAAGAATCATCGAAGCTTCTTCGACAAGCGGAGATGCCGGCATTGCAGGGAACTCTAAGTCTGCGCCACCTTCAAAACATTACAAACGGAAGAAGGTGGTCAATAAGTCACAAGACCCCGAGAAGGCAACATCTGACGTGGAGAGGGCCAAGGAGTTCCGAGGGGTGCGATGTCGGGAGGGTGTGTTTGTATCAGAGATTCGTGTCGGTGGCGAGAAGCAGATCTGGCTAGGAACATATAAAACTCCTGAAGCAGCTGCAAGAGCACATGATGCTGCCACTTACCTGCGTGCTACTTACTTAGGTGGCAAGGACCCTGAATACAACCATAAAGATTCCGCATCCTCTTTTGCTCCACTTGAAGCATTGAAAGACCTCAGTCTCACCCCAAAGGCTAGAAATAAATTAGTCATAGAGTTTGCACAAGCAGCTGGGAAGGCGTTTGCAGCCCAGCAATATGAGAACTTCGGAGAGACTGCCGACAACACACAGAGATTAGTGAGCGTCCAAGCAGTGGACAGAGTGGAGGATGAGAGCCAGCAGGAAGGATCTGCAGAACCCATTTACCCCTTGCTCTTGAGTCCGGAATATGTGGATTTGGCTACTGTGATTTCAGGTTCAATGGCACGTGAGGATTAGTGTTTTGCAGGCATTTAGGGGTGGCTCTACAATCTGGAGATATGGTACATGTCAAAGTCCAGAATGCAACCTACAAAATTGTGCGAAAAACACACATTCATGCAGTACCATAGAAATGCACTGAGAGATAGAGGTCCTAAAATCCTATTTTCATGTACAATATAGACTGCAACATTGCTGTGGGCAATTTCCCATGCCACTGAAGAAGACTTGTAGAGTTTTTTCTTCAAGGTTTTCTGTGATGCCCATCAAAAGCATTTCACAATGTGGATGCAACAGAATGTAGCAGTACCAAATACAAATAGTCATCAAAATGTAGATCAACAGGAGGATGAATCTTACTGTTTCACAATCACCAAGAGCTTTTTATGCTTGCAAGTGATTGATTGACTGTTGTTAGTCCCTCCCCTAGAGACTACACTATTTACTTATACATAAATTTGCAAAACCCTAGGTTAGGGTTTGTGGATCAATTGAGCTTTTCAGAAGCAGCCAAGAGTTTTACACTTTGCTATTTGGATTCTTCAACTGTTGGTTAGCCCTGCAACAAAACCTACACTAATGGTATGCAGAATCTGCAAATCTCTCTTCTATGGTTTGTGTACCCAAGTTGCTGGTCAAATCCTCAACTAGCGGTCAGTTGTGTATCTAGGCATTGAGCTCTTTGGAGGCTGAATGCTAACTAGTACATCTTGTGTTTGATGACAGATTTGGTGGAAACCCTAAGTGGTTGAAGCTCCTGCCCAATTCTCCAGATGATTGTTCTTTGTTCTTCTTTCTCTGTTTGTGGAAAGCTCTGGGTGCAATACAAAAGCTCTGTGTGTTCTATGTTCTTTGTTCTGAATATGCTTTTCTCTAGCAGATTTGTGAATAAGCTTCTCAATTGAGACCAGAATCGATAGCGAGTAATTGGGAAACACGGCAGTTTAAGTAATTGGGAGTCAGAGGACTAGAAGCACCGGTACTGGCTCGAGGGAGATCTGTTGCATCCTGGTCACATGGGCTTCCAAGTCTGTATGCTCTTGAAGGAGACGGACATCTTACTACAATCTTCTCAATCCGCGCAACAATGTGCATTCCTTGTTGAATCTGTGCCTCGTTTCTCAACACACCTGCTGAAGTGTTCTCTCTGTTTTCCCCACTCACAGATGCACACACTCCTGGCTCGCTGACTCCTAGTTCCAGGGATCAAATGCTTTGCGGTTCTGTCGGGTACTGGTGAGTGTCCGGCTATGGGTGACTCAAGGGTGACCCTTCTCGCAGTCTCAGCCGAGTCGAGAAAAGTGGGGAGGAAGAAGAAGAAGAGGAGGAAGAAGAGATCGGTCTGCGGAAGGGTTTTGCCTTGCTCGTAGGCCTTGTCTCCTGTTCTTCGATCCTTTTTCCAGCTTGGTACAGCTTCTGGGACTGACGATACGGCTAATATAGATCTCAAGTGTCTGCAAATTCCATTGATGCTTCCGGGTTTGCCGGTTTCATCCTTTCTCTCTGGTGTCACCTCTCGCTCTCTGTCGCCGCTTCCGTGTTGTCTGCCTCGCGAAGTTTCGAGTTTCTTCGTAGTGCCATCTTCGTCCGTCTCCCACCGGAAATACGTGAATGCTTCCTGCTGCGTCTGCTGTCTGCCTTCGCGGATCCCGAATCTAAGGCGGTGTCGTTCGGTAGGTTGGGCAGGAGTCAACGCACTGGCTTGTTGTGATGCTGTGGATATGCGGGAATTACCGACAGAGCTGGACCCGTCGCGGATGCCCAGGCATGTGGCAATAATTATGGATGGCAATTCACGATGGGCAGAGAGGCAAGGGTGGCCAGCAAGCGTCGGCCATGAAGCTGGGGTGCGGGCTCTGAAGGAAGTGGTGAAGCTATCACAGAAATGGGGCATTGAAGTGCTCACCGTGTTTGCTTTCTCCACAGAGAATTGGCTTCGCCCAAAGGTACTGAGTCATGAAGTTTGCAAGAGATTCAGGGCTGCAGCAATCATACCTTAAGACTGTGCTAGACTTACCTCAACACATGTATGAGCTTGTACACAAGCAAAGTAGTATAGAACTCTTTGTCCTTTGGAGAATCGAACTTATCAGATAAGCTTTCAAACAAGCCCTCTCAAGTGCAGGAGTTTTATTGAAGTATCTCATAAATGTAGGGCTGAGCATGAAAGGGTCCCAAGTGCAAACATCGCGCATAGACTGATCTTGTAGTAACCTTCCCATAATCCTGCAAAGATTTGCAAATTATAAAACTTGAGATGTGATACTGTAACTGGGAACGGGCTTGAGATGTTGCAGACAGAAGTCAATTTCTTGATGGAGCTGTTTGAGAGGGTTTTTGATGAACAGCTCAACATTATGCCTGAGTGAGTTTGCATTCCTACTCCAAGAATAATTTCAATGTTGCCACTGCATGTCTTCAGAGTTCATAGGTACCATTTGTGAAATCAGTTTCAGCAAAACAATTCTCATGTCAAGGTACAGTGCTGTGCATTGCACACTCTGATCGTACTAGGTGAAGAACTTAAATATACCTGGATGTTTTCTTCTCTACCAATGGTATCTGTACACAGCAGGATGCTACTGTGGATGCAACTGGTGTTGGGAACTGTGCCATTCTTGTTGGATATTTAGCTGGTGTATCTGACACTTCCTTGTTACTGAACTCTCAAGAGTACCATGCACTCAGTAGCTCTTAAGTATACTGACTAGCATTGTATGCCATGAGAACCCTAGATGAAAATATTCCATAGCTTCTCAGGCAGCCTGCAGCAACATGTGTGTGCAAGCAGGGTGTTCTATTATCTGCAGAGTTTGTTGCTTATCTTTTTGAAGACTCTTGATTCCATAATATGAGTCACATGAGCTAAGCCTAAATTTTTCTTACCTCTTGAGAATTTGGTAACCCTGAAACTGTGCCGTTTTTCTGAAGCAGCAAACAGGTGTGTTCTATTTGCCAAAACTGCATGGCATCCACACGACAGTAATCACACTGCTTATGTTGTCAATAATTAGTTTTTCTCATGGCTTTGAACTTCACCTTTGTATACCTGGTGTAAGTAAAATGTGACAAGTTTTAGAGTATATTGGCAATTCATAGACCTCATAACCATAGAAGCTGTAAACTAACTAGTGAGGTGACTCTCCATGACTTGCACAGTGTTCAACTTGATAGGCTAGAACACAAAAGTCTAGGAGCAGCACTGGGACTAAAAATGTGGATTCATGTCTCGTGGTTGAATCAGTGAGAACATTCAAGTTCGTTGTGTGGGTGACCTTTCAATGCTACCCGCATCACTCAGGAAAATGATAGCGACCTTAGAAGAGGCCACACAGCACAACACAGGCCTCAAGCTGAGCATAGCAGTGAGCTACAGTGGGCGCCAAGACATAGTTGGTGCCTGTCAACGACTCATGGCCCGAGTACAGAATGGGGAGATGAGTCCAGAGGACTTGACTGAGGCAGCCATTGATGAGGAACTGAAGACAAGCTGGGTAGGGGAGGGTCGCAATCCTGACCTTTTGATCCGAACTAGTGGGGAACAACGCATTAGTAACTTCATGCTTTGGCAGACTGCCTACTCGGAGTTCTTGTTTGTTGATTCTTTGTGGCCAGACTTTGGGGAGGCCCAGTTGAAAGATGCATTGTTGGAATACCAAAAGCGCAACAGACGTTTTGGTAAGCACAAGTAGTTCATGTATGGAGTAGTACATGAAAGGACATAAATGGACAAGAGACTGGAGGTCTGAATTAAGGATCAGTGTGATACAGTTGCAACCCAACTAAGTTGTGCCTCATTTTGAATTATTAATTGCTTACTGAGGATAAACTTAAATTTTGAATTATTTCAGATTGGGCCCTGATGTGACCCTAAACTATTTAGTTCCCAGGAGATGCTGAGAGAGCCCTATTATTGTTGCCAATATCAGACAACAAGCTGGATTATAAATGACCCCATATAAACCATCTTTGTCTTCAAACCTTGCCTGGAGTGCTCCCCTTCTGCGGTGGATTTTGTGAAAGCATATGTCACTCCTGGGATATTCTAGTCAGTTGGCTCCAGCTGGGTTACCAGTCATCAAAGATGGGCAGGATGCAAGAAAAGACTTTCATGCAAAGGTTGAATTGCAGAAAGTTGTGAACACAAGAATAGTTTGAGTTGCCACTTAGTTGACAGATCTGAATTACGTTCTAGATATGGAGTCTGTTGTCACACCTATATCTTTGGGGCAACTATCTAAAACCATTGATGACCCTTGTGGACTGCACTTTCCTCAAGACCAAGAACAAAAGGACTAATAACTGTTGCAGAATAGCTTCAAGGTGCTTGCATTCCTTTTTGGGATGTCTCAATGGCAAACCTACTCTGTACTTCTCTCTTAAGACCATTCTTTGCATGCTCGCATGGTGTGTAGCATGTGTGGTTTGTGTGCATTTTCCTGATTGTGTTGCACAAATTGAAATTCACTGAATTGACCTTTTATGTGGATGCAATGGACATATTTGCAAGCTCTAACAGTGAATCCTGCTGATTTCTCCAGTCTTCTCTGTACAGATTTCTGTACCAACAATGTTATCACAGGAGAAAGTGTGCTGTGGATGTTCTGGACTGGATTTTGTGGAGTTCTCAAGGTGGTGATCCTGAGATGCACTACAAGCTTCCATGCTGACAAATCTTCAAGGCCTTTCTTCTTTCTATGGAATTGTTGTGTATTAGTTCTTCTGCTACATGTAACAATTAACAATGTACGTGGGGGCACTGATTTAGCACTTGTTCAGGAGTTTTTGTTCTGTCAAGGAGTGTTTTTTTCATGGAGCTTCTTTTTTTGCATCTGTTTATAGATCTGTGTTATTGCTGTTTTATTTTCATTTTTTGAGGAAAGGTCCTTATCAAGCTTGCAGCAAGGAGCTCATCCAGGGAATGTTCAGTTGAACAAGTGTTAGGGTGTCTTTGTCAATTTGCTTCAGTCAAAAAAGCAGTATGTGAACTACTGGTCATTTTTACTATTGACATCATTTTTGGGTTTCACAATGCTCAATTCCTCAGCATTACGAGACTGATAGTGGTATACGGATTGTCAATCATTGTCAGAAGAAGTTCATCTTACGCATTCCTTTTGGTTGCTGTGTTTAACAAAGTCCCACGTTGTTGCATACATTTCTATCATTTCTGTTCTCTTCATGATGAATTGTCCTCTGTGCTGGAAGCTGTCACAGAGATTCCAATATCATATTATTGACTGTTGCTTTCCTCCTTGACCTCCCTTTTACAGCTTTGAAGGTTGGGTACAGAGCCTCTGCACTCATGTCAAAGGAACTGCAGATAACAAACTGCAAAAGGTGAGAATTTCCACAATTTGCACTTCTACCTTGACTGGTGGGCAGTTCTTTGGGTTTTTCCATGGGCATCCAAACTATCAAGTTTGGTTTAGTTTTTGCACATATGCAAATTCAAATATTGCTTTACCATCTGACATGTGTGAAAACCACAGGCATCCCAACTAGTCTGGTCTAAGTTTTGCATATATGTGAATTCAAATTTTTGTTGTAGTCCTTTGTGTTTGTGATTCCAAATTGCTTATGGAGTACAACCTTTGATATTGTGCATTCCCTTGCATAATTGTCATCCAAGGAAGTATGATATACATAAAATGTGGATTTGAATGTTCATGTGTTTTTTGTCATATTTTATGTTTTAACATGTGCATATGTGCTTTTAATATTGATGTTGACACAAATATGGTATCCATATAAGTTGAGTGTTTGTTATGTCAGATATCTTGCATCAATATGTTCATGATTAGCATAAATGAACAAAAGGCTTGGATCACAATTAAAATTTGGATAATTTGGGACTTTAAATATGGACCACATAGTTTGATGATAAACAAAGGAATAAAGTGACTTTACAAGTCAAACAATTCATCCACATACCTAATCAATGTTAAAGGCCCTTTACTCTTTTGTACCATTCCATATGCCCATTAAAAATGCCATATGTAAATCATTGCATCTAGAGTTTTACCACCCATTGCCGAACATTCACTCATGAGTGAATGAACCCCTAGACAATTCAAAAGATGACTTGTTCACAAACAAATTTCAACTGGTAATTGTTCAATGATATATTAAAGTCGAACAATCACCTTCTAAAACTTGTGGTGGGGTTTTTAACCCTTTCATTTAAAGATCTTGTTTTGGTGTTTGTCAATAGGCTTCAAAACTCTTATGCTAAAACATTTCTTTTGTTCATTTGCATCTTTGTGTTTGGTAATGGTCATTACTTGTCATAGTTATCACTTATTCAAGGGCAAATTGTGCCTATCCACAAGTGTTTTTGTTGTAAATGGAATTGTTTGGGAGAAAGTCTACATTGTTTGGTAATAGCCCAGGGATATTGTTTGTGTATGAAATTTGTCATATTCAATTATAAAATGTGTTTTAATTACACATGAAAAAATATGTGTTCACAAAAGGTTTCATATTTTTTCAACCCCCTCTACTTTGAAACGCTTTATCTTGCTAGTTTTAAACCCCGATGAAAGTCTATAAACAATTATTGGGGCTCCTAATGAAGGGCTACCTAAACCCTTGGGTGATGAAAGAGTGGATAACACTTTTAGAGAACTTAAATGTTCATCCACTAACTTATCTACCCTACCTTGATATACCTGAAAGCATGCACTCAACGCTAGCACAAGTTATCCAATAAGGTTTGCTCAAAGCTCAAATGTCACAAGTTATAAACATGTGAAAAGTGAAAGTTTACATTAGTACATTTTTGGCATGTTTAGTGTTCAAATCATTATTTTGTGATGGGGCCTAAAACAGAACCACTTTGGATGCTCACCCCTCCTTATAAAACTAATATTGTAGTGTTATTTTCTGGGAGGAAATGTCACACCATTGTGAAAGAAAAAAACCCTTGTGAAGGTACAAAAGGTTTATTTGGAAAAAATGCACAAAGGTCACCATATTTCAAGAAAAGAACTTTAGAAGTCGTCATCTTCAGACAATGAATTCTTGAAGGTCACAAAAGCAAAGCAAGATTCCAATATATATATATATATATATATATATATATATATATATATATATTCTTGTATAGGCCCTAGCACAATTTGATTCATTCCTCTTTTAGATGATGGCCAATTCTCTTGCTTGACAAATTTTATAAAAAAAACATATTAAGGGAAGAATAAGACATATTAAAGGCTAATTAGGTATTAAAGGTTGATTAGGGTAGATTAGAGTGATAATCAAGGATCTAAATTCGATTTTGGAAGGAAGATTCAAATTTTTCTTCTCCATGAAAAATTTCTAAGGGGATTGTAATAAAAGCATAGAAGAAAAGCTTGGAAAAAGAAATTTTGATGGATTTTTATTTTTATTTTGTTTTTACATATAATTTTTTATTTTAAATCATGAAAAATAGTTAATGTAAATTTTTTGTTGTGATAAAAAAATGTGTGCAAAAATGCAAAACATTTGTTGCGATTATGAAATTGTATAATGACGCACCCTCAAACTCTTTGAAAGACCCAAATGCAAATTTCAAAATGAAAATGGTGAAAAAAGGAATTAAGATACATTCGCTCGCTCACAACACTTCGAAGGTAAGAAGGCCATGTTAAAGCTCTAGGATAGGGATTAAAATGAGTGACAAGTGAATCAATTATTCATATGGATCTACACAAATTAAACAACAAGTTAGTTAGTGCATAGTTAAAGCACTTTTGGTGCACGAGCAAATCATAGGCATACATAGATTCACAAAACTCATCACGACCTAGACTTGGGGGAAGCCATCACCTTCCCCCTTATAGTATTCTTTGTGACTAACCACGGGGGTTACACCCAAATGTAATTTTTCCTGGGACTCCCAAGTCGAGAATTTCAAAATTTTCGAAATTGGGATTCCCACCATTTTGGAGGCCTATAATTTTTTATGTGAACCTCCGATTGAAATGAATTCTAAGTTGTAATTCACATCAAAAGCTTTCCAACGATATGTGGCAAGTCACATGCACACACGTAATTCAAAGCGATTCTTGACTTTTAGTGGTCAAGAATCAAATTGACACTTTGAGTCCCGACTTTTCTTTCAACCATAACTTGTGTTTTAAGTACTCAAATGGATCATGCAAGCCCATTTTAGATTTCCAATGGTCTAAAGAAATTTTTAACCTAATGAATTTTGACCTTTCAAATTGCATTTTAAAAATTTGGGACTTCATAAAGATTCCAACTCTTAAAATGGGAGTCCACTTGGGAATGTGTGGGTTCCTTCCCTCAGACTCTTAAGAAAATGAATGTGACTCTCAAGTTGCACTCTTGGCCTACACCTTTCCATGCCTTTGTTTTGGTCATGAGCCAAAGGTTAGGGTCATGACATATAAGTTATGTATGTATTTTTATAAAATTCAAAAATGTAAGTTCTAAAACATAGGTTTTGTTGCATGTTTTTTCAATTAAAAAGTGTTGTAGAATAATATTTATGATTTAACAACCATCTTCAAATGAATTGAAAAGAAATATAAATAAGAATTTATATGTTTTGTAGTTAAATTTTATTGTTTCTAGAAAATAGATAGGACAATGTGAAAGGAAGTTGTTTTGTTTCGCGTTTTGACAATTTGTCATTTAGTGATTTTTTTCAAAAATAAAAAAATAAATGAGAGAGTTGTGGTAAAAGTTTGAATTTGAAAAAGTTTGTTAAGAAAAGTAATGAATGCAAAAGAAAACATGTTTTGCATGGTGATTCAAAGTTTGCAAAGGAAATTGGATCAGCTAGGGAATTGACAAAATGAAATTGTAGAATCAAAGATGATGAACATCTTACCATAAAAAAAATATGCAATTTTTCACACTTGAACAGATGTAATATATGATGCAACATGTGCCAAGAACAAAGGAATGGCATGTAGGGTACAAGATGCCTTCAACAATGAATATGGAATCACAGGAAACATTTACAAGGAGAACACAAAAGTGACGCAACCACCAAGATCATCAATCACTAAAGGAGATGCAATCAATAGTTGACTTAAAAGTTTGAGAATAAAATGTAAATGAAACCACACTTGTAATTATGAAGCCAAAAAAAAAGGAAAACATAAGTGAATCTACAAATTATCCCATGGACATTGGAATACATGGGTGACTACACACTATGGTGGCCCAATATCTCTATCACATTAGCAATTTTTCTTGTATTTCATACATACTTTAAAAAATTTAAATATATATTTCTTTGACAGGTGGTTTCACTGCAAAAAAGGGACTCACTTATGTAAAGTTAACACAATTGGCTTTCCAATAATGCAAAAAAAGATCAAGATCATGGACATTCAATAAGGAATGGACTTTTGAATTTTGGTGACAATTTTTGTTATGCCTACAAAACACATGAGTATGGATTTTTATTTTACAATGTATTGGTCTCATGTATCTAAAACTTTGGGATCTAGATTAATTTTTGTTTAAGAAACTAAAGATGCATTGAATGAATGGAATATGATTTTAATTTATTATGTTATGGACTTTTCAAAATCTCAAAACTACAATTATTTTAAAAGTCCTTTTAAGCATAAAAATTGATTATTTTCTTGAATTATCTTTTATGAAAAAAAATTAAATTCCTTATAACATCTTTAAATGAAATTGGAATTGGGAAAAGATGTTAATTTCAATAACATCTAAATATTAACATTTTAAGCCAATTTCTAAATACATTGTGATATGGATTTCGAAGGTAGTGCCTCGTTGTCATAAATGAGACACCTTAGAATGCTTTCACCCACACATACTTTGGAATATATTCAACCTAGTTCCAAAGAGAAACAAAGAAGATAAGCATTAAGATTAGGGGACAAATGGTTTACCTACTAATTTATTTCACCTCCATATAATCAACTACAAGCTTAAGAGGAATAACAAGAAGACCTAGACAATAATCCTTTCATTGAAAATCTATGAAGTAAGGCCCTATGAATCATGTCATCACATAAATGCAAAACAAATTGAACATAAGAAAATCAAAGGAGTTTTGTGCAAACCAACTAAGGCCCCATCCCCAAACTAAATATAAGATATTTTAAACAGTCCACAAATGGTAGGGACATGTGAAGAATACCAACCATGGTTTAAATTTTGAGACCAACATTTCATCCACATTATATTCCTAGTTGAATTCAATTGACAGTTCAATATAAGCAAGAATGGGATACACCAAAATTGAACTTATACTGTGTATAAATTTGATGTTTACAATATGGACAACTCAACTAATAAAGACCATAGGAGTGTCACCAATGGTACATATGCCCAATTCATCATTAAGAGGAATGGTGCTTGGAGTAACTACATAAATAATGACAAGGGTAAAATACATGGGAGTGTATTTAACCCTAAATCCAAGCACAACATGGAACCACATCATTTCAACTAATTTTGTAAAACTAATGATTCTATCCCATACTATATTTACAAACCCAATTGTCACCACACATGAGATGTACTCACATGTTTTGTGAACAACACATAATGGATGTGCAATTTTTAGTGAAACCTAGGGTTGTAGACATTCATAGTTTTGTACTTGTGATATAACCCATAGTGGCACCATCGATAATGGTATTCAATTAAATAGCATCATCATTCAATTGAAAAGGAGAACCATTAGGTCTTGCCAAAGGTTTTACAAAAGTTGCAAGGTTACCTCTGGTGCCAATTTTTTGGCCTTAAAAGAGATTGTTAAACTACTTCATCCACCAAAACCACCAGGTAGGCAAATCCCCAAGAGTTCACATTGACAAGAAGGTTTGCAAGGGATGGAACGACAGAAGTATTGAGAATCATGCGTCATTTTTTCAGATTTTGCATGTGTGACAAGAAAAACTTTGATCTAGATGCTCATGTTCGAATGTTTAAAGATACCATTAAAGCTATGGAAAAACAATAAATGAAAAAATTACAAATATATTCGATTTCACACTCAAGGATGTTGCTTGTGACTATTGTAATAACTACATGAAGGTTTATCCTAATCGCAAATTTGTTGATTTGGAGTAGGTTTTTTTGTAAATGATACCATAGGATGTAAAATGATGAATATATATACCTACAACTAAAGATTTTGAAGCATGAACCCACAAAATGAATGGAAACGTATTATGAATAATTGTTGAAGTTGACTAATAATCTATAGACACCAACCATTGATGTTTTCTTGATTATAGTTTTCAAATCTAGGTTGCGATCATATTTATGTATTATAACTACAAGAATGAAGATGGAAACATTGCAGTAGCATAAGGAATTGACATTATTATGTGCAAAAAACATTTTGGAACTTAAAGCAATGTTTTTTTCCCCAATACCTTAGACATCAAGGAGCATAGTGGCAACTACTAATCAAACTATAGTAGTTAAATTGTTCATATATTGTACCAATTGCCATTGCACCAAAGCATAAACATGGTTAAATATGCCACTTGGTGATATTTTCTATTTTTTTGGAAAATATCCATAAAATAAGACTTAATATATTGAATGCATGAATATATTTTATTTCAATGATCAACAAGAAGGGGTTATTTGATTTCATTGCATAATATTGAAGAACCACATGTTTTAATATGCATTAAAATACACTTTTCTAAAATATGGTTACAAGTACATGAAAATAGGACTTTAATTATAATTATTGTACTTTCAAGTTCATAAAACCCTAGTATATATTGATATAGTTTCAACTTTCATATTATAGTCATAATTTGTCAAAGTTTTGATGTAAAAATATTTTGGAAAATTTGAAAAACCACCCATTGCCACCAATTTAAAACATAATTTTCAACCGTTTATTTTACATAAAAATTCCTCAAACTTTATGCTCAACTTACAATAAATTCAATAAAAGGCAAGTTGGTTTTGAAATGCAATTTTAAAAGGTTTTTAATCTTTTCTTTTATGTTTATATTGAAAAGAGACAATTTTTGAAATTAAATTTACATGAGATTACTTTCTTGGCATATTTTACTAGACATTTGGACCCAACAACCATAAAGTGAAGACTTGTCAAATATAAAAAAGAAGAATAAATTGTGGCCACAACAAAATTTAATGTACAAGGCACATAACTAATTAAACCATTAACTTATCCTCATCATATTTATGGAATCATTGGGCATAAGTTGACCACTTGTCCAAAGTTCAGTGAGATGTAAAACATGTTCAAGGATAAAGGAATTAAGACTACAAAGAAGAAACCTATTGTTGATATGAAAGTTAGCAACTACATCTATAAATATTGTGGATGTGCATGTGGCAACCATTAGGAGCAAGGCAACTAAAATACAAGTGTTCAAGGAATGGGAGTGAAAAAGGAGTAAAAATATAGAAGATTAAAAAATAGAAGAACATTTAAAAAAATCCATGGTTGAAACCATACAACAAAGGCAAGTTATGAATCCCCCTTTAGAGGTACGTTCTATAATAGGATATGAATGGAATATTAGCTAGGTTGCAATGCCAAATTCAGTAACACTTGCACAAACATCAAAACCATAGCAAATACCCTTTGTTTCTCTACACAAATTAATGTCAATTGAAAAGGCCTTCTAGGATATTAACAAGCAAATGTTGGAAACAAGTTATACATTGAACCTTGGACAATTGTTTAAAATAGCCTTTGATATCCAAAAAATACTTATGGCAAAAACTGAAATATTTTTTATAGATATAAACACAATTGTAGTTGCTATAGATAACCGTATGCCAATTATTCAAATATAGATTGCAAAGAATACTATAGACAATGTATTGTTGGTGGGAGGATCAAGTGTTAACATTATATTGAAATAGTTGAAAACCAAATTAGGTTTACTTAAACCAAAACCTACACCATACAACCTCAAAATGGTAGATCAAATTACCACCAAACCAATGGGATTCATCAGGGATTCGTGGATGTATGTACATAACATTCCCTCTGTCAATACACAATGTCCTACAAAACAATGTGGTAAACTTTTGTTATTTTATGTTGTTAAGAAGACCATGCATTTAAGGGGTGCCAAGGTAAGACATGATTGGGGCAATAATATGGTCCTATATAGGGCAATGGAACAATTGAAATTATAGTTGTAACTAAACATTTGGGCATTAATGTGAAAAGAACTAAAGTATTGTTGTGTTGTGATTTTTAGAATGACATAATAGATGAAGAAGAAGATGTTATGTTTATTGTTAAACCTAAGTTGTTTTCCATAGGTATTATTATTTTACCTATAGGAGCAATTTTTCATATACAATCAATCCAAATATGGAAATACCTATCATAGGAAGAACACATTCAACTATAGTTGTAGAGATTGTAGACCACATAGTGGTATTAAAAATAGGAATTCAAGATGAGCATGTAATACCTTTAGAAAATATTAAATGTGTATCTTGAAACATATTATCTCCATAGATTAAGGGATGTATATATTGATGAAACACTAACTGAAATGAAAGTACATGAATTGCAAATTACAAGTTGGACATTAACTAAGGACCAACAATTGATGAAGTTGTTCTTGGATATTGAAAATACTCCATAATACGTCAAAGTGAACACACACCTTGAAGAAAACAAAATGCATGTGTTAGAATAGTTGTTAACATAGTACATGGACATATTTGCATCAACTTACAAGGACCTCAAAAAAAAACCTCCTAAATTGACCAAACATAAGATTGAATTGGACATTTCCACTCCCCCAACACATTAGGCTAGGTACATGATGAACCTTAACTATGTTGTAATGGTTAAACAAGATATTGATAATTTAGTGTTAGCAATTAGATTTATCAAACATGTAAAAGAAGCCATGTGGTTATCACCTATTGTTGTAGTACCAAAGAATAATGGGAAACTCAAAATCTATGTAAATTTCAAAAAGTTAAATGTAGCCACCAAAAAGACCCATACCTTTTACCTTTCATTGATGAAGTAATAAACATAGTTGCAGGGCATGATGTTTATTCATTAGTAGATGGATATTCTAGTTATCATAAATGTCTTTAGCACTAGGAGACAAATACAAAACAACCTTTGTAATAGATTGGGGAACATTTACATGGGTAGTTATACCTTTTGGAATAAAAAATGAACCACCCACTTATTAGAGAGTAATGAATAAAACCTTCAAAGAATACTTAGACATATTCATGGAGGTATTAAAAGATGATTTTATATTTTATAATGACATGGAAAATCATTTGGTCAAATGGAAATTATGCTTTGAAAATGTAGAAAGTTTGGGATTAGTTTTGATCTAGAAAAATGTGTTTCCATGGTATTCTTTGGAATGATTATGGGTTCATAATGTCTAAAGAAGGTAAAGTATTGAATCCTAAAAAGATTCAAGCCATAGTTAACATGCTTGTACCAAGTAATCCACAATAAATATAGGTCTTTAATGGCAAGGCTTAGTTTTATTACTATTTCATAAAGAATTTTGTGTTCATTGTGGCTCCCATTACAAAGCTTGTGTGTAGGATATAACCTTTTTTGTGGACTATAGAATGTTGGTAAACTTGGGAAGGGAACTTATTAAGCAAAACTACATAAAAACACCCATCATGATATCCCCAAACTAGGAGATAGAGTTTCATGTTCACATAAATGCGTGATTGTTGGTAGTAAGGACTATGCTAATTTAGAACATTACAATAAAACATGATCAACCTATCATGTATGCTTCAACATTGTTGAATATTGCCAAGAGAAATTATAATCCCATAAAATGTGAAGCACTAACAATGGCTTTTGCATTTCACAAGTTTAAACACTATCTTTTAAACAATAAGTAAGTTTTTTTTTAATGTAGAACATATGTCCTTGGTCTCCTTAGTTAACAAACCACAAGTCTTAGAATGTTTTGCAAGATGGTTGTTACTCTTTTTGGAGTATGAATTTATTATGTTTTATAAGCTCAAATGTACCCATGTAGTTGCAAATGCATTGTTTTGATTACCAAATTCTACAAAACCAATGCGAGTACTTGATCAAAGTTGTGGATGAAACATTATTCCATATACAAACCAGTGTGGTTGAATTATGTAAAAGAGTTTTTGCAAATTGGATAGATGCCAAGTACATTCACTCATAGTTAAAAACAAAGGTTGGATAAGATCAAAACCATTCACCTTGCAAGATGGAGTGATGTACAAACTTAGCCAAGACAACATACTATGTAAGTGTGTAACTATAGAAAAAGACAATTAATGCTCAAGGAAATTCTAAGGGAATTGGAGGAGGCCACTTTGTAACAAACATAACAACTAAGAAGATTTTAAATGTAAGGTGCTTGTGGCCAACCCTATTCAAGAGTGCAAGTGATTTTTGCAGATCTTGTAATGTTTGACAACAAATAAGAAAACTAGCCATAGAAAATTTAGTAAAGTTGGTAAATACATTTCTTGAAGAACCACTCATGAAATGGGAAATCAACTTTATTGGATCAATCAAACCAATTGGATGGTATATAGGAAACAAATACATCTTGGCAATGACAAATTATGCCATTAAATGGGTGGAGGCAAAGTTTTATGCACCAACATTGTTGCAATTATAGTGAAGTTTTTATATGAGTTCATATTGACTAAGTTTGGATGTCCATTATAGTTATTGACCAAGTTGTACATTTTATTAGTGATATCGTCAAATATCTAATTTACCATTTTATGCTAAAACATGTGAGCTTTACCACCTATTATTCACAAGGAAATGGGTAAGAAATAAGGTCACTGGTATTACTTAATGACAACAAGACATATTGGGATGAACATCTTCCCACTGCACTTTTCTCGTATAAAATAGCATATAAGGTAGCAACCAGGTATACCCCTTATCAACTAATCTATGGACTACATCTGCTCATGCCAACAAAATATGTTTTTGCTAGTCATTAGTGGAGACCACAAGGATGCAAATCCAATGAGTTAACTCGCAAAATATTTGACCTTGAGAAACTACAAAATGATGAGTTACAAGCAATAGAAACTACAAGCAGTCAATAATGAAATAGAGCTCTATGGAGTCAGCAACATCATTTAGAAAAACAATTCAAGTTCAATGACTTTTTTCTATGGTTACCCAAAGGAAACAAAACCCACTTAGGGAAGTTCACTAGGAAGGGGTTTGGACCTTATAGAGTACAATATTGTTCACCTCATAATACAATATTATTAATTATTGTGGATAAGTTTGATTCTAACCATGTGCTGGTGAATGTAAACAAATTGAAACCATATATATACATGAATTAAGAGGTCCAAAATCAAAATATTCCTAAACTTGTGTATTGGGAAGGTTAAAATACTATTAGTGAAGGTGGTAGGTACTAGATTATAGAGGATGATGAGGATGAAGATGAGTTAAGTAGTAGGTTTGTATGTTGTTGACCACTCACAACATGTGGTGGATGTACATCATCTTCATATTGTCCCGTGATCAGTTCATTTCATGAGTGCAAAAGTGTGAAACAATAGTTTAGGTGTAATTAAGACACTAACCCTAATTGAACAAAATTATAGACGTTTTGGCAGACAATTTTGTGCAAAACACAATGGCAACCTCTGCCATGAATAATTTAGCTATGATAGTTGTCTTCTCCATTTTGTTTCTCCAAATGCAAGCATGACTGAGGAGGGTTTTGTTGAGAAGTTGCAGAGATTAGCAAGAGAGCAGGAAGTAGCAAGAAAACAGGTGCGGTAGTAGCGTGCGGGAGAAGAAGAAGCAGCATGCAGCTCACCAGTTGCAGATCCAAAATGACCAACAATTCACATACCACTTTTTTGACAGCAAATTGAGAAAGGGGCCCTAACACTTCAACCGAACAATCCCTGGATGAGCTCCTTGTTGCAAGCTGGATAAAGACCTGGTGTCAAAAAATGAAAAGAAAACAGCAACAACACAGATCTGTAAACAGATGGAAAAAAAGAAGCTCCATGAAATAAAACAATCCTCAAGAGAATGAAAACTCCTTAACAAGTGCTAAATCAGTGCTCCTGCATGGATTGTTACAGGTAGTGGAAGAACTCCTGCACAACAATTCCATGGAACGAAGACAGGCTTTGAAGATTGGTCAACATGGAAGCACGCAGTGCATCTCAGGATCTGAGGACTGCAAAAAATTCATTCCAGAACATCCACAGCACACTTTCTCCTATGATAACATTGTTGGTACAGAAATCTGTAAAGAGAATACTGGAGAAATCAGCAGGATTCAATATTAGAGCTTGCAAATCTGTCCATTACATCCTCAAAAAAAGTCAATCTGCTGAATTTCAAATGTGAGCATGACAATCAGGAAAACATACACAAACCACATATGCTACACACCATGAGAGTGTGCAAAGAATGGTCCTAAGAGACAGTATGTTTGCTCCCAAAAATGAATGAAAGCACCAAAGCTATTTTGCAACAGTTATTATTCCTTTTGTTCTTGGTCTTGAGTTACCTCAAGGAGAGTGCAATCCATAAGGATGCCAATGCTTTAGATGGTTGCCCAAAAGACACAGCTGTGACAACAGACTCCATATCCAGAATGCGAGAACTGAGATCTGTCAACTAAGTGCAAACTCAAACTATTCACATCTTCACAACCTGCTCTAGTTCATCCTTTGCACACAAGTCTTTTCTTGCATCCTGCCCATCTTTGATACCTGGTAACTCAGCTGGGGCCAACTGACTAGAATATCCCAGAAGTGACATATGCTTTCACAAAATCCCCTGCAGAAGAAGAGCACTGCAGGCAAGGTTTGAAGAGACAGAAATGGTTTATATGGAGTCATTTATAATACAGCATGTTGTCTGATGTTGGCAGCAATATTAGGGCTTTCTCATCATCACACAGGAACCAAGTATTTTAGAGTCATGTCAGGGCTCAATCTGAATTATTTCAGATTAGTAAGTCTATCCCCAGTAAGTGATTCATAATTCGAAACGAAGCACAACTAAGTTTGGCTAGCACTCTATCACACTGATCCTTAACTTGGACCTTCAGTCTCTTGTCCATTTACATCTTTTCATGAACAGTACCATACACGGACTACTGGATATGCTTACCAAAACGTCGGTTGCGTTTTTGGTATTCCAACAGTGCATCTTTCAACTGGGCCTCCCCAAAGTCTGGCCACAAAGAATCAACAAACAAGAACTCTGAGTAGGCAGTCTGCCAAAGCATGAAGTTACTAATGCGCTGTTCCCCACTAGTTCGGATCAAAAGGTCAGGATTGCGACCCTCCCCTACCCAGCTTGTCTTCAGCTCCTTGTCAATGGCTGCCTCAGTCAGGTCAGATGGACTCATCTCCCCATTCTGTACTCGTGCCACAAGTTGTTGACAGGCACCAACTATGTCTTGGCGCCCACTGTAGCTCAGTGCTATGCTCAGCTTGAGGCCTGTGTTGTGGTGTGTGCCCTCTTCTAAGGTCTGTATCATATTCCTGTGTGATGTGGGTAGCATTGAAAGGTCACCCACACAACGAACTTGAATGTTCTCACTGATTCAACCACAAGACATGAATCCACATCTTTAGTTCCACTGCCACTCCTAAACTTTTGTGCTCTAGCCTATAAAGTAGAACACTGTGTGAGTCATGGAGACTCATCTTACTAATTAGGTTACAGTTTCTAAGGTTATCAGGTCTAGGGATTGCCAATTTATTCCCTAAAACTTGTCATCATTCTACTCACATTAGGTATAGAAAGAAAGTCAAAGCCAGCAAGAAAAACTAATTATCCAAGCACAAGCAGAGTGCTTACTGTCATGTGGATGCCATACAGTTTCAGCAAATAAAACACACTTATTTGCTGCTTTAGAAAAAGGGCACAGTTTCAGGGTTACCAAATTCTCAAGAGGTATTAAGAAAACTTTAGTCTTAGCTCATGTGACTCCTATCATGGAAATCAAGAGTCTTCAAAAAGATAAGCAACAAACTCCAGGCAGGTAATAGAACACCATGCTTGCACACACATGGTGCTGCAGGCTGCCTGAGAAGCTACCCAATCTTTTCATCTAGGGTTCTCATGGCATACAGTTCTATTCAGTATACTTCAGAGCTACTGGCTGTGTGGTACTCTTAAGAGTTCACTAACGAGAAAGGATCAGATACATGAGTTTTTTGTCCAACAAGATTGGCATGGTTCCCAACAACAGCTGCAGTGGCAGTAGGATCCTGCTGTGTACAGATACTGTCTGTGGAGAACAAAAACATCCTGCTATAATTCAGTTCTTCACCTAGTACTATCAGATTTTGCAATGCACAGCACTGTACCTTTACATGAGAATTGTTTTGCTGAAACTGATTTCACAAATGGTACCTATGAACTGTGAAGACATGCAGTGGCAACATTGAAATTATTCTTGGAGTAGGAATGCAAACTCACTCAGGCATAATGTTGAGCTGTTCATCAAAAACCCTCTCAAACAGCTCCATCAAGAAATTGACTTCTGTCTGCAACATCTCAAGCCCGTTCCCAGTTACAGTATCACATCTCAAGTTTTATAATTTGCAAATCTTTGCAGGATTATGGGAAGGTTACTACAAGATCAGTCTATGTGCGATGTTTGCACTTGGGATCCTTTGATGCTCAGCCCTACATGTATGAGATACCTCAATAAAACTCCTGCACTTGAGAGGGCTTGTTTGAAAGCTTATGTGATAAGTTCGATTCTCCAAAGGACAAAGAGTTCTATACCACTTTGCTTGTGTACAAGCTCATACATGTGTTGAGGTAAGTCTAGCACAGTCTTAAGGTATGATTGCTGCAGCCCTGAATCTCTTGCAAACTTCATGACTTAATCAGTACCTTTGGGCGCCAATTCTCTGTGGAGAAAGCAAACACGGTGAGCACTTCAATGCCCCAGTTCTGTGCCAGCTTCACTACTTCCTTCAGAGCCCGCACCCCAGCTTCATGGCCAACACTGGCTGGCCACCCTTGCCTTTCTGCCCATCGTGAATTGCCATCCATGATTATAGCCACATGCCTTGGCATCCGCGACGGGTCCAGCTCTGTCGGCAATTCCCGCATGTCTACCGCATTACAACAAGCCAGAGCGTTGACTCCTCTTGCCAAACTTAGAGAACGAAACCGCCTTAGATTCGGGATCCGCGCAGGCAGACAGCAGCGAAGCAGGAAGCTGCATTCGCGTATTCCAGGTAGGGGGACGGAGGAAGATGGCACTACTAAGAAGCTCGAAAATTCGTGAGGCAGACAACAGGGAAGGGGCGATAGAAGAGAACGAGAAGTGACACCAGAAAGAAACTTTGGAAACTGCAAAACTCGGCAGCATTAACGATCGAATCTGAAGTGCGCCTTTTTATCACTACCGAAATTTCGCCAAAAAAGAGAATTTCATTTTCTAAAACATACGCAAATGAAATGATTTTTTAGGGCTTTAGTTGTCAGAAGTGCGAAAAAAATAGTAATACTATAGTATCTGACATTTACTATATTGTTTTCTATTTTCTTGAAATTTTTGAAAAAAGATACATACTTAAATCATACTTTTTAGAAACCGTAGTGGTCAATTGTTGAACATTCATAAAATTTCGTTTTTTGTTAAATTTTTAATAATTTCGAATTTTTAAAAAAATAAAAAATATATTGACTCAAATATTTATTGCACTAGTTCAAAGATTATTATTGTCAAAATATTTAACAATATTTAAATTTTTTTAAAAATAAAAATAATTAAATATATATCAAATTAATTTTTTTCATTAATTAAATATTTGACAAGAGCTTGTCGAACCTAGCCTAAGTATTAACCTAATTGTCAGATTTTGATATGTAGTCTTCATTGTGTAATCATAAATACATATGATTGAATTTTATTTTATTTTCATATCTGGATTATAGCCAGAATTCTCTAAATCTTCATAAGGATGATCGCCATATTTTTTACATATGAATGAGTTGCCACTTAAGCTAAATAATAAAATTCGTCAAAAAAAAAAAAAAAAAAAAAACCACCGATTTGATTCTGCAGACATAGAGCCATACTAGGCGTATCATCAGTCCCGGAAGCTGACGCCTGACAAGGACAGGGATCGAAGAACAGCAGACAATAACGATAATAATTTGAAACTGTAAAACCAAAAATTAGGGGAGGCCGTTGGCCTTTCCAAGTGTAAAGTACAAAAAGCTCTTTGTCCAAATGCAGAAGGTTTGCATGTCGAGAGGGTGGGGGCCATAGTGAACCAGCACCCACCAGCGCACCATCCATTGGATGCCCATTATTACCCCAGTTGTGGATGAACCTCAACTGAGTTTATATTTGGTTTCACCTTGGTAACCAATTGTGTAGGAAATAGGTCTTATATATAGGTAGTTACATAGGAAAATAGGTAATTACTTGGTAAGTAGATGGTTTATTCATAGGTAAGGACTGTTTTTACTACCTACCAACAACCTGGTAGGTAGTAGGTAGGTTGTTAGTAGGTTAAGTAGGTAGTAAAAAACAAAGCACTGAACTAACCATCATGGTTAGCTAGATAGGTAAGGTAAGTAGTTTGTGGGTTGTTAGAAGGTAAGTGGGTAGTTAAAAAAAAACACAGAGCTAACCATCGTGGTTAGCTAGGCAACTGGAACCCAACAGAAAACTGTTTCTTGACCACTTACCATTCATCCTTCATGGTGCGATGGTTTGCAGTGGCTGACAGTGGGTAGGTCCCCTAATTTGAAAAAAGCATCTTCTTTGTGGCAGAAGGTGAATTCAAGCACAAAGAAAGAAAGAAAGAAAGAAACCTTGGAGTGATGGAAGGTTTAGGATAGGGGACCCCAGCCAGTGTGAGGAATTGCCAAAAAAAAGGGGCCTATGACCAGTGGCTGAATTGTGAAGATAGTTAGCTGAAGATAGTTAGCAATTAGCTGAAGATAGTTAATGAGTGCAAATGTGTGATTATGTTGCTTATTTTTTCTTGTTTTAAGAAAATATTTTAATTTAATGTGGAATTTTAAATATATATTTATATGACAATGTTTTAAACATAGTATGAAAACATCTGCACAAATTTGATATGAAACTAATGAGTATATATCACTAATCAAAAGGTTGCACAAATTTGAAATGAAACTAATGAATATATATATATCATTAGTCAAAAGGTTGCATTTTCAAAGCAGTCTAAGAGCATTTCTAGCAATGTTTCATACATGACCTTGCACAACAAAATTCTCACATCCAAGTATTTCTCACATTCAAGTTTAATTATTTACCTTTTTTCAACCCTACCCATAAAACTAAAACTGAGATTGCAAAAACATGGGAGACTACTAATAACAACCAAATTGGAACAATCAAATTCTAGCCAATCAATAGTAGGCATTAGGCTTTGTTATAACTTTAACTAACCTCAACATCCTATGCAAAAATGTTTGGCCAAAACCATTTTGTTGAACCAAATTGACATTTTTTGATTTTTCTTCATCTAAGATTTCTTTTACAAGGTTATATATTGAGCACAAGTGGAGTTGGTCCAAAATTGGAATATTTTCATTGTTTATAGTTGTTTGGAAATTACATGAAATGACTCAAAAATAGCATATTCATGAAAGTAATCAAAATACACCTTTACATAAGAGAATATGTTGACATTTTTTAGTCATACAACTATTAAGGAATTTCCTTCTATGCTTAAAAATCATAGATTCATATAGCCAAATTTGAATAACCAATTTTTTTTTACCATATTAGCTTCATTAGCTAACCCACTAGATTCGAATAGTAACTATTGCAAAGAAATTATTTGAATGTTAAGCGTTAGTTATTGGAATAGTTACAATAACCTTTTTGGTAGACCGAATGTTTTTTTATGTATATGAACATTATTGTGGATCAACTTTGAATGAATTCTGATTGTCATCATCTATTTTGGTGTTTTTTGAATGGCTAAGACATGGACATGGACAAATAAGATATGTAGCATCACCAACTAGAGCATAAGGAGCAAGTCTTTTGCCCCACAATATTGAACAAGTGCAACATTTGCAACTCCATTGTTTAACGATAGGCTTATAAAGTTATGAAAAAAAAAATGTTATGAAATGTACTTTCAATAGAATTTTGCATCATTTTGCATTAAAACACCATTTCATATAGTTTTGAAAATCCAGACTTTCACAACAACAATCATTCATTCATTTGACTTGATTTGACAAACCTATTTTATACAAATTGAAGACTTGTTAGGTGTAAAATTTAACACAAACTTACTAATATTATTGCTAAGCTATTCTTCCATTGTTTGGAAAGCATGGTCTGAAAATGTATGTCATAGTGGGCTAGGTAGGTTAAGCAAGTAATTAAGTAAATAAATAGATGAATAGGTAGGTAGATAAATAGGTATGTAAATAAGTAATTAAAGTATGTTCTATAAGCAAGTTAAGTACATAAAAAAATAAATTATTAACTATTAATTAGATATTATATGTAATAGGTAATATCTATTATCAATTACAAGTTAAATAATTATTTTAAAAATATTAATGATAAATATTTTTATTAATGAATTATTAAAATATAGTTTTTATTTCATCAATGTTTTTTAAAAAATTAATTTTTTCACATTTTAATTTGGTCAAGTTTAGTCAACTTTTCATTTAATCAAGGTTTAGCCAAGTTTTAACCAAATGTTAGTTTACCAATTTTGAACCAAACATTTGTTTAAACAAGGTTTATCCAATCTTCAGTCAAAGTTTTAATTTAGTGAAGGTTTAACCAATTTTTACACAAGTTTTAATTAAATTTTTGTTCAACCAAAATTTATCCAAGGTTTAATCAAGTTTTATTTAGCTAATGTTTAAGCCATGTTTAACCAAGTTGTGATTTGGCCAATTTTTAAACAAAAAAAAATAGTTTAGTTAATGTTTAGCTAGGTTTAGGCACAAATGCCATGTGGGCTTAACCTAAGTACCACATAAGCTACTTTAATTAATAAGTTAAATTAATTAATAGGGAGTAAATTCGGTTAATAGTTTAGGCTAAATGTTGTTGGTAGGTTTTACTTTAAGTTAATTAAGTAAACTATTTGTATATACATATATATATATATATATATATATATATATATTTGTGTTAACTAGGTTGGTAGGTTATAAGAAGAAAGGTGGGTACATAGGTATTTAAGTAGATAGGTAAGTAGGTAAGGTCTAAGTATTTGTAGGTTGATTTTTAGGAGGATCTTATTTTAATTTGGTATTAAAAGTTTACCAAAAGTTTGCACATATAATTACATAGTTTGTAACTAAATTGCGATTATAAAAATTATCCCATATTTTTTGTCCTTCGTTTCAATCTTGTAGACTATATAAGGAAGTGCATTCGAAACATTGAAAAACACAATAACAACATTAAATTTAATTTAAAAATCTACTTACCTACCTACTCCTTACTTACCAACATACTTACCTACCTACCTACCTATTTGCCCATTTACTTATCTACATACCTATCTACTTACATAAATTGAATTTTTAAACTATTTTTAATGTCATGTGGCATAATATTATTTTGATTATGCCAAATGGAAAAATATTGAATATGTCATGAAAGTTCATAGCCAATAGTTTTATCGACTTAGTTATACATACAAGTACCTATTATCTAAATGTAAGTACTTTTGACAAGTTTGTTCATTTCAAATGTGCAATGTCTAGTGTTGTGGCCTTGTTATGGCAAGGCATAGGGACAATTTCAACTTGAATGTGCATCTATTTCCACAACAAGAATTCACCTTTTGTAGTTGAAGGTATGCTAATGTTCCTAAGCCATGCCAAGTACACTAGACATTTGAGGTCAATCCTAGTGTTGGCAACGTCCATTTGATGAAGTTCAACCACACCTAATAATCAAGTGATGCTTGTTAAAATTACCATTCCCAAAATATTCCTAACTCTTAATGTACAAATAGGTACCAAATTAGTAGTTGAAGTAGTGGGCACCAAGCAAGCATCACAACATGACCATGTGCATGCAAGGAAGGAGTTACAAATGGATGATCTAGAAAATGAGAATGAAAAGAAGGTTGATGCCGGTTTCAAATCATCTCATTTTAATTTTAAATTATTATGAGATAGTGGACCACTTCATATGAAGAGTAAAAATAATATGGCAAATGTGTTTGAAGATGCTAATGAAAAAAATGATGAAAACATTAAAAAACCATTATTGAAAAAAACAAATCTAGTTCACAAAAGAGGAAGGGTAAGCAAAAGAAATGTTAGGGAATGAAAAAATCTAAATTACTAATAGTGATAAGGCTAGTCAAATAACAAAAATGCCTATTCGTGAAAAAATGTCAATTACAAAAGCAATTAAATATGCACATGGCAATGTTGGCTTTTGTTAATCAAGGTCAAAATGATTTTTTTTTTGCTAGTTATTTTTCATGTTAAGGTGTCATGACAATTTGCCCAAAGGTATTCAGATATGTAATTTGAAAATTTGAGGCATAAATAGGGCTTGAGCATTGTATGCATATTTTTGCATTCATTTATGTATGCTCAAAACTATCATTTAGGCAATTTTGAAACTAAAAATATTGAGTAACTCAAATTTCAATGATTGTGATAAATTATGTTTGTCATTATAGGATTAATGATCAAGAGTTGATGCTACTATTCTTATTCCAACTAATGGATTAGTGCATTGTTTTTAAAGTTGTATTTAGACACATTTTAAAAGGTATATACATTTTAAGGTGGCTCATTTTGTGAAAAAACAAGAGTCCACAAAAGTCCATTTACAATGGTAAATTTTTGAATTTTTTAGTACCATGAGTTCAATGATAATAAAGTCAATGTAATAAAATCCATATTAATAAGAGCCCACCTACATATTCAAAACATATACATCTCTTTAAAAAAATTGAGAAAAAAACAACTATGTTAGGGATTTATGAAAATATGGCACAAATTTTGACCATTCAAAAGTCCTTAATTAAATTTTGATTAAGATTTTTGAAGGAAGACTTTCACATAAAAGTTTATTATTTGATGTTAACCATATAATGAATCACTATATATAATTTGGAATGGAATTCATTATGAACCTTTTTTTTTTCTTCCATTCCAATCTATCAACCATTCCATAATATTTTTGTACTTCAAAAGTCCATTGTAAAAAATGGGTGTATTTTTATTGAAAAATAATTACATACTAGGTATTTTCATAATCAAATTGTTAATGTATAATCAATTTCAAATTCTCAATTTGATAAGTTTTATTATTCGTTATAGGTGTTCAAAAAGAAGACACTCTACAAAAATGGGCAATGTGACTCAAAAAATGAGCCACCTTAATGTGCATTCACCCTTAAGATCTCACCGAAGTGGGAAACAAAATTGTGCTAGAGAAAGGTATGATTAGAAGGAGATAATGCATAACTTTTGTGATGATTTTAGTATTCTCTTTGTAGTTATGATGTAATATGTATTGAAATGTTCTTATATGGACAATTAAAATTTTGATTATAAATCTAAGCATGAATCCATGTGTCTTATGTTAACATTTGTTTTCATGTTTCTTATAGGGTCTACAAACGTATGAAATTGAAGTATGCAACATTTGAATACAATGACCATTGCCCCCATATGCACTTAAAAGGTAGCTCATGCACTAAAAGAAATCTTGTCCTTTGCAACTAAGAAATCAATGACTAGATGTCATAGACGACTATATTATTGACTATAGATATAGGATATTACTTCAAATTCTATTTGTAAAAAGTTATAGTCATATATTAATGACGCATTTGACTAGTAGATGATGACATGGTAATAAGAAGTATGACCTTGTTTTTTCATTGTGCAAGTTTTTATCCATATGGCATGCATAATTGATGACAAAGTGACATGAATGTCCAAGATATTATTTTAAAATATGACCAAGATAAAGTCATTTCAAATATAACTAAGGAATGACTATGCAAATGAAGTCTAGATAAAATGATGTGTGATTACATAGACATTGTGATCATAAAATTACTTTACAATGATTCAAATATGTCTATCAGTTATTTAATATAAATATAGATAGATATAAGGAACTATGGCATGTAGGGAACTAATTTTGATTAATATTTATGCATGTATAGGTAATAGTTTTTTTATTACATTCAAAAAAATTGATATATGATCCATTTAAAAAAATTTATGTGAATAAATTAATTATTACACATTGAAATACATTTTAATGGTAAAAATATGATATATTATAAGTAATTTTTTAATTTCAAAATTATAAATCCAATAGAAGTGTAAAATGTGAAATATATATAATTCATTTGTACATTAAAATTATATCATAAATTTAAGTTAAAATTTTATATACTATATGTATATAAGGAAATAAATTTCCTTTACATGTGTAAAAATTAATAAAATTTATACATCATATTTAATGGGACTAATATGAAATATATATATATAATTGATTTATGATCCATTTATAAATATTTTATGTGAATAAATTATATGGATTCATATGTCTAAATTAAAACTTATTGGTAAAATTATGATATATTGGAAATAAAATTGTAAATCAAATGAAGGTTTAAGTTATGAAAGATATATTTTATTTATTCTTGTATTATGCACAAAGGTTTTCCCATTTACAAATCATGCGTTTGAATATGTTTTCCAAAAAATGGTCATTGCAATATTATTCAATAACAAAATTAAAATATTTTTCTTTTGAAATGAATTTACATTATATATATATATAATTGTGTATGTTTTTGAGGGAATTTTATGAAAAAAGTTTCAATTTTTTCATTTGGACAAATTATCAAGAAAATATGAATTATCTAATTATCTAATTTGTCTAATGTTGAAATGAAATATGTTCTAAATAAAATAAACATTATATTATTCACACAACAAGTGGGGTGGCTTAACAATAAAGGAGTTGAATTCCATTCTTAGATCTGAGGATTAAACTTCACAAATGACAATCATTGAAATATTTATTGAATTTTTTTACCTACTTAACTACTTAGGTTAGCTAAATTAGGTGATCTACTTGACCACTTAAATTAGGTTTTTAACTTAGTTTAAATTTGACACATCTCAATACTTGATAAAATGGAAAATAATGAAATTCAAAAAATTGAAATAAATATCTATTTTATTATTCATATTATATATAATAAATCTATGATAATAAGTATTATTGTTAAAAAAATTAATGTTGCCCAAGTTGTTTAGGTCCAAGTTTAGTAATAAAAGAGAATTATTCAATGACTAACCTAGCATTAATGATTTCACACATGTCCTTTGTGACAAATGGATGAAATGTGTCACATCATGTTTTAAATGATTATTGTTCAAAAAAATTCGTTTGTAATGACTTTAGGGCTATTAGTCATTTTGGTATTTTAATTAAATTATTAATCATAAACTCAATCATATATTTGAAGATTTTTTCTAGTGTCACATTGTATTCAACATTACATTGAAGGGTTTGAAGGACATCACATGATACCACTTAAGGATTAACTTGTTGTTAGTTGTAGGTAGGAATTAGAACTAATTAATATTATTTGGCAATTTTTTGCATTGATTTCTTGATGATCCTTATGTGGGAAGGTTATGATTCAAATATTACATGCACAAAATTTTTGGAGTTGAATTTTTTTTGCACATTGAAATGTCCTATGTGTGTGACATATGTTTCAAATTCATTTATGAAGCAAGGTAATTTTTATTTATTTTTGGTCACATTGAGATTTTCCAAACCATAGTGTTTCATGTTAAGCTCTTGGTATGTTTGGAAAGCTTTTGAAGAGTAAGGGTGCACTTATTTGGTTTGAGACTATTTCAAATTATGGTGTGGAAGCTATTGATTATTGAACCATTTTTTCACAAAACTAAATAAAATCAAAACCAAAAATTGTATTGGAATTTGGGGGTGTTTTAATGCTATTGGAAAGCCTTAGCAAATCAGATTTAATAAAGTTTATTTCACAATTTTTAAAGTTAACATGTGGATGATATTGATTTTTGAGTGGATTTTGTTGCTAGAAATTCAAATAAATTGCAAAAGTTGGGTTTGGAAGGAAAAATGAGTTGAGTCCTCAATGTGTTTGCACTTGGGCCAATGGCATAGATACTTACATTAGTATTATATAATTTGTGCATATAGTTTTAACATGTGTTTGTTGTGGGTATGGAGTTAATGGAACCAAGTTGAGTTCAAATTGGGCTAGAGGATTACAATCCAACAAGGCTAGAATACCAAGTAGTAGACTATCACAAGAATGCAAGAAAACACTTTCTTGAGCTTAGAGTATTGGATTTTATTGTTTGCCATTCCATAGCAAACAATGGATGGAAATGTATTTATGTGGGGGGACTCCAATGCATTTATGCAAAGTGATCTACATTGATTAGGGAAATTTATATTGTCACCGAAATGAGTAGCAAAATTCTACCAAAAAAATGTTATGATTAGAAGGAGAAGATACATGATTAAATTGTGTTTTTTTGGCTTTTTCTTTGTGGTTGTGATATAATGTGTATTGAGATGTTTTTCTAGGCAATTGAATTTTTTGATTATAAATCTAAGCATGTTCAAATCTAAACATCTTATGTCAAGATTTGCTTTTCATTTTTGTTATATTGTTTATAAACATGAAGTTGGTTCATATGCAATCATTAAAAATGATGACCATTGCCCCTATATATGCACTTGAAGGCTAGCTCACATTCTATTTAACATTACAAGGTGTTTGAAAGACATCACATGATAGTAGATACCACCATCCAACTTAGGGACTAGCTTGCTACTAGTTGTAGGTAAGAATCCTAATCATTTTACAATTGATATTGCATTGCTTTCTTCACCTTCATGTGGGAAGGTTCTACTTTAGATTACTATATACAAACTGAAAGTTTGGAGTTGGACATCTTTTGCACATTGAAATGTCCTTTGTATGTGACACATGTCTCATTCTATATAATTTGTGCATAATATGAATTTGTTGTGGCTATGAGGTCATTGGAACCAAGTTGGGCTAGGATTGTAACCCAACAAGGTTGGAATACCAAGCAACAAATTGTCACAAGAATGCAAGAAAATACTTACTTGAGCTTAAATGATTAGATCTTGTTGTTTGCCATTCCATGGCAAGTAATGTTGCCATATCTATGAAGACCTTGGAAGATTGAAAACAATCCATTTTTCCAAACGAAATCCCAAACTTTGGATAGAAATGTGTCTCTATAGGGGAATTGGTGCATGTATGCAAAATGATCTACATTAATTAGGGAAGCTTGTATGTGCCATTTCTAAGAACCAAAGTGTTGAAAAATAGTACATTTCAAAATGATCTTATTCCAAAATATCTGCACATTATAGTTAAGACTAATTCAATGCAAGAAAGTTTAAGGGACTTGACCATATGTATAATTTTATGATTCATTCATGACTTTTGATGAGTTGAATGCATTTGAATAGACATGTAGTAGAATTTGGACTCTTTTGGCTTTATATATTGATGAGTGGTAATTTGCAATTTGTTGTGGGTGTGTATGTGAAACACACATGCCCCCATTTGTACCTATAATAGAACCAAAACCTAGATATGAACAAACAATTGTATGTCCTTTTTAAGTTATAAACTTAAATTTTAAAAAAAGCCCTTACAAATTTGTTTTAAAATCTACTACAAACAACATCATTACCAAAAGAAAGATATATATGTATGAATTCTTACTTATGACATAAAATTTGGACTTCCTAAAATTTTTCAAGTGTAAACATGAATTTTGCACATGTTGAACTCAATCTTTAATTGGTCACCAAATCTACCACTTCTATAATGAAATGATTACAAAACTTACAAGTGAGAAATGCATTGAATCTTTGAATTTACAAGATTGACATTCATGACATGTTGAAAACATTGTTCAAAAAAAGTTTAGGTATTTTTATGTACACAATACACACAATTTAGTATTATTCAAGGACTTCCAAAGCACAATTAGAGACTTAGACATAACCAAAACACTCACTTAATCTACTATTGTAGTACATTTGACATTTATAGTGAATTTAAAGACTTCAAATGGACTTAAGTTTTTGGTTGTATCATGTAACCAAGTTCAAAATATCACTTTTCGTTCCTAAAATCATTAGAAAATGTAAGTTAAAAAAACACTTGATGAAAACATGAATGTAATCTTCACCCAATGTTAAACATAATTCCTACTTGCTACCAACATTGAGTTGGTCCCTTAAGCTTTATGACCTAGTATCACATTCAACCCCTATTGAATCCCATCGTGACTATCATTAAAAGAATATGTGCCCACTAGAATTTGGATCCTTGCCTACATCAAGGTTCCAAAACATCCACAAGTAATTGATAAATCTTGTTGTAACCCATATTTGTTTCTAGATTTTAGGGTTGTTGTGTGAAAGGAGCCTCAATGTCCACTTCATGGCACCAAAAAATAGAACTGTAATATGTCACTTTTTTTTGTTTCCCTGAGGATAGAGCTGATTTGTGGAGTTTTTGCTCACAATGCTGCAAGTTATTGAGGAGCACAAGTTTGGGGATGTGCTTTGATGTTTGTTGTTTGTTTGTATGTGTGGTTGCTATGTTTTGTAGGCAATGGAATTGAAGGAGCGGGAGATGAAGATAAAAGGAAGAGCTCTTCTATTAGCTAGTCTGTTTTTGGCTTTGTTCTTGTTTTTTAGGGTAACAAAATTTGGGTGAGTTGTAGCAATTTCAGTAGCATGATGTGGGAATAATGTTCATTACATGGAACTTGAATTTTTGGTGCTGAAGCTCAATGAACTTTTCCATTGCATTTAGCTTTAGTAGTAAGGGGTTAGGTTCTAGAAACAAAATTGGAGGTCAAATTGGGAAGATCATGAAAGCTTCTAGAGATTTGGGGAATGGTCAAGTGGCTAAGCAAACTATGGGGTAAATTTGTTGTGGGAATTTGTGAAGTGAGTTTTGTTATGTTGATTTGGGGAAGAGTATTTTCAGTCTTGGGAACTCTGAAATTGGGAATTGGTCTTTGGGAATTTGGAGCATTATGGGAAATCCTATTGGGATTTAGAATGATTCTTGATTTTGTCAAATCCTTGAGTTGACATTTGTCAAAACCTGTTTTTGTAAGCAAATGTGAGATTGGAGGTCATGAGAGTTGGGAATTAAATTTTTTAACCTACTATTCTTGAACCCCTATTTCTGGTATTTCCATCTGGGTGTTTGTGTGTGGTGTGTATCAGATCCAAGATCTGTGCGTATTGGAAGTTCTATGGGATAGGGATAGATTGCCAAGACTTGCCACAATTTGACCAGTGGGCTCAAAGAGAGAAATTAGAACAGTCTGATTCCCAATGACCTGTAGAATAGATTGAGTTGTTTCGAGAATAAACATTACATATCTAGTTTGTAACATTATTTGGAATTGAAAATCTATTGTCTTTTGATGCAATTGATCTATACATGTAAGTAAGGCAAAAATCATACAAGCCCTTCTTTTTTGGTTACATTGTTACATATGTGGGATTTGAACCTCCAAAACGACAGCCAATATCTACCATGTGCATTCTATCTCAACAATATACCAAGTTGTTAAATACAATCTCTTATTAAAACAACATGTTGAATGACTTCATTCATCTTCATTAAACACAACAACAAATTGAATACCACTTAATGTATCTTCACTTATTTCATAGACACCATCATTATCAATAACTTTATGTTCTTTAGGTGGCATTAGGGACTTCACAACACAAACTACATTAAAAAAACATTATACCACATGATAATCCTTTAGTAAAACATAATTGCAATCCAAGATGTTTGAGTTAGACTAGAGTTCCATGGGAATTAAATATAGTACTTACTACTAATATTTGACATTTCTTTGTTGAATATTAATCTATTTTTATTTTAAAAATAAGGTTGGCTGTTTCAAATGTTATTTTCCACAATTTTAACATATGAGGAATAGGCATGCAAAGTACACCTTGTATTTGTGATAGTAACTCAATGGAGGTCAATTTTCAACAAATTTCAATAAGAAATATTTTCGGCTAAACCTGTTGCAAATTATTTTGTGCCAAATATCAGTCATAGGTATGCTATGTATTAATAAAGTAATAGCCAATAGGTTTTGTATATCAATCATCAAGGTCATTATCAACTAATCATTTTGTTTAATGACTAATAATAGTCAAGATAAAATCAGACCTAACAACTAGTCCCTACGTGCGGTTTTTTTTGGAGATCTCTCAATGTTGTTAATTTGGCCCTTATTTTTTGAGCTGGATGGTTTGAGGTGGCAAAGTACCATGTGTGAAAAAATTGTTGACATTGTTATATTTTTTTCTCCCCTATATTATGATGCCTATAGTTTTAGATTAGTGTTCAAGCTATGTGGCAACATTGACTCGTGAAGCATACTTGCAAAGTTGCAAGGGAAGTGTGAAGGCTAAAGCAATTTGGCAAACTTTCATTGTGCTAATGACTTTTAGTTTAGTGTTCAAGCTATGTGGCAACATTGATTTGTTAGGCATACCTGCAAGGATGCAAGGGAAGTGTGAAAGCTATAACAATTTGGCAAACTTTAATTGTACTAATGAGCAAATTAACAAATGCAAATGTTGAGCTTGTTTTCAACAACAAATGATAAACAAGGTTGACTGTTTATTGTTTAGACAATCATGTGCCCAGAGCTGAAAGTTGTATGATAGGCAACCATATCTTACCCAATGTATGGTAGTGCTGCCTAGCAATAACTCTCAAACCTGCAAACACTTTATTTGGAGTCATGTGACATCCTGTACAAAACTGGTCAGAAATCAAAAGACTTTCTGATGTTGAATCCTTCACAAGGATGATATAGTGGCACATTCCCCTATCAAGGAAGCTCCTTGGACATTTCTACTTTACAGTGAAATTTGGGATTCAAAATCTACCTCCAAGCAACACACATTGTTTAGAGATTGCATGCAAGTAAGTAATACATTGGGCCTATGAGAACTCCGAAGAAAAAACTCACAAGTATGTTTTGACATTTAAACAGACCTATATGTTGACACACCATCAAATTCCCTCTTATCATGAATAAATAGATAGCAAAGATACACAAGGTGCTGTAGACTCCAGCTTGTGCCTATACCTTCACATATGATTTGGAGGAACTTTGAGCCTTTTGCTTCAATGAGAATTCTATAATAGAAAAATGTGACATTACTGGCTTAGGAAAAAAAGGTACGATGCAAGGGTCTTAGAGACCTTGTCCCCATGACTTTTACTGCCCATGTTTATATGTTGTGAACATTTTGTGCACCAACAATTTAAGTTGAAAAATAATCTAGATGTCGCATCTAATCACAAGGGAATCCCAAACAGTAGATATGATTGTTAGTGCTCTCTCACAAATTTGAACTTGAAACTTAATCATCTGGCTTCAAAATCAAAGTCTAACCATCATCTCTTTGTGGCATGAAGACTTTGTCACTCACCTTTAATTTATGAAATTGCAGAAAAATTCTCCATATAGCAATTTGAATGTAACATGACAGTTTGAGTTTGTGCTAAATCAAGTTCTTTTGGTAGATTCCACAAGCTTGGCCTATTCCTCTGCTGACAATGGCTGTAGTCCACAAAACCAATGTATTAGTCTTCCTGCTCTTTGAGGCAAGGTGATTTTAGATGACATCACAAGTTTAGATAGAACAAAAAAGATCATGAGGAACAAGAAGGGGATTACATCAATGGGATTGGAGAAGGATAATCATGAGAAAAAGGCAACCAAACAGAAGACGCAGAAAAAGATAGTTTCTCAACGCACTTGGCCATTCAACAAGTTGGTTTGCAAGTTGACAAAACCTCTAGCAATGACAACATCATGACCTGAGAACTCAAAGTCTACTCCTGTAATCACCATCCATCTTTGGATCCTGGTCAATCTTTCACAGTTATCAAGCAAATCCACAATCATGTTATGCCTTTAAAGATTCCAATACAACCCATCCATACCCACTGTATACCAATGCATATGACACTTTTCATTGGCTCATATGCCAATTCCTACCATAGCACCAATGGATTGGAGTGAACCCCATCGCACAAGCCGCATGTGGATCAGCGTCCAACACCCATCCCTACTTACCGCTGTGATAAAAGTAAATGGCATTCTACACTGGGCGGTCTTCATAGAGAAAAACAGTTCAAAAACAAAACCCTTATCAGGCTACCCCATGCAAAATATATATGATGACCATATGTTTGATAAATGGCAAAACTTAGAAGAGGTGCAGATATGCCCATCCACCATTGCCAAATTAAAGCTACAATGTATGGTCCTACATTCAAGAATTTTAATTTCAATGAACTCAAGAAACTGATTTGGGGCATGGATCAAACCTCTTCTTCACCAAGATGACCAGTCAAGTGATCCAGAAGCAGTTGCAATTCAAGAAGATTTGTAGATTTTCCTCCAATTTTTGACCCTGATACAAACATGACAAATTTGTCCTCACCTGCTCTCACAACATCCAAAATCTAAACATGCAGATGAAAACAATAAAAAAAATCTTTCCCAGTTGAATTATAGCAGTGTGCATTGCAGTCTTGATCTAGGTCCACATAAGGATTGTTCACAAATAGAGATATTGTACACATAGGACTTTGATTTCAGTAGCTCAAGGCGCAAAGTTGGGAACAAGTAGAAAGGGAGAAAAAATAACCTGCACCATTAAAGTAGCAACCAATGCATGTGGCAGAAATGCCAAATGCATGTGCTTCCAAGTACAGAACTTGACCAATTAATACATCCAAGAACCTTGATCCCATATTGCGGGCTCAAAATCTTGCTACCATGCCCAGACTAAAGCACCTTTTCCCTGCTATATCCATTACACCCTCCACAAACCTTGGATTATCAGCCAACCCTTAGAAACAATCTCAATTTAGTGAATAATGGATTATAACCTGAAGTTGATATAGTCAAACCAACTATAATAGTATGTTATACTCACAAGTTTTTTGAAAATGGATATTTTCTTGCCATATTGCAATAAAGATCTATTATTCCGAGTCAGAAAGACAGGAACGATATTCTTGAGAATAAGCTTGGCTTGTACCTAAAAAATAAACATGGCATGTAAGAGAATGGGATGAGATACAATGAAAAAGCACGAATGTGAGGTCAAAGCAAATTGAGGCTAACACTTCTTCAACCAGCCACAGAGAATTTCAAAGAAGAAAGACAAAACAGAGAACAAAGGACCAAGAAACAATAAACAAAATAAAACACAAAAGACACCCAACAAATTCTCCGCTTGCAACAATTGTAAAGAGTTGCAAGTAAAATTAGATAAAGATCTGCAAAGCTAGCCACCGCCAGCAAATAATGAAATAGAATGTGGATGGATCACTGAACAGATTTTAGGGTTCACAAAAATGCTAGAAGCTGTTTGTCATCTAGCAAATGCGTGTTCATGCTCATCTGCAGTAAGCGCTGTTGCAATGCTTGATGATGCATACTACTCACTAACACATCTGCAAAAGATCACATGAATGAATCCCATCCGGTTTCAATGATCTGCTTGTGGGCAAACCTACCTTCTTCAAGCACATCTCTATTAGCACATGCATTCAACGACGCCACAAAAGTAACATAAAATGGCGGCAGTAGTTCAAGAGTTACTGAAACAATTTCAGTGCCTCCTCAGACAAAGGCCTTGTCTCACCCAAATTGTTTCTGAGTGTGTAGAATTTCTAGAATAGAACCCAATTCTAATAAAGTTTTCAATTGCGATTTTATTTAGTTTTCATTGAGAAAATGATTCAATAATCAATAGCTTCCACACCATAGCTCCAAACAGTCTCAAACCAAGTCAGTGCACCCCTACTCATTGAGAGCTTTCCAAAGATACCAAGAGCATGGCATGAAGCGCTGTGGTTTGCGAGATCTCAACATGACAAACAAAACAAAACAAACTACCTCACTTCATAAATAAATATGAAGCAAATAAGTCATATACAAAGGACATTTCAATTACAAAAGAAATCCAACTCCAAACTTTTAGTGCATGTAATATTTGAAGGACAACCTTCCCACATAAGGATCATGAAGAAATCAACACAAGAAACATAGCAAAACCCATGATCATTGCGAGATTGTTCAAAGAGTTGAGTTATTGCTCTGAAACTGGCAGAAATGGTAGCAGGAGTTTGTCAATTGTGACAAAGCTCAATATTCAAATCCACTTCTGCTAGACAATCATACATGGTAAAAACTTGTCCATCCTTGAACATAGTGACACTTAACATATCAGTTTTTGCATTTGTGCAATGAAGTAAAAAGTTTCCAGTGCTCGTCAGCGATGTAATTGACCCATTGGGTTTCCACCTTTCACTTCTGGATGCCCTGGACCAACCCCATGAGGAGCATCCCGAGGTATGTAGGTGTCACGACCTGTTACATAATTCTCCTTTCCATAAGTTGCCACAAGCTCTGCTTCATCCAAAATATGGCCACTCATGGCATCCAAGACTTTGTCTCGTGATGGCTGCATTCCATTCATCACAAAAGAAACATACATGGTCAGTAGCATAATCAAGATACAAAACTCTGAAAATTTCAACCAATTTACTTTGATACAGATCAGACAGTTGCATCATGGGAAATCACAGATTGATGTTGTTTTCATCTACTACAGTGGTCTCATGGGAAGTCCAAGATTGATGTTGTTTTTGTTGAAGAAAAATTCCACATTATATCAATGACCTTGAGAAAATATAATACACACATCCATGTCAACTTCGAGGTTTTAGATAACTTGAGTACATCCATCATATGGCATATTCAATCAAGCATGTTGTTGTGGGGCTAGTGAGAGTATGTACAATGGAATTTGAAACATTTACCTTGCGGCCAACTTTAAGCTTCGTGTCAAGAGCATAGAGCTTAATGCTGTAGCTGTGAACTCCTGAAGGAGGATTGGGTCCCCTGTATCCAGGCACCTTGAAGTCATTAACCCCTTCCTGAATTTCCCCAAGTTCACCATCCTCTTCACTATCTATCTCCTTTGTAGTGAAACCTGCTGGCAAACCTGCAATCATCACACAACACCACAAATCAGAATCCAAGATTTTTAGCATACATTTCCATGTTGCATTTTCCCACAATCTTCCCTTCATCAGTCTCACACACAATGGCAGCTTCTTACCCTAATTGCAACCTTCTCACTACTCTTTCCCCAACTCAGAACTGGGGTTCTAGTTCTTCGGTACAATGCTCATGAGATCTCAAATCAGTAGTCAAATTGTCAAGCAAGATGCTAGAATGAAATGGAAGAACCTTAAGGATTAATGATCTGCACCTTTCAATGTGGGTGGAATGTTGACCACTACCCTGCACAAACAGAACAACCAAAACGATCCCCACCAGTCTGGGTTCATTTAGCAGCCAAATATAGGTATCCAACCTAACTCTCAAGAGGAACGCACCAGTGTTGGTATGGTACATACCTGCCTCTTGGAGCCAATTATCAAGACTAGACGGGTATGAAGGTTTGCAAAAGTAGGCTGGTATGTTCAAAAGTCGTTCCCTTCTATCTCGTGATAGCCGGCAGGTATCCAGACCAACACAGGAACGCACACTGAACTCACATATAGATAGATAGATGTAGCCTTACAGTTATCACAGTTGCTGTGGTGTAGGAAATCTCAGAAGAGGAGAGTGTAAGAACCATGCCTTACCAGTGTACCCAGGGAACTCCAATGGGATTTGCAGGGTCAGGGACATCAGGATCCTCCATGATTACAACTAAGCTCTGAGTAGCTTCAGGCACTCCGTACCATTCCAGAGGTGGTGATATATCCTTCACAGCTCCCTGTGCTTCTTGTGTGAACTTGCGTGGGATTCGACCACCGTGGCTGATCTCCTTACTCGTCAGACGTAACATCCCACCTTCTTCCTCCATTACTACTTACTGCAAGCAAGCAGCTCCCGAATTTCTTTCTCTCACAGGATTATTGTTCTAGCTCAAAGCAACAAAAAGAGGAAAACTATGTACAAGAGCGAGTTGCGCACTTGTTCTCAAAAATCCCTGAAACCCAGTAAACAAAAAAAAATGTACCAAATCGAACTTAACTGTTCAGATCACAAAATCTTTTAGACAACCAAAAGAAAAAACACAAGTCTGGCACAATTTCTTCGCAACAAAATTGCCAATTTCTCCTCGATTCCTCAGTGCGAGATCCACCAGGCCCGAAAAATGATGAAGATCTTGGAGCAGCACAAACCACAGGAGATCAGTTTTGAGCGGAATGGAAAGGGGGGAGCGGCGGCTCTTTGCAAGCCCTGCAAGAAGGGCCTATGTTGGTTGGTCGACAAGTGGACGTATCAGGAGAGAACACGTGTGAGATCCACTTCAGTCCCCATTATCTACCTACATAGGAACCAGAAGGTGATGAACTGCCACGTGGAGGCGTCGTAACTGCCACGTGGTGATGGATTTTGGTTGTGAAATTGTAGCCAAAATGGCAGGTGGCCAGTTTTGGTTGGTTAGAAGTGCATCCTTTTAGGTTGAAAAAAAGGGATTTGAATTAGTGTTTTTCTTGTTATTTTTGGAATGAGGCTTGTTTGAAAATTACGTGCATTTTTAATATGTTATTTCATATATTAATATTTTGAATTTTTTTTGAAAACGTTTTGGTATATTGAAATCAGGTATATTTTGGTATATTTAATGTACACAAAAGTTCAGATTTGTGCATGTGATGCGTGTTTGTTGTTGGTGTCACTCGTGTTAACTGGTGTCTAGTAGTAAGTTGCACATGTTTAGGATATATATTTGATTGGGTTTATGTATGTTCTTCATATAATTGTTGAATTATGTTCAGGGGCAAAAAATAGAAATGGAAGAGGTGAATCACAAAAAAATTCCATTGATGGAAATCCATAGACATTCATCCTTCCAATTCCTCATACCAACTTCACATTGTTGCCAGCTGATCATAACTATGGTTGTTTATGTGTAGGGTAAAGCCCTAGGTCGAGGGCATTACCAAAATAAGGGTGCATGAGGCAGATAGCTGAGTGCAAGCCCGATTTTGGTAATGGCCTTGACCAGGCTTTACCTCACATAAAGACCTGCCAGAAATTCATTATGAAAAACGGAATGCCCTTCCTGCTGCTCCTGGATGAAAAAATATGCTTTATAAGGTTACCTCCATATACATTGCAAAATTTCTGGCAGGTCATTACGGTTGTTTAGTGCTCATTGGTCATTCATATGAAAGATGATCCGTAAAGTCACCCTGTCTTCACCTTGTCTTCACCCTGTCTTTCACCCCCTAACCCTTCTTTTAGTGGTATTCGCAAAGTAAAGAAATCTCAGTATGAAATGCTAAAACTCAGTGCGAAATGGTGAATCTCAGCATTTAATGCACAAGGTTCGAGAGGAATTATAGTAGCTGTACAGGTACGAGTAGTGAAAGTTTACTAGCGGCAGTGGAGGCTCTCAGGAAAAAAGAAAGACAGGGTGAAACTCAGGAAACCGTCAAAATGGATGGTTTTATGAGTTTCACCCCCCTCGACTTTACGGATCTCTCTATTGGCTTGCATCTCCTATCCTGTTTTCAGCATTTTCCTATCCATGCCAGGTTCTTTCTGCCTGCCTGTGAGGTCATTATGCTGCAATAAACATTTCAACATTCAATGTACAATTTTGTTTATAGCAAAATAGCATATAAAGTGGCAGCAAAATTTCAGATAGTACTAGTCTTGCACATTGGGAGGGTAATTGTTTTGAAATGGATAAAAAGGAGCATTTATGCCAAAATCATTACACACCATTGATGCATTTTCGTATTTTGCAATGCATGTGGTTATTATGGATTTGTTTGAATTATATGATGACTATATAATATTACTCAGCTCATATATCAAAGTACTTGCCCAACACTAGTGAACACCATGGGGTGGGATGTGTGGTGCACAAAATTGTATCGTTTCAAAAGCAACCAATATGAGTTTAAGGTTTGAACCATTGGTTTTTTTGTTTTTTTTTGGTTCAATTTTTGCCAAATGGAAAATTTGTTTTCCAAATGGTGAAAAATTAGTGTTTTGGGAGTTTTTTAGTTGAAAATTTCGGATTAAAAAAAAGAAATTGCTAGATTCTATATTAAGTTCCAATAAATAGCCAAAAGCATGGTTGCATAAATACTTTAACTTTCATATTTTTACAGCCCAAATTGGCTTCAGATGATCACCAATTTATCTACATCAAAAAAATTGGGAAAAAAAAGAAAAATTGGTTGAAGCATCTTTTAACATGAAAATAGGTAATTCTGTTTAAAAAATTTCATCTTTTCAATTCTAATATCTAAATCTTAAAGGGGAGGGGGGCATCATTGTCATTGAAAATTTTATAAATATGTGAGTAGAAATATAAGGTGCCATATATTAGTTGTTGGATTCAAAATTTGATTTAATTAATTATAAAATAAGGTTATTCAGAAAATAAATTTATAATTAACATAGGGTATATATTATTTTTGGAATTATTTTTAAAAAAAAACCCATACAAATTAAATATTTTAAGTATTAGTTGTTGGTAGGTTCAATTAATAGTATCAATAGATTAAATTCAATTAATAGCGCCAATATGTTGTTTTGCATATGCCTAGCACAAAATGGAAATTGTGTCATGAACATGTGATAACTTTCATTGAATGGTGTTATCTAAATAGTTATATGCATTTTTCAAGATATGATGTGTTGGTTGCAAGTTGCTCTTTGTAAAATGCACACCTTTGTGTTGAGAATCATCCATTTGAACAATTATGTGTGCTTCAAGGTGCTCCTCATGTGACCACCATATATGGATTAAAATAACATTTTTAGTTTCTTGCAAAATTTTATGCTTGACATCCTTAATAATTCTCTTTTTAATATTTGGTGGTAGTTGATTGTGAAGGAAACTATGTGAAATGAAATTAGATTATATTCAGTAAGGAATCTTTGTTGGTGGATCTTGAATAGTTTATTGAATCATATGTTCATTCCCTCCATAATACTTGTTTCATTTAGTGAAAGACATCATAGTCTTACAATGTGACTTTACAATGCACCATGCTTAAGGAATCACCAACTTTAAATATCTTACTTGTGTTCTCCCTTCATACATTGATTTTAGATTTTTTTTTAAAATGTACATTGTAGATTTGTGGTATTAAACCTCAATGATCCAAGGTTGCACATTTTGTTTGCAAAAGATTTGAACCAATGAAAATCTATGATAGTGTTTTCAATAATGTTATCTTCATTTATACATTCTGGTTATAAATATTGTGGCCCAATATGTCTTAAATCTATAAAAGAGTGTTCAAAGAATCCTTCTTGTCAATCAAGTACTAAAATTTAAAAATTAAATAAATATAAGATATCAAAATTCAATGCAAACAAAAAATATAATTAAATATATAAATATGTACATATTAGAAAATTAAGTAATTATTGGGTTGGGAAAAAACATTCCCTCATCTAATACCCTAAACAAGATTTTGTTTGACATTGATGGTGTAAAACTTTAACACCTAAACCCTCCCCAATATTTAAATTTGGTAGAAACAACAAAGATATGGAATCTTTCAAAAACATGAGGTGACCAATTTTAAATGTTGGGTGAAAAAACACTAAAAGGTGAGCCCATAATTGAACATGTGACATCATTGTTGTGAAACCTTAAACCTAGACATTGCCACTTTCTCTCCCCCAACCATTGCCTATTTGCCAAAAGAGCTACCATCATTATGGAGCTCCTTGTGATCACACCTCACTTTG
>Ga0209611_10000184_pt1 | contig 78793 bp, 68 predicted proteins | sample S1TSphgellanicum_3_FD_187693 | JGI IMG/M metagenome (GOLD analysis project Ga0209611, IMG submission 187693) | Host-associated microbial communities from peat moss isolated from Minnesota, USA - S1T2_Fc - Sphagnum magellanicum MG (SPAdes) (version 2) | ecosystem: Host-associated > Plants > Peat...
GTGCCTGCAAGCCCGCGTTGCTGCATTTGGCTCTCAGGACATTGGGTTTCAGGACCTCGGTATTTGGCTCTGAGGACCTGGGTTTCAGGACCTCGATAAACGGACACTGGGTTTCACTCTCAGGACCCGGGTTTCAGGACCTCGATAAACGGACACTCGGTTTCACTGTCAGGACCTGGGTTTCAGGACCTCGAAAGCTCTCCATCCTACGGTCGTCTTATCTTTTTCCCGTCACTTTTCTCTGCGTCCACCGTCACTTTTCTCTGCGTCCAGTGGTCACAGACGGACAGACGCACGCACGGACTAAAACCCGTCCGTCTGTCCGTCCGTCCGTCCGTCCGTCCTACTGTCCAGGCCGGTTCTGCCGCAGAAAATGCTAGCCGGTGGTGAGTTATAGGCCGGGCCGGTTCTGCCGTAGAAAAAGCAAGCGGAACGCCCTGTGTGTCAGACGGACGGACGGACGGACGGACGGACTAAGCGAATTTATATATAAGATTAGTTGTCATGGTGATTATGTTTAGGAGGAGATGCATGGGCAGTTTAGGGTTAGGAGGGGGAGGTGTGATTGCCACATTGAACAACAGCTAGTTTTTAATTCCTTGTTTTGTTGTTGAACATAGTTAAGGGAAGAAGAGATTGTGCAAAAGTTGAGTTTGGAGTGGGCATGCGCAAAGTTTGGCATTGGCAAAATATTAAAGTTATGTAATGTTCTACTATGGGTTTGGAGAAGTAGTGGTTGGATGAAAGAGAAGGCAAGATGACAAAACTTGGTTTTTTGTTTTCTAAGAGTTAAGAGAGTTTTGGAAAAGAAGGTAACAACTGCTAAAAATGTTATGCATTTTGGAGAATTTGGGAGCAAAAAAGAGAAAGGTTTATTTTTATTTTATTTTTTTGTCTTTTTAAAATTTATTAAGTTATTTTTGTTGGATGGATTTTTTAAGCATTGAAGTTATAAGGTGCTATCAGGTGGAGAATGTTGAGTAGTGTCATTTCTTTTCTTTAGTGAATGGAGGTATGGGTCTTTCATGAGATGTTTTATTGGGAATTCTACCAAACAAGCTCAAAGTTGTTAATTTTGACAGACATGAAGAATGTGTTTATGTTTCCACAAGTTCCATCCATATAAACACATTTTTTTTCAATTTCTTGGTGGTTTATATTAATGATTTAGGGTTGCAAAGTATAGATATTACATGTGGGTATGGTCTATTGTTTTGTATTGGTGCATTTTATTTTAGGGTTAGTTGGAATGCCATAGAATATGGATATTGCATCCAAGTATGACCCATTGTCTTGTATTGCTTCATTCCAGTTTAAGTTTGTTTGTTCAGTTGGTAGCTTGCGAAAAATTCACTTTTGTTTTGGATTTGTCTAAAATGCATAAACTCTTTTGGATATGAATTTAAGTTTTGTAGTTAATTGGTAGGGTTAACATAAAGGGATCAATAAATGGAACCAAGTATGATCAAATGTTTTATCTTGTCGCATTTTATTTTCAATTTGGATGCATATTTAAAATATTAATTTCTATTTTTGTAGTTATATCTATCCTTGAAATTTTTTGGTGTCTAGTTTGTGTTTTAATGCAATTTTTGAACCCTAATCATAATAATTCATTAGTAATAAAAACATGTGTAAATGTCATTGTTAATTCTAAATTGGTGCATTTTAATTTCGGGTTAGTTGAAATGTTGTAGAATATGGAAATAATATCTAGGTATGAACATGAATTGATTTTTTGCTTTGGATTTGTTTAGAAAAACGTAACCTATTTTGGATATCAATTTTTATTTTTATTTTTGTAATTATACTTATCCTTGGATTTGTTTAGTGTCTAATTTGTGTTTTAATATAGTTTCCAAACCCTAATCATAATAATTTATCAGTAGTTTTAAAAGAAAAGAAAATAAAATTGTTGTGGTGTTGGATTTGAATCATATAATTTGCTGCAAGTTATGGGGAAGTTACATGTTCCCATTGAAACTTCTTGTTTCGAAAATGTTTGTAGCAAGTGCCACTTGACAACGCTTACAACAAAAGATTCTAGCTATTATTATTACATGTGCAAATGCAATGTGCTGGTTGAAAATGAGGTTCACATTAATTACAAGATCACGCAAGAAATGATCAAAACTCCTATAAAAGGACCGCTTTTCAACCCTTTCTAAATATTGGCTATACTTATTGATGATTTTCATCAAAATGAATACAATAGTATTCTTTTGAAACCTTGAATTGAACCTTTGGTGGGGTAAAATTTGGGGATAGTTGATGAATTCAAGGCACGATGAGGTTCATTCATGAGGATTTTCCATGACATGACATGCATCCTGTCGACAAATTCACCCTAAGCCTTACTAGAAAAATTGTTGGATTTTCATTAGTGAATGAAAAATAGTGATTTGTGTTGATGCAATTTTGAGTTTTGGGGTTTTTAACAATTTTGTATGAAATTGTCATATGTATAATATATTGTTTTAATTTTTCCCACGTTAAGAAACAAATAATACATGTGAAATAGAAAATTTTGGGTATCAAGGTCTAATTTTTTGGGATAGGGTTGTATAGCTAGATCATTGATTGGATTTTGTATTAGAAATTTTGACAAATATAATGTTAATTTCAGTTTTGTTCTAGTGAGTTTCATTAACAATATTGATTTAACATTAGTGTTTGAATTTTGATACACTACTTTACATTATATATTGATTTTATAATTTTTTTGCAGATTTTATGATACATTCTTGTGTGTTACATATTTCTTACAAGATTTGAAGTGTTGTTTGTTAGTTTTTTTTTGAAGGATTTTTCACAAAAGATCTATTAGTACAACATATCAATTAGTCTTTTTAGTTCAAATATATACTTTGTGTGATATTTGAAGTCTACATTAATTTGATAAATATATCAATACATGTTTTGGTATGATATTCATTTTGAAAATCTTTGTTGATCTTGCCTTACAAGTTTTTCAATTTTTGTTGTAATGTTTTTGCCGATTGTTGATTTGAAAATATGTTTGGTTTGAAATGCAAGTATACATGGTTTGAGATGTGGGGTTGATATGACATTACAAAAAAAAAGTTGCAAAACTAGGAATTCTTATGAATCTTGGATAAAAACAATTGTTTTTGACAATATAGATGTTCATAGTTGTTTTGGAATCACTTGTAACAATCTAAAAAAGGCATCTGAGTTAAAACTAAATTGGCAAGAAAGACATTTCTTGTGGAAAAAAATTGAGTAGATATTATAGGATAGGTCCTTTTGGATTTGCAAACATTTTGAAACTTGAATTTTTGACATGTATGTAATCTAGCATTTTGTAATTGTCTATTTTTGTAAGTTTAGATTCCAAGGTTGCTTCAGATTATAAGCCCAAACCTTTACATATTTCGAAAAAAACCTTTAAAAACATATTTCTTTGTGTGTTTCTATTGTAGATGGTTTGTTTTCTAGTTGGATTAATTTCTATGTTTGTTTATTCTTATAAGGTCAAATTGCAACGTTGCCTTACATTATAAGTTGCAAGAGAACTTTATATTTAAAATTTGCAAAAAAAGCAAAACCTTGAATTTTAAACCCTTTAATGTAATTTTTTTATTCCATCAAATTTTTTTATTAATTTATTTAAGTGGAACGTAAGGTAAGCAATTGGAACTTGCCTTATGTCACAAGCCTAAACCTTCATAGATTTGCAAAAAAAGATTAATTTTATGATAATATTAAATGACTAGACCTATGACATCATTTTTGTTTCTTGTTTAAGAAAAAACTAAAGAATTGTAATTTGCTTCATATTACAAATCTCACCTTTTACAAGTTTGTAAAGAAATCTTAAACCCTAAAATCTAAATCTTTCAAAATTGAAATAAAATAAAATCTAGGTTATTTTACATTAGAATTCTAAAATTAAGATTAAAATATCTTAATAGTTTTGTTGCAAGATTTAAACAGGTCCAAACATACCTTTGCACAAAACCAAATATTTAGTTTAGATAGGGTTATTTCACCTTAGGATTTTATACATAAGGTTGAATTATTTTAATAGTTTTGTTGCAAAATTTAAGTATGTACAAGCATATGTTTCCACAAGACCAAAAATTTGGAGAATGTTTTTCTTTTTTTGAATATCTTAAACCCTCGAAAAGCCTATAGGTTTACTAACCATGTTCAAAAGGACAAGGTTTTAATTATTCTAAAAATTTGAAATAAACATAAAATAAATAACCAACTACTAAATTTCAATTTGATATGGATATAGACATTCAATTATCAAATGTTGGTTTGCGTCAAATTATCAGATTTAAATACAATTTAATGGATTGTTTATTCAATGTTATAACATACTTAGTAAACTATTCAAAAACTTCCATAATAATCCAAACATATTTGATGGTGCATCTGCAAGATTGTTTGATTATTGAAACACTAGAGGCATTATTATGTCGAAAATGTGAATTAAACAAATATTTTATGCATGATTTACATCATGGACAAGTAGACAACAAAATAGTGTGCATTCAAAAAATGTCATTACCACCTAATAAAGGTGGATTATGGGGTGACTTCACAAAGATATATTTACAATATTTACAACAACAAATACATGTTTGGAACAAAAATAATGGAGAAATTATGGTAAAGATTGGAGATAATATGAATGGCATTATTTTGAATATTGTATACAAAAAAAATCATTTTGAACCTACTGAACTTTATGGCCCAACAATTAGTTTGCAATCATCAAATAATGTGGTACAATCTAATCTAAATAATCAACATTTTGTGGTTTCAAAACAACATGTCTACTCGAAGCCAAAAAATGAAACACTGAAATTTGATTTTGTTAATAATTTTTTTATTATTACAAAATAACATCACAATAGAAAATCAACAACTATTGGAAAACAAAAAAAGTTTGTGTGGAGCTTTGAACGTGATAGACAATTATTAAAAATATAGACGATAAATCTAAGAAAAAAACCACAAGAAATTGAAATGGCATTTATTTATGGGCACCCAACGTTGAATTTAAATGCATTACAAATAAAATGACATTCTACATATCTACAATCAAAATCATATAAAAAAACTATCAACTATTTTGATAATGTAATCAATAATATGAATATGAATATAGAATCTTTAAAACCAAATTAAAACAAAAGTTATTGGTTCACAAAATATGAATGATACATCCATATATATATAAAATGAACATTTGATAAATAATTAAAGTAATCAAAAAAATAAATTAGTAATGATTTATTGACAAATAATACAATTCAAAATAATAGATAAAGTATAAATGATAAACACACAAAAATAGACAATGTAATTAAAGATAATGAATTGAGTACATACGATGAATACAGTAAAAATATTTTTTTAAAAATTACAGATATTATGAAACATGTATATTTAATGTTGTCAAAGACTATATATTTCAATTTTCAAATTCATAAAGCATCTACATCACACATAAAAACTTTTCCTGATATAATAAAAAATGTATTACCAAATAGTGAAACTCTAATTTGTATGTCTTGTTAAAGAAAATTTGAACATGGGAAATCATTAAATTTAGAATTGTGAACACATCAATAATGCTCCAAACCAAATGTATATTGTTTCGACACTTAATGTTGTTGAAAAACAATTAATTGCACCACATCTTGCATTTGCACAATTTTCCCAACTTAAGGGATATGGTTAGTATGGATTGCACAAAAGCATTATTAATGTCCCAACAAGTTTAGATCTTGTCCAATCTGTATTACCAAGATTGTTGCATGATGATTATGCAAGTGTTATTTTTGAAATAGAAAAATTAGAATATAAATCAATTTATATGTCAAGTTACATTCAACCAAATATTGTAATTAAACCATTATATCAACTCAATAAAACTCAATTGTATGTCAATGCTAATATATTAGTAAGACATGATTGGGAAGCATTAATAAATTTGGCAAATGCATGTCAAAATGATAATGTTGTAACAAATCTATTTAATGAAGCTTTGAATACATTGAATATTGATAAATTTGAGAAAATTATAAATAAAGATCTTGCAAACATTTTAGTTCAAAACATATTAATTGATGAATGATGATAGTGATAAGTTTGTAACAATTTCACCAAGACAAGGTTTTCTATTTCTTGGTTTATTTCAAAATACATATATAGAAGAATACAATTATCCAACATTATTCTTTAGTCATTTAAGACCACATATATCATGTTCATATCAAAAAATAATAGAAGTAGATTTGACTAATGTTAACAAAAAAATTGCATATCATTTTTTCAATATATTTTTCAAAACAATAAAAAAATTAATTCATTTTATACTATCTTCCTCATGGATTTTTATACAGAAAGGAACATTAATGGGACATATGCTCACAACAACTAATGTATTACATAACATAAATTTAAATAAAATATTAAAATTGAACATTGGATACAAAAAGTTAGAACAAATCGGAACATCTCTAGATTACTTGGATCAATTCCATAACTTACACACATTACTATGAACATAGAATGAATGCATTTTGAAAATTGTTTAGAAACACAAACATCATGTTTGGTAAAGTAAAAAATTACTTTTTCATAAAAGGTCTTATTATATTTATTGAACCTATTAACAACTAATATTACTTAAATTATTTATTACATATGTTATATTTATTATAATACCATGGATTAATGTATACCTTATGTTTATTATATTTTGGTTTTCAAAATAAACATAACCTCGTTATAAAACTAATAAATTATAATATTTACCCAACACCTAATATAAAGAACTTTATATTTTTATCTATGTAATTTGTAAATTAAAAAAAAATCCCTTCCCCTCTCTCATGGTCTTGTTGAAATTGTTGACTCACCAATTGAGATTGAAAGAATTTTCAATGTTGTTAATGTTATTATAAATCTATCACAATCTAGGTTGAGGATTGGATGGCCTTAAATCTAAGTTGTTGAAATTTGGCTTAATGATATTGGTATCGAATGTGTTGGAGAGGACAAAGGCCTTTTAAAAGAAAACTTTGTATTATTGTGAAAGTTTTTTGGTTTTCATTATTTTTATTATGTATTGTTTAATTTAATTTAATTATTTTTTGTGTTGGTTGTTATTTGTGGATGTGTAATAAGGCAAAGGTGCACATATGGGTTTCTAATATTACAAATGTTTGAAAAAAAAATTCATGTGCTTTTACTTTTTGGAACATTCCAATGATGAAATGGGCATGTTTAAGAAAAACTTCAATGGTCTTCATAGATGAAATGGGCATGTTCAAGAAGAACCTCAATGATCTTCAAAGATGAATGAGTTGTCAATTGGTTTTGTTGTGTTTTGTTTCTTTCACAATGTGTTTCATGTTGAGGTCATATGTTATCGTGTTGTCCAATTTGTTTTGTTTTTGTGTAAGTCATGAATTATTATTATCCATTTGTTGTCTTTTCTTAAAAGTTGTATGTTTACATTTGAGAGTTTGAGGTTTAGGCCATGTTAAATTTGAGAGTTTACCATGTGAAATTGAAGGATTTAGAATCATGTCCAATTTTGAAAGTATGGGGTATAATGTGATCAATAAATATGATTTTCTCACTATTTATCAATTTGAGGCATGTGTTAGTTTCAATTAATCCTTTGTTTTTTAAAGTTGTGTTGTGTACAAAAGTCACCTTATGAGGAAACATGTGTTGCAAAGTTTGATTATGAATCTTGCAATTCATTTCCATTTTCTAGCATGATCCAAGTCAAACTTTGGGATTAAACATTGTAATTTCTCCCACCTCTTGTTATTACAAATCATAAGGATGCTTGTTGATCATACATATATGAGCGCAAAATGTGACACAATAAGCTTTTGATTTGTTTCAAAATATGTGTTTCACATTGGGTTTCTCTTTTTTAACCCCTTGAACAATTTTGTGTGTTGAATATAGAAAAGTTATGTCAATTTGAATAACATCCACACTCTCATATTACAAAACCTGAATTTGAACTCTCAAATACATAAGATTCTCATCTGAATGTTCTTTATCAAACAAATACCATAGTCCCTAAACAATTTCAGCATAAATTAAACTATTTTTTGTTTTGTCGAATTCTTCATTTATTTTGGCATAACTTAAATTACTTTTTTTTTTGGTCAAAATTTTGAAAGATTATGTATATTACTTGTGTCAATTTTTTTTTATAAAATTAGAAATCTGCAAGGACTTAAGACGGAGATAGTCTAGACACACTAGACGGTCCCATAAACTTGAAGAGAGCATGTTTATTACTTTTCATAATCATTATTTGTCAAAAATTTCAGAATTAAAAAAACCAAGTGCCAAAGTTAAGATTAAAAATTTAATTAATTATTCAACAGTTTGTTGTCGAAGTGAAAGTCCTGCTAGCCCTCTGCCACTGAGCTTAAAAAATAAAATAAAATAAAATAAAAGGAAAAAAAAACGAAAAGAAAAAGAGAAAAAGTAATAAGTAAGCAAGTAAGGGAGTTTCGAGGAAGTTGGACACGGGGGACAATTTTCCAACTTCCTTGAAAGGAATATGCTGAGAGATGCTTTAGGGGGCAGGCTGGGAACAGCGTCGCTCTGACACACCACTTATTAGCATTTTTTATTTTTTATTTTTTATTTCCAAATTGCCAAAATTTCGGCAAAAAGAAAAAAAGAAAATGAAACGGTTTTGGAAGGTTTTAATCGCCAGAAATCACCTACAAAACGCCACATTTCTATATTTGGTTTTCAGTTTGTAACCAATAATATAGAACATGGATGGATGATTAAAGACCAGTTACTTTCCTTTCTGTTTGGTGGCTAAATCTTCCTGTGGATGATCGCCACTTTCATTTTACATTTACATCAGCTTTCCTGTGGATAATCACCACTTTGGCTACAAACAAAAAATTCATTAAAAAAAAGAGAAAAAAGAAAACACTGCAGCCACTCACGAGCGTTACAGGTGTGACGACACACCGCTCATTAGCCTTTTTTGTAATGGACGAAATTTCGCGGAAAAAAGAGAAAAAGATCGAAAATGAAGTGGCTACTACAGAGGGTGTTAATCGCCAAAAATAAGGAAAAAGTATTCTAAAAATCGCCATATTTCTATATTTGCCATAGTTCTTAGTGTTTAGCCAAAAATATACAACAAGGATGATTAAAGATTTAGCTAAATCTTCTTGAGGATGATCGCCACTTCTTTTTGCATTATTTTTCCTGAGGTCGATCGCCACTTCTTTTTGCATTATTTTTCCTGAGGACGATCGCCACTTTAGCTACAAAACCCAAAACTTTTTGAACAAAACACTGCCGCCGATCAGGGGCCTTGTCGGGACCAAAAGCCCCAGCGTACGTAGAAAGGCTACAAGTTTGTGGAGATGTCGCCAGTGGTCGCAATGACGGTTTGTCGCAGTGTTTTTGGAGCATATGTATTTTAGTATATGGTATTGTGAGCTCGTCGTGTAATAGAAGAAGAAGAATAATAATAATAACAACAACAAGCGACTGTTACACATTGCTGACGCATGTAGGTAAGTAAGGAAAACGTCTCTCTATTGTTGCTCTATAATCTGCGACCAGTCGCTTGTGTTTCGCTAGAGTTTGGTAGAGTCTTTCTTGTCGAAGGGCCATCATGGCTTCTTCTTCTTCTCCTTGTCTCAATTCCCGCATAGTGTCCGAGGTTTCTGCTGCCGGGTTGAGACAACAACATCGAGATTCCACCTGTAGTGGTGGTTTGTTGATGTCATCGTCTTCAGATCAGAGTGGTTTGAGAGCGGGCAGAGGGAAAAGTACGAGTAGGAATCAGCTTCGGTTCATCAGCAGCAGTAGCTCCTCATTCATTGGTGACGATTCCTTCAAGAATGAGCGTTTCTTGTGCATACAAGCAGCTCCCGGAATGGCTTTGTCCAAGAAACAGCTTAGGAAGAAGGAGGTGCAAATGTCCGTGAATGTAGAAACGGCAAAAATCTTAACCGGCTCCGGTGGTGCGGTTTTGGAAGACGTGCCTCATCTCACGGACTGGCTGCCTGATCTTCCGGTTCGTTTCTTTCCCAACCAGTTTCCGTATCCTTCGTGACATTCTTCCTGGCGATGTTTTTGTTATTAGGTTGTAGGATCCGACCTCCTGCAGGGTCCATCTTCAGCTTCTTATTGCATTGCATCGCTTTGCTTCAGGTTCAAAACTCATTTGTTGCTTCTTTGTTCTCGGATCTAGGCAGTCTTATTATTGATGAGTTTGATAGCTGGACCTCCATGGACCCTGTGATGTTGCACAGGGATTCATGTGATTATCAAGCTGTCTGGCATGCCTTATGCAGGAAAGGAACCAGAGCTCGAATCTGAGATCCAGACGATCACTGAAATATTCTTATAGCTTGCTCTCAGTTTCCTTCCGTTGTTTCCCCTAACCTGATGTGCTGATCTGCTCTGTGCAATGTGCAGACATATGCCAATCCTTTGAAGCACCACCCTGCCTACTCAGCTGTGAGGTAAGGAATGAAAATTTTACATGTCACTTGCCTAATGCCTTGCAGGAGTTGAGGATTCAAGAGCAACAACATGCCAACATGTAGAAAGTTTGTCAAAGGAAGTGCCAAAGAGATACACACTCATTGGTCCAAAAGATGTGGACTGCACACTGTCATATTGAATGCCAGTGTTTCGGTTCTTTTGTTTTTCTTTGTTTCATTCATTATTTTTGTCTTCACTGGGTGATGTCTGCAAGCCTCGTAGAGCTCTCTTTGCCATGTTTTTCAACAGGCTTGTGTGGTGGGCTGGCTTGTAATGCAGACAATATTTTGTGGAAAACACAGATGTTGTTGCAAAGGATGTAAGTCGACCTTTTTCTTTTCCCTTAGCATAGAATAGTGAAGCATGTTGTAGGATTCATAAAGCTGATGGCTGATAATCTTAACCATGATATTGCAGTTTTATTTTCAGATCTACAACTGTTAACAGAGGAATGGGAACTGGAATACTGGTGGAAACAGTAGAATGGGTACTATGTTGATTTTTGTAAGGCTATGTTTCTTTTCATGGTTGTCAGAATATGGCTAAGCAGGGTCTGTGTCAAACAGGTGGTTGTGAACTTGAACACAGCTGGAGATGGTATTCACTTTCGACGAGCTGGACCTCGAGACAAGGTTATCTCTCTGTCCCTCTCTCGTGTCAGCTTGCCCAAAAAACTTAACTCTGGTGTGCAGAGAGGAAAAGTAGGGTCTTAATATTGACTTTCTGGACATGAAGAATTTTTTGCAGAAAACCATGGTGCTTGCTGATAGCCCTTAGCTACCATGTACTGAATGCCAGGAGTGAATTTAGAGCTTGAGTTCTGGACATGCAGAGTATTGGTCTAGATTTGTGTCCATTCGAAGTGTTGTACTGGCTGTGATGTTAGTAGTCATGTCTCTCTCTGATTTTCCTGTTTACATGACTTGCAGATATACTTCAGGTCAGAGGAAGTGAGGGCGTGCATAGTAACCTGTGGAGGCTTGTGCCCTGGTCTTAACACTGTCATTCGTGAGATAGTTTGTGGGCTGTGGACTCAGTATGATGTGAGAGAAATCTATGGTATTCATGTGAGCAACATCTTCCCACCTGAACACCTTTTACATATGACATAAGAATAAATAGGTGATCCATATGCTTTAGACGAACTTGTGCATGGCATGATGTGTGAGGCCAAGTGCATCTACGCATAACATGGGGAACTCTGGACTTCTGTAGTTTTAAACTTTGTTCTCTTTCTGATGTGGCATTTGCTCCTCAAAACAGCTCTGGAGTTTTAATAGATTTGTACATCACATGTATTGTCCTACACTGGTTTGAGAGCTATACTGTTGTCTTTCTTTCTGAGTTTTCCTCTAGGGATGAGGGAATGGAGAAAGTGAATGAGTGATGTCCACATGCTGTGCAGGGAGGTTATCGAGGCTTCTATTCACAGAACACTACTGATTTGAGCCCCAAGGTTGTAAATGATATTCACAAGCGGGGAGGCACTATCCTAGGCACCTCACGAGGTGGCCATGACACTTCAAAGATTGTTGACTCCATTGAAGACCGTGGTATCAATCAGGTGAAAGCAGCAACTTCTGGGCATAAAAGTTTATCTGGTAGTCAGTTTCTCACAAAAATTTGTGCCATTTTTTAGTTGTGTTACAGATGGACACCTCTTATCTAAACCTACAATCCAGCACCTTGGAGAAACTGACTGAGAATTGCTATGTTTTGTCAATGCACAGGTCTACATCATTGGGGGTGATGGCACTCAAAGAGGAGCAAATGTGATTCATGAGGCATGTGCTCTTTCCCTCTTTGTTGTGGTGCACAGTGGCTTTTGCTTTCAATAGATTAGTGTCAATGTCAATCAAGGTTGCTCAGGAGAATTTGTATCCTAGTTTCACAAGCAAGTCCTCAGCAACCTGTTCAAAGCACCTTCCTTCACTCGAGGAGATGTTACCTACATCAAGCTAGTGAAGTCATGAATCACATTGTACTGTGCTGTGGCTCTCACAAATTTGTCCATGTGATGCATCCGAACAGAGAGACTCTGAAACTCATCACTAATGTTTGTGGGATGTTGGTGCATTTTCAAACTGCAGGAGTGTAAGAGACGGGGTTTGAAAGTGGTTGTTGCAGGTATTCCAAAGACAATTGATAATGACATTGAAGTAAGTAGCAGATGTGCACATTGGTGCAATCTGAGATTTAGCACTTTATTACTTGTGGTTTCAACTTGGCAGATCTGTTATAAACTTGGGAATCCAACATTCGAAAGATCATGTTCATTCTCAATCTACTGAGAATGTAGAATGTATATATGTGCTTGCTTCAGGAAAAAGACTGGGTTGTGCATCATATTAAAAGAACAGTACTTTAAATAAAGTGAACAGCAAAGTCCAGGTGCTGAAATTGTGTCTTAAATGTTTTTGAGAGAGTTCCTCTCTGCAATCACATTGATTTCTGATGAAGTTAGCATGCTGAGTGTTAAAAAGAGTGCAGGCCTCAGTAGATTATAACCCTAATCCCACATTTCAACAACCCATATTGTCTAAGCAAATTGACATCTAATATGGTGAATACCACAAATGTCTCAATTTTGTTTTTGGTGTGGGTTGATGGCTGTAGATTATAGACAAGTCATTTGGGTTTGATACAGCAGTGGAAGAGGCTCAACGGGCAATCAATGCAGCACATGTTGAAGCAGAGAGCACCCACAATGGTGTTGGCTTGGTCAAGCTTATGGGACGCTACAGTGGTGGGGTTCCTTTCTTACATAGCAACTTTTTTTCCTTGGTGCAAAATCTGAATTGCTCTAAATGTGCATTAGCCTTTTGTAAAACATATGGTATGGGGAGATCTTCTTGGTATCAAGACTGACCAGGGAAATTGTTGGTGCAGGATATATTGCTATGCATGCTACTCTTGCTAGTCGTGATGTGGTAGGTTCTGCTTTCCCCAATCTTGAAGTGGTTTTACAGTTCTATGCTTTTCTTCAGGTTTGAGTGCTGTTGGTTCTAAAACTTTGCAATAAGCTCTTCAAACTTCATGAGGATGTTCTATTACTCTTATTCCATTGACAGTTGTTGGTCCTTCTAAGTTTGTTTTGGTTATCTTAGCATGTGGTGAATCGGAGACAGATCGGGTCTCTCTCTTTTCCCTTTCCACTTTTTCAAAGAGCAACATGCTGTGCATATGCACATTCCCTGCTTGATGAAGTGGATATAGTGCATTCAAGTAGTCCTCATTGGTCTTTTGAAAGAACATGTTGAGGGTGCAGGAGACCCCAACCACCATGCTTTATGTAGGCCTGTCTCTGCCTTTGGCTTAGATGCTTGCTTGTATTGAGGTAAAGCTAAATTGAAATGGAGCTTGAAGGAGATAATAATGACTGCATATGCTGACATATGTGACTAGTGTTCAGAAGCAACAACTCAGGACTTGCTTTTTTGCACAAATTTTTGCTCTAAGTTTTCAGCAGATCAAAATATACTTTTGTAAACCCACTGCTAGGAGTTGATGAACCGAGTTGGTAGTAATGGCAGCTAGTAGGTATCATTTGTGAATCTGACAGTGTGATGCTTTGTGAGTTACACTCACAAGGTTATGACTGTAGTTGTACTTGTTGTGCTTATGTCAACAGTACATATGTTCTGTCACCTTACATGATTTTTTGGTGTTTCACTCTGCAATTACATTGATCATCTCTGTTTGATTAGAGGCAACACAATGAACACTTTTCCTGTGTAGCCCTAATGGATTTGATTAAAGTTGTCTGTCCCTACATGTTGACCTTATTAGAGCACTTGGATTGCTTGAGTGCAGGATTTATGCTTGATACCAGAAGCACCATTTTACACAGATGGACCTGGTGGGCTGTATGAGTTTGCGAAGAAAAGGTTGTGTGAAAATGGACACATGGTAATTGTGGTGGCAGAAGGTGCTGGCCAGGAGTTGATTGCAGAGAGCATGGGTTCTTTGGACAAGCTCAGTGATGCCTCTGGAAACCGCTTACTTCTTGATGTTGGTCTTTGGCTCCGCCAAAATCTGAAAGTAAGATCAAGCATCTGAAAGTTATTTCAAGTGCTCTGTATTTCTTTGTTAGGAGAGAGCTTTCAAATCCCTAAGTCATTTACCAACTGCATCCTTTTGGTTAACAATGTCAGTCAGTTTAATGCAATAATTGGTTGTTCAGAGCTGTTGGGAAATATTCTCCTTCATTCAAATCTGTGCTTTGATGTGCCAGGTGATCAGTTCTGACTTTTTGTTGTGGGCTACTCTTGCAGGAGCATTTTGTGAAGGAATTTAAAGAGCCCCTCAACTTGAAGTACATAGGTAATGTGAACGGGTCAAAATCCTCTGTTCATCAAGTTGCCTGCTCCCTGTAAAAAGTAAGGAATGATGTAGGAATGATGCAGCTCACTTGAGAAGGTTCTTGATATGCTGTTACAGATCCAACATACATGATTCGAGCTATCCCTAGTAATGCTTCAGACAATGTCTACTGCACCCTACTGGCCCACAGTGCCATTCATGGTGCAATGGCAGGGTATTGTGGTTTTACAGTTGGCCCTGTCAATAATCGTCATTGCTACATTCCTATCAGTGTAAGTTCCACAAATATTTTGATGGTTGCATGCTATGTTCAAGGTGGTCAAGAGGTCAATGGAAAGGTTTCTGCAGGGCCCATAATTTCTGCCTTTGGAAAATCTGTGTACACATTAAGGGGTACCTCATTGTTTGAACTTTTGTGGATTGGTGATACATGTAATCCCTAACAGTGGCTTTGAATAAATACCATCAAATCCTTTTCCTTCTTGCCTGATTTTAAACTTGGCTCTTTGTTTCTTCTCTCAGAGAGTGACAGCAACACAGCGACAGGTAAATACTGCAGACCGTATGTGGGCTCGTCTACTGTCATCAACAAACCAGCCCAACTTCCTGCGTTACAAGAAGTTCATGCAACAGCTACGTAACCAGAATGCTTTGAAGAAATCTCTGAAAATAGAGAGTTGTGTTGATGTGGCAAACTCAAACTCTGCACCTATTTCTCTGTCTTCTTCCACTGTAAGCACCTACTAGCCATTTTCTGCAGTTTTTTTTTCAGTATTATCATTTTCACAACTGATAAATGCTCAGAACATATTTAGCTGTTTTGTTCATTTGGCAAAAGGAATGAACTCAGGTTATTCTCTTCCTAAAAACCTTGACATGGTTTGCTTCAATGGATTGTGTGTTCCACTCAGCAACTAGGTGTTCACAATCATCTCACCATTCTAACAACTTTAGTGTACAACTGGAGCATCTCAAGTCAATCTGCTGTAGATGCTGCTTCTGCAGTTGACATTCTGGACATATACATAGCCCTGAGTAGTATGTGTTTAGAGATATACAAGGACAAAACTTAATAATACAAGGAAAGAATGATACTCTTACTACCAAAGCAACCTTGAGATGGTATTGTTTTCCTTGGTTGAAACTTGTGGGAACACTCTAAACTAATCTCCAGAATGATCAATCGCTGGTCATGATAATGTTTCTTATATGTGATTGTATTTTCACCAGGACGGGAGTGGAAACGGAAGCCTTGCAAGAGCAAATGAAACAATTCCACAGATCGAGACACATGGCAGACAGTAGGCACAGTTGGACAAAGAGGAGGCATCATCATTTTTGACAACTCCAGTAGCCTGGTGACCCAAGTGGAAGTCACAACCACAACTGCTGCTTGTTGATCACTTCAATGTTGGAAATTATATATCTACCTACCGATTGCACATCCTCATCTGTGAAGGCACCACCTACTGCAAGATAGGGTAAAATCTCCTCATTGAACCTTCAAACCTTCACCCCTGTGTGAGAATGTTGAACCTATTCTATTCATAAATTCTTCAGTTCTTAAGAAACTTTCTATTACATCTACAAGGAGCATAATCTGAGAGGAGGCTGGCCCAACATTAGAGAGCCTGGGAGGGACCAACACCAGACACAAAGTAAAAGAACCCTTGAGATTCTCCTGGGACCATTTTGAACTATCCTTCTTACAGGTTAGCAGTTCAGCTAGGGGAAGACAAACTACTTCCCCAAGTGAATATATTAGTAACATTAGAATTCTGTTTTCATACTTGGGAGGAGGGGGAGGGGAGCAACACACACAGTTTTGAGGTTGTCTTCCTTTCCTCATATTGGGTACCCAAGTTCAAACACCATGAGGACAAATAGGTGCATGATTGTAGAATCAGCATCAGATTGATTACAAAAATGAGCTCAGGAAGAAACTTGTCAATTGCAGCTGAACTAGATCAGATGGTTCCAAAAGTAAGTGTTTCGTTCTGTTGTCTTTATTGCACTGCACTTAACAATTCCCTCACAAAAAAGCTTCATTTGTTTACCGCTTTTGGTTAGTAAGGATTGGATCTGAATTAAAACAAGTTTTCAAAACCAGAATTGGAAAAGGAACTGATGTTTTTTTAAAGAATTGGTCGGGTATTGACTTTTGAACATGAAGAAAGGAATTGAGATCGTATGAGATAAACTTTCTTGAGTTGATTAAAAAGATAAATCATAAGTACTTATATACACTATGCCAAAACAGTGGCATCACTAAAGAAATCTAATTTGTACAGCAACTAACTCATGTCACTGCTCTAATTTACCGTAACTAACTTCTGTCACTGTAACTAATGTTTGTCACTGCTCTTTTAATCTATACAAGTTATCGTCATTATCTTGCTGATTCTTGTGGATCACTGCAATTACTTACTGCAACTAGCATTCCTAATTTCATTTCACTTCCATTGTGGGTAATGCCATAGTAGGTTGCAACTTGCTACTCCACAAGATGGAATTGCAACCTAAATTGAAAAGTAAGCCAGTTGTTGATCTTTTCCTATCTAGATCCCTCACCCAATCTGCATCAACATATGCCATTTTTTGTCCAGCATCCTTTCTTGGGAACAATAATCTTAAATTGGTTGTTCCTTTGATGTATCGTAAGATCCTTTTTGCTACATTCATGTGTGCTTGTTGTGGTGCTGTTGTGTAACAGCTTCCACAGCTTATTGCAAACACAATGTTGGGTCTAATGTTGGTGAGAAAAATCAAACTTCCCACAAGACTCTAGTACTTAGCCCGATCAGTGTGCATCTTGAGTTCATGTTACTTTATAGTTGAATCCTTTCTTCCATTGGAGTCATTGTTGGTCGGCATTCTATCTTGTTGAAAACTATGCAAGGAGCATTGCTGCATATCTTTTCTACACTAGTATGATACTAGTTGGCACATACACAAATTCCAAACCAATGTGGATCATCATCTAGCCTAACTTAGACGTTTCGGACTATTCTTCAAGTTGCAGTTCGATCTTTGTTAACATGGTTGCATCACTCTCAATCAAAAGCAGATCATCAACATATAGCACGAGGATCATGACTCTAGTATTTGGATTTTTGTAGTAGAGATTGTGATTTGCTTCATTCCTCATTAAACGATGTTGACATAAAAAATGATTTATCTTGGTGTACCAAGTTCAAAATGCTTGCTTCAATCCGTAGATTGTTCGAGACAATCGACACAATTGATGTTCCCTCCCCAACACTTCAAAACCTTAAGGTTGTGTAATGTAGACTTCTTTTACAAGGTCACCATTTTAAAAAGTTGTCTTCACATCAAGGTGCTTGATGCTCCAATTGTGTTGAACAGCCAAAACAACCACCATACGTATGGTCGCCCGCTTCACAATAGGTGCAAAGGTTTTTTCGTAATTGATACCTTTTTGTTGTTTGAATCCAAGAACCACCAAACACGCTTTCAGTTTTTCCATGCTACCATTTGTTGTTGTCTTTGTCTTATACACCCATTTCATGGTTATTGGAACTTTTCTTGACAAATTAGATTCACAAGAATCCAAGTCTCATTTTTCATGATGAGCTCATATTCTTGCTTCATTGTTGTGTTGCTTCCTCATACGATGTTGATTAAGGTATTATTGTAAAGATGTAGTCCTTAGAGTACATGGGAGCATTCCTTAATTGTTGAGACTTTCTAATGGAAGTTGGAGCAACACATCAAGGACTTTCCACCATTAGTAAACTTTAATTAGTGTTTCAACTTCTTGGCTTGATTCTTCAACTTCACTCTTTGCATCATTCTCATGGAAGTCTAGCAATGTTCTATCTTTAGCAACTTGGTTCATTTTCACTAGTTGTATTATCCTCATTGTTGAGAACTTTCCCTCCATCAACAATGTGACTTGGATGTTGTGTTTCTTTGATGATAGGTCCTTCTGCAGGTGATTATAAAGACAATGGAATTTCTTCTTGTGCACATTCTCTCCTTTGTTTTTGTTATAGAAATTCAACTCCCATGACATCTTTGTTGAAAACAACATCCTCTGAAATAATCCTCTTCCATTTTTTCTAATTATAACAATGATATGCCTTTGAAACTTCATCGTAACCTATGCAAATACATCTTATAGATTTTGATCCCATCTTCCCTTCTTGCTTCTTTCCAACATGGACATAGATTAAGCAACCAAATACTTTGAGATGTTTTAGATTTGGTAAAACTCTTGTGTCAACATGTTTTGGAAAGAGCCCATTGTTTGATCTACTTAGACTTTTATTTGTCAAATATGTTGTAGTGTTCACAGTTTTTGTCCATAAGTAGTTTGGCACCCCACTATCAATTGCCATGGTTTGCGCCCTATCCAAGATTGTGCAGTTTTTCCTCTCTACTACCCCATTCTAGTGAGGCGTATGAGTTGTGGTGAGATGTCTCCTAATTCCATGATTTTCACAAAATGTTTTGAATTTGTTTGACAGAAACTCCCCTCTAGGATCATTCCTAAACACTTCGATTTTCTTTTCTTTTACATTTTCCACCATTTGTTTTAATATCTTGAATTTAGCAAATGTTTTAGTTTTTGCTTGCAAAAAAATATCCAAGTCTTTCTCGAAAAATCATCAATGAAGGTTACAAAATATTTGGATCCTCTAAACGATGTGTGAGTGAATGGAACACACAAATCAGAATGAATTAGTTCATTCCTTGTTGTAACTTTATTGACATTTGCTTTAGGCACATGCTTTTTGTGTTGTTTCCCCAAGATGCATTTGTCAAAGAATTGTGAAGTGGTTAGGATGTAAGGCATTCCCCTTGGGTGGTTAATTCATGAGATTGCATGTAACATTTGGTAATTAATGTGTCCAAGATGATTGTGCTAGAAAGTTGTTTCCACATTTTTTTCTATGATGAACAATTGAGGTATAGTAGTTTGCTAGTTGCTTAAGGTTAATTTGTATGACCCAATAGACTTGTCGCAATCTCCTTATGCAATCACCTTAGATGGCAAATTCATTGTGACTATCCAACACTTTTGTGATCCAAAGATTATCACACATCCTTTGTCGGTGATGGCTCCCATAGATAGCAAATTTTTGTTGATGTTTCATACATACAATACATCATTCACTTTCTTGGTTACTCCACTATGAGCCATTGATGTTTTTCCCTTCCCTTGCATAACATGCATGTGACCTGTTGCAGATCGAATGTTGGGGATGTCTTTAATCTTTTCGACGTTGTGGAGCTTATTGCATGTTTAGATGCACCTAAGTCAAAATACTAAACAATATCAAACTTGTTGAAGTCCATAGTCATGATGACTACATCAAACATCTTTCATTGTTTCCCATCATCTACTTTAACTTATTTATCCTTTTCCTTATCGTTATGAACAACATTGGCTTGACATTGTTGTTCTACAACTTTGGTTTTTTTCAGTTGAAGACATTCTTGCACCCTATGTCCCTATTCCCGCAATTTGCATTTCTCGTTATGTCTTCGTGGTTGTTGTTCATGATCATGAACTCTTTGCTATCCATTAATGTTGTCATGTCTTCCCCCAAATCGATTGTTCTTGGTCAAGTTGTTGTAATGTTTACTAATGCAAAAGAGAAATGCTTCATTATCCTTCTACTTGCCAAACTTGGCTTCCTTTTGTTGTTATTCCAAAAGTAATTTGCTAGATAGCTTTTCAAATGTGGGCATCTAATCTTGACCAATCATTGATTAAACAAAACTTTCATAACTAACAAGTAAAACATTCAATGCAATGTGCACAACCATGCTATCTTAGATAGACTCCCCTATGGAAATCAATTAAATTGTCAATTCTCGTCAAAAATTTTCATGGATTTGATGAAGTTTGTGATTGGAGATCCTTCTTACATTTCATGGAGTGCAATTTATAGGTTGGGTACAATGTCTTAACAACATTTTGGTTCTCAAATAGTTCTTGAAGTGTCCTCCAAGAAACATTCAATTCTTCCACGTTTGTTATGAATGGAACAATTTCATCCTTTATAGCCATCATGATGATCATCAACACCTTATTCTTCTTATCTCAAATAATTTCACTATTGAAGTTCACAACTTTGGTAGAAGTCACATATACAACTTCAAATGTTGCACCTTCTCCCCTTCGATTAAATGTCTCTGTTGCATTTGAAATAGACCCCCTTTAGATGCATTAGTGACATTTACAATCAACAAACTAGTGACCAACTCCCACAATTTTTCCTTCATTAAGATCGTCTTCATTTTCACTTTTAGACCCTGTATTTGTAGCTCCCACAAGCTTGTTTGTTTCGGACATGGTGAAGCTCTTGTCTTTGCTCATGTTATAGATTTCTTCTTCTATCACAACCTTCTTTTGGATTTGACACTCCCTTCACCAATGATTGTTATAGTCCTTTCTTGGACTTGACTCTGTTCTTTAACACTCAAACTACTGATCACAAATAAAAACTTTCTATCACTTAAGCTACTGGTCACTAATGAAACTTTCTCTTTTTTATTGCTCTGATACCATGAAGACAGAAATTGAGATCGTAAAAAATAAGCTCTCTTGAGTTGATAAAAAAGATAAATCATAAGTACATATATACATTATGCCAAAATGGTGGCATCACTAAAGAAATCTAATTTGTATAATAATTAACTCATGTCACCACTTTATTTTATTGAAACTAACTTCTGTCACCACTATTTTAATCTATACAAATCACCGTCATTACTTTATTGATTTTTCTGGATCATCGCAATTACTTATAGCAACTAGCATTCCTAATTTTGTAAGTTGTTAATTTATTTATGAATAACACTGTAATCATAATGGGAAACTATTTTGCCTGCATCCACTAATTAATTTGAGAGCTTGGTGGTTAGGTGTGTTACAATTAATTAATTTTTTTACAAAACATACAAACTTGGTTTTGGTATCATGTACAAGATTGATGTTTGCCTAATATGAGGCAAATATATATTCTTGTTATTGAAATTGGTATAAAATTGGTACAAGGTTGAAATTACCTCAAGTTCCTACCATGCTAGTACATGTATGAAGTTGATATTCATACTAGAATAGTAGGATCCTTGTTACTAGTAGTCATGATTGTGGATACCAATGTTGATTCTAATCACAAGCCTATATACAAGACCAATAGTGGTTTATAGTACTGTTGGACGGGTAGGCAGTTTGGAGGGGTTTGAATTATAGGTTCCAATTTCAATTAGTAGAAAAAAAATTAAAAAATAGAGTTCGAATTTGGGTCTTGTTTCAAACACCAAAAAATTGAGTTCATCATTTGTAACTTTTTCGACATCTAAAATGTTAACTTTTTCACCTCAATTTAGCTTCAATGTAAACCTTGTTCAATTCCTATTAGTCGTTATTAGATTTCTGATGCATTTTTATATATCTACTTGGGTAGACTTGATGAAAATTTATTGAAGACCTTTACAAACTATCTTATCATTAGTAAAATATTGATAAGCTTTGGAGAAAACATGCCCAAAACATGTTTCCTAAAAGTTCTTTTTCAAACCTAGAGCTTCACATTTGATTACAAACTTGAAAACATTTGTCATTGTGTTCAAATTTAACCTTCCATTTAAAATGCTATATTTTTATTTTTCAAGCCATATTCATCGAAAAGATCAGTTAATGATTTTGCCAATGCTTGTTTTACAATCTTAAAAGCTTCAAATAATTCAAAAGTAACATACTTTGGCTTCCAATCAAATTCCAAAAAAATATGACTAAAGAAACACATCATAAACACCCTTGGACATTTAGAAATCAAAATTAGCAATGACAAAATGACACCCTTCAAATGAATTCAAAACATATGTTTTTTTGGTTTTTTCCACTAATTAAGGCAAAACATAACATGAAAAAAACTTTCATGTAGGGAATTGAACTTGAGGACATAAACACCATATTAAATGCTTTAGCCACACCCTTCACAAATTGTAAAAGCAAATGGTTTTTTATAATCAAAAGTTCAAGATCCTCTTAAAACTTTAATTACTCCACATCATTTATATAAAAAAAACCCCCTTAGACCTAAAAAGTTTAAAAATGGATGGATTAGATATATTTGGTCTTTTTTTAGTACATTATTTCTCCATGCTTCTTTCCATTTTAAAGTTCATTTCCTTTCAATTTTTTTTAAAAAACTATGAATGATTTACATCAACATGTTTTTCAGAAAACTTATTTCATATATATATATATATATATATATTGGGTTAAAAGAAACATAAGATTGGAATAATACAACATATAATGCATGATTTGAGGTGCATTAAATGTCACTTTTTCATTCACATTGAAAAATGACTACCATAAAACAATCCTATTATATGTGGCCTTCATTTTTTCCTTTGGGAATGCAATAGTTCCAATATTTTTTTCATTTTATTTTCTTCATCATTTTTTGAGACTTTGCTTTCTTTAATTTGTAAACTTGAGTCTTGTTAAGTTTCTTCCATTATTTCATCTTCACATTCAATGTCATTTTAAAATATTTCATAATATTCATTCCAAATTTATGTTTTTTCATTTTCTTTAGTCCTTTCCATTTTTTGCACAATGTTCAACAATGCCAAGGTTGAAAGAATTTAAGCAAACAATGATGTTTTGCAAACAAAGGTTCTTATTTAGGTTTTAAGGTGAAATACAAAATGTGTTATTGGTATGAATGTCTAGAGAAAACTAATGCAATCATTTGCAATGTTTACAAATAAGAATCAAACTTTTTTTCCATTACAAAAACAAAGAAATGTGAATTTTTTTTTCTCTCATGTAATAATTATATTGTAAAAAAAATACACAAACCAACATAAAAGTAAAATCAAAGATGAAACTAAATAAAATCAAAGAACAATAAAAACAAGTTATAAATAGAAAAAAACAAAGCTGGAAAGAAAAACAAACACAAAAATGAAAACAATAAATTTACTTCATGAAAAACTATTATCAACTGTCATAATAAAAAGCTGCAAATTTGCAAAATGCAGAAAAAAGGGGGAAAAAACACAGCCTTCAATAACATGAAAGGAGGACACAATAACAATACAAAGGCAAGAAATAAAAACACAAAAGAAAGCTCAATAATAACACGTAAGAACAAATACTTGAACAAGACCATGCACCAACAATGTGAAGGAGCAAATACTTGAACAATATTGTGTAGTTGCAATGTAAAAATAAGAAATAATAGCCAAAAACAAGAAGAACAATGCCAAAATTAAAAATTATAGCCAAAGACAAGAAATAACAATGCAAAAAATAACAATAATAACATGAAAACAAAAATCAATCATGTGAAAACAAGAACAAGAAATGATAATGCCAAAGGCTTAAAAAGAAAAGAAAAGAATGCCAATGAATTTGGGAAGTCAATTTGCAACCCTTGGGGCCAATGTTCCAGCATTTATTGGCCTTGCCTTTGTAGGCAAGGATATTGTGTTTAGATTCATTATAGAGTATAGTAGCTTAAGGTATTTTGGCTCCTAGGTAATAGGTCTGTTTTTATATGAGGATTTTTGAAAGATGATATTTTGGCTTGTGTTGAAACTTGAGATTAGTTATAGAGTTATAATATCTTGAAGCATTTTTTGAAGATTATATTTTTGCATGGTGAAATATTTGAGTTTCCATAATTCTTCTTTTCCCTTATGATATATTTAAAATGTAAATGGCAAGGCCACAGTGTGACACACCCCTTGTTAATATCATGACCTCAATGTTCTAGCATTTATTAGTAACTTGGGGCCAAACACGAAGCCAAAAATGCTCAAAGTTGGCCCCTAGTTTTTTCAGTCCTGACTCTTAGTCTAAATTGGGCCTGAATATTGCATGGTCGAATCTCAAAGTTATGAGATCAGGTGATCAGGGTATCATCTTGAATATCAAAGTTAATGATATCCAATGTGACATTTGAATCTGATATCCACCCAACATTGGTCCAAACCAGTGTTATGTGTGTAAGTGTCAATATAGGCCGTGTAAATTCTGTGTAAGTGTAAATCATTTACACTTACCCGTCCAGATTTTACACTTACACTTATCCTGTCGTAATGTATATATATATTTTTTTACACTTACACAAGGCCAGTGTAAATATTTGTTAAATACATTACATGGCCCCGTGTAAATGTTTTGTGGTGTGTAAGTGTAAATACTAAAAGTATTTGTAAAGGCATCTGTCTTTGGGCCTCCTTTCACCCTAAACCCTTCTTTCAGGGCTATTCATAAAGTAAGAAATTTTTATTAAATCTGGGAATGAAATGCTGAAAATCAGCATTTAATGCACAAGGTTCAAGACTAATTATAGTAGCTTTACAACTTACAAGTAGGAGCACTGAAAATATATGCAGCAACAGTGGAGGCGCTAAAGAAAAAGGAAAGACAGGGTGAAACTCAGTTCAGCTCAAAAACTGATGTTCCCCCACCCTTGAATTCTAATGTTTTTTTTTTTTTTGGTAGGTTTTTTGTTGGGAATCTCACCCTGTTTATGATAAACTCAGGGCTCTAGTGTTGTTTTCCTTATTTTATAGATAATTATATTATATACCTTTGATGACCATACCTTCTTGCAAAGTCATATGAATTAGTTGTGGGAGTATATTTAGATTTTTTTTTTTCTTTTTTTCAATGAGCCATTTAGCTGGCTTATCATAAAAACAATATGAAATCTCCCCTCCTCAAATTAAAATCACATTTTTTACATTTTTTCAGATTTATATTATTACACATAGTCATGTAAAATCATATATATATATATACATTGTTTTATCGAACCACATAAAATTATCTAAATATATTTATTTTTCCAATTACACTTTCACTGTTTTACACGACATAAAATAAATTTACACGATTTTACACTTACACGTTTTATATTCTACATTTACACGCACAACACTCCAAACCCCAAGTCCACGAAATCCGTTGAACCCCCCCCCCCCACCCCAGCTCCACCGGAGTTCATCCAAGCCCACTCCCACTGAAATTCATCCAAATCAAGTAGTCCAAAGTTCCGAATCAATTTTGTTGCCGCTCAACAAGTCAGTCTGCTGCCGCTGCCGTTCATCCATACGAGGAGCTGCTGCTGCCGCCACCACCGCCGCCGTTCTCCAACGAACGCTTCCTTGCTCATCGTCGTCGCAGTCGTGACAGTCGGCGAAAATTGCAACCTGGTGACCAGCACGCATGAATGCAGAGGAATGATTCGTGTACAGAGGAAGAGACCAGATAATCCTGAGATAGAAGGAAAAAAAAGAAAAAGAAAACAACAACAACACCCAATAAATAAAATTCTAAGTGGATGAGGTACAAGACTCATCTGTTGATCAAGCATTTTGCATGTTGAAAACAAAACTCTCTCTTTGTTGTTGCTTTAGTTGCTGCCGCTGTTTTTGGGGGTAAAGTAAGAAAGGAAGAAAGTGTGCTAGCAAGAAGAAGGTGGCGAAGGTTTGCTGTCTTGAGAGATAAGATCCGAAAGAAAGAGATTTGGTGGCGTTGAGTGTGAAGACAAGAGAAATCACCATCATCATCATCATCATGTGGTTTTTAGGTCATCCAACTCTTGTTGGGTGAGGAGGCAGAGGAGGAGGAGGAGGAGGAGGAGGAGGGGTTTGTTTGTTTGTTTTTTTCTCTTTTTTGGATGCATGGATAGGGTGCAAGTTTTGGGTTGTGAGATTTTCTTGGTGAGGGGAAGATGAGCGGATAGTATTACGGTTAAATTCTTTCGAGGAGGAATGCGATGGATGCTTTAAGGAAGTTGGGAAGCATGAGGAGCAGGAGGAGGGTTTCAGCGGCGGCATCAGCTCAAGCTCCTGAGAAGCTCACGGAAATTGCAGGAACTGCGGCACCTCTGAATAACAAGGAGGACATGGGTGATCAAGTCTCCAATGGAGTCTCGGATTTTGTACAAGACGAAGCGTCGAATGGCGAAGTTTTTCTGCATGGAGAAGAAGAAGAAGAAGAAGAAGAAGAAGAAACAGAGGGTGAGGAGGATTCAACTGCGAGGCTTACGCCTATCCGTGCACCGGTTTCCGTTGACGATGATGGAGGAGGAGGAGGAGGAGATGGCGACGTAAGCTCTGGGAGCGGGGAGAGTTTTGATAGTGCGCTAGAGCGAATGGCGGCTTCGTCTACGCCTAGTTACGAGGCGAGTCCTGTGGGTTCATATAACGCTCCTTCTTCTTCACACATTCTTCACAACATGATGATGATGCAGGAGCAGGAGCAGGAGCAGCAGAAAGGTTTGGGAGTGGGACAACAGGGTGCTTTGATGCGCCTCAATCACATGATCAGCGGACAGTCCACACTTGATACTGCTGTCATTGAGAATTGCACAGAGGAAGAATTCAAGCACAAGATGGAGGAGATTGCAAGGAGTAAGGATTTGTCTCTGGATGATGCTAGAATTTCCAGCATCATGGATGCTCTCCTACCCCTTCTTCCTGTGCATGATCAAGGTGGCGGCAGCCAGACAGCCTCTGAATCCAAACCTGAGTATGATGAGAGAAATGTTGTTCTGGAGGAGGAGGATGACAAGAACAAGGAGGATGTGGATGATGCCTCAGCTCCTGCTGCTATGCCTGTTGCAAAACTATCTGCAGAAGATGAAGATGAAGAAGAGGAGCTGCTCATTGAAGGAGACCAAGGTATGAACAGTTTATGATCTCTCTCTCTCCCTCTCTCTTTGCAGTTGAAACCCTTGCTTATTTCCCATCTTGTTCTCCCTCTGGGATTTTGTGTCGGCTGGGAACTCCTTTTCTGCATTCCTTGAGAAATGTGTTTGTTTGTGTTTCATTTAGTAACTTCTCAACCAGAGTACTACACAAGTACTGACATGATATAACAAGTATGTCTCTCATGTTTGTTCCAAATTGCTGCTACGTTGGGTGTTCTTGATAGTCTGTTTTGTTTTTACGGGTTCTTTCTTGAGACTTTTCTATTTTTCTAAAGTTTTCTTTTGTTTCTCAGATGGGTCAGTCCTATTCTTTATCATCCTTCCGAAGAATAGAAGGCTAACCAATGAAGATTTCTCTTACTAAAGAGGACTCAAGAGTTTGCTCAATAAAAGAGAAACTTTTGTTTTTAGAATTTCATCATTCAAACGATGTCTTCCAAATGATTTTGTGTATAGAGTCTTTGCAAGTGGTGGGAGCTTTTTGAAGTGCAGTTGTCAGGTCCTTGTTTGTGGTTTCCCATGTCGTCTGTTATTCTACATTTCCTCTTCTTGTCGGGTATTCTCTTTTGTCTTTTTTTTGGGGGTTTTTTCCCCTCTTTTTCTCTCTATGTTTTTCCCCCTTTGTGGTTTTAGTTGCTAGCCAATATTGTGGGCCTAGTCTTCCCATTGCTTCCAGACTTGCAATACAAAAAACTCAGTACACATGCTAGTGGTTACACTGCCGCCCTATACCCACTGTAGGGAGCTGATAAAGTCAGTGAGTAAGTTGTGACAGATAAGTTCGTATCATACATGTTACTATTGATGGTCCCTGAACAAGTGAGAGACTGGCACTTTTGTTCATACTGCTTGGTTTTCTTGTTTTTTTTCCTCCTTCTGCCCTCCTGTGTTGTTCATTCTTCCTGGTTCTGTAAGTCCTTCTGTCAGTCCTCCGCAAATCTTTCTTTTAATTTCAGGGAAAAAGTTTTAAGCTTGTTTTGGCTTCTGAATTGTGAGTATGGAGATTTTCTTGATTCTCTTGAGAGTTAGTGTTTCATGTTTCATTATGTACATTTGGAAGATGTCTCTGCAATGAATTCCCCAATGTAGCTTGCTTTGTATTCACACATCTACTACTCCTAAATGCTCTCCATTGCATGGCAGCCTTTGAGGAGAAGGGTGAGCGACCCAATGGTGATGAGTTTGTAGAGGCAAATGAGGGAGCAGATGAAGGGGAGGAGGATGAGGAGACTTTGTTTGATAACAGGAAGGGAAACATTATCAAAGGAAACTTATCAAGGATCATTTCTCAAGAGTCAAGGGATGATGACAAGACTGAAGAAGTAGCAACTGCCCAAGCTGCCACAAGTGAGGAAAAGCAATCAGACTTTCCTGCAGATGGAGTTCTGCCCAAAGAATTGGGTTCTGTCCTTATTGCACATGAAGAACCCATACTGCAAAAGGGTGCCACCAGGGAGACAAAAGAAGAAAAAGATGGAGACATTGAGGATAAGACTGAGGTCCTTTTAGTCCCTCAGGAAGAGAGTGAGGAGTGCAAGGAAACTGAATCTAATGCAGAGGCTCTTGCTGAAAAAGAATCAGCCACTGGTGGGCCATCTGAGGAGGAAACTCTGCCTTCGGTTGTGTCTGAAACAAGGTTTGCACAGCCAAAGGGAGAGGAGGATGTGGCTGCAGCACCTAAAGAATCCAGCCACATTGAAGCAGTAGAGGTGGGGAAGGCGGCTCCAAAACCTTCACCTGTCGTTGAAGACAAGTCTGAGAGTGAGATTGGAGAAGACAACAGCACTGTTACGGTACCTATCAACACAGAGCAAGCAATAACTATGAAAGAGGAAGAGGAAGAAGGGGTGCCTGAAGAAGTTGCATCTGAAGAAGCTGATGGACTAAGGGCTGTAGAAAACAGAGCAGCAAGTGAATCTGCCATCATTTCCAAGCCACCCAGAGGTGAAGTCAACACTGAGGAGGAAGAATCTTTGCTGTCAGCTGTTCCCAAACAGGTCAGCAGCAGGGATGTGATTGAGGACTGTGAGAGTGTTAAGACCAATTCTATAGTTGACTCTGTGACAGATAAAGATGGATTTGACAATCAAACCACCCCAGAATTGCCCATTGCTACTGAAGATTTCACTACAGAGGAGGACAGAGCCAACAAAGCAACAACAGCAGTACTCCTTGCTGCTGAGAATGACAAAACTTTAGATGCCTCTGATGTTGATTTGTCTCTTCCAGACACAGTTAAGTCAGTGAATCCTGTAACTGAGAATGGTGGTGCAGAGACTGCTGCTGTGATAGAGGCCAAGCCCAAATCTGCCTTTCTTACTGAGCTTCAAGACTCAAATGGTGACTGGGTTGGGGAGGAAGAAGATAAAGAGGAAGTAAATCATGAAGAAGAGGATGGGGACGAGGAAGAGGAGGAGGAGGAGGAGGAGGAGGAGGAGGAGGAGGAGCGTGGTAACCTGGATGCTGCTGAAGCCTTGGCTGCACTAGTCAAGTCAGCCCGAAGTGAATCTGGTATATTCTGCACTGCAAAATTCTCTCAGCTTACGATATACCTTAAGTATGTGGTTTGATGGGTTTTTGAGGCTTGCAGGGTTTAGGGGCTGCACTTGACTGCTTTTTTTCATCAATGCTATTCAATCAAATAAGAGTCACAAGACAAAAAGGAATTGACTTTTTTGGAGTTATACAAATCATTAGGTAGTATAGGGATCATCTAGTCAGTAGGAAGACAATCTGATGGAGTTACACATTGTGCCTTTCACAACTTTTTTGCAGAGTCTAGAAGTGAGAACTCTAAAACCCCATCATTAGGTGCTGCGGGTCCTTCTCTCCCACAACGACCAACAGGACGCAGCCGACCTACCACTGCAGTAGAACCACCGAGGAATCCACCCCATAGCAATGTGGCAACTGCTTCCCAACTTGCTGCCCCTCCCGAGGACAATCCCTCAAATGGGGATGGAAATGATGGGAATGATGAAACTCGTGAGAAACTCCAGAATATTAGGGTTAAGTTCTTGAGGCTTGCTCACAGACTTGGTCAATCACCCCAGAATGTTGTTGTTGCACAAGTACTGTACCGTTTGGGGTTGGCTGAGCAGCTAAGAGGGGGTCAATCGGCAAGCCGAGCAGGTGCTTTCAGCTTTGATCGTGCTAATGCTATTGCAGAGGAGCAGGAAGCTGTTTCTGGACAAGAGGAGGAACTGGACTTTGCATGCACGGTTTTACTTCTTGGGAAAACAGGGGTCGGAAAATCAGCCACTATCAACTCCATTTTTGATGAGCCTCGCACAAGCACTAATGCTTTCCACCCATCAACAAAGACGGTGCAGGAGATTGTTGGCCATGTTCATGGAATCAAAGTACTCCTCTGCACCTGTCTCAATCACTTGCATTTGATCTTTGTCCTGTTTGTTAGAAGCAAGTCACACGTTATGGATGGGTACATGTGTTGCCTAACTGCATCCCAGCTCTGTCATATAGTTATTTCTATTGTGGATATGATGCTTTTACATGGTTTTAACTCTAAATCCTATCCAGTATTTTATGGCTTTCCTCTGGAATTGCAAGACACTGCATAGGCAGGCCTTAGGAGCCTGTGGTCCTCTCAAGCCCTTAGTGTTTCCTTGTGCATTACCTTAGTTTGTCAAAATGGGTTGGACTTATGAAGCCACAAATCCAAGCCCCTTAGTGTTTCCTTGTGCATTATCTTAGTTTGTTACAATGGGTTTGACTTGTGAAGGCACAAGGCTGTTGCAAGAACCAGTTTGTGAGAATCTAGTAAGTTCTTTTGGCTAAAAATCCAACTTGAAACTGATGACAGGTCAGGGTGATAGATACCCCAGGGTTGTTACCTTCTCTTATGGATCAACAGCACAATGAAAGGATCATGGGTTCTGTCAAAAATTACATCCGAAAGTCATCACCAGATATTGTTCTCTACTTTGATCGACTGGACATGCAAAGCCGAGATTATGGAGATCTCCCTCTTTTGCGCACCATCACTGACCTGTTTGGGGCTGCTATTTGGTTCAATGCTATTGTTGTCTTGACACATGCTTCGTCTGCCCCTCCCGATGGACCCAATGGTGTTCCACTCAGTTATGAAATGTTTGTAGCCCAAAGGTCCCATGTGGTACAGCAAACAATTAGACAAGCGGCTGGAGATATGCGGCTCATGAACCCTGTCTCCCTGGTGGAGAATCATCCTGCCTGCAGGACGAACCGAGCAGGACAGAGGGTTTTGCCAAATGGCCAAATTTGGAAACCTCAACTGTTGTTACTCTGCTTTGCATCAAAAATCTTGGCAGATGCAAATTCATTGCTGAAGCTTCAGGACACTAGCCCTCCTGGAAGACCCTTTGGGCAACGTCCACGTGTGCCTCCCCTTCCCTTCCTATTGTCATCTCTCCTCCAATCACGGGCCCAACTGAAAGTGGCAGATGAACAAATGGGGGATGAAGATGATGCCGACTCAGATGATGAGTCTGATGTTTCAGATGGTGATGACTATGATGAGCTTCCTCCTTTCAGGTAATGCAGACTACTACACTTAATCAGAGTTGGACTATATATGAGCCTCTGCATTCACTAAGCTCCACTAGGAAATATGTTGAAATAGATACCTTCAGCAGATGGGATTTTGGTGTTTTGATTCATCAGGCCTCTTGCAAAGGAAGAGTTGGAGGAGCTCAGTAAAGAACAGAAGCAACAGTATGCAGAGGAGGTAGCCGACCGTGAGAGGCTGTTTCAGAAGAAACAGTGGCGTGAAGAGCTTAAGCGGCGCAAAGAGATGAAGCAACGTGCTGCAGCCATGTCAAAAGAGGAGCTGGCCCATGCTGAAGAGGGAGTTGATGATGATGGTGGACGGGCTGCAGCTGTGCCTGTTCCGATGCCTGACATGGCTCTTCCTCCCTCGTTTGACTCTGACAATCCTACTCACAGGTTCTCATCAACTAATATTTTTTTGTCTTAATTTCATTATCATTAGTTGCATTAGCATGTGTCCCATTGCTTGCATAAAAATTGAATAAATAGATTGAACTGTGCTTTATAATTCTTCCCCACTGATGGTACAGGTACCGTTATTTGGAGACTGCCAATCAATGGCTTGTGCGTCCGGTGCTGGAAACACATGGATGGGACCATGATGCAGGTTATGATGGGTTCAATGTAGAGAAGCTCTTTGTAGTTGCAGACAAGATTCCAGCATCAATCTCGGGTCAGGTGACAAAGGACAAAAAGGAAAGTCAAGTGAACTTTGAAGCAGCAGCATCATTTAAGCACGGAGAATGCAAATCAACACTGGCTGGATTTGACATCCAGACCATTGGGAAGGACCTCGGTTACACTTTGAGGTCAGAGACACAGTTCAACAACTTCAAGAGGAATAAGACAACTGCAGGGCTGACGTTTACTCTCTTGGGTGACACCATCGCAGCAGGATTGAAGCTTGAAGACCGACTCCTTATTGGTAAAAGGTTTAAAGTGGTTGTGAATGGTGGGGTACTTACCGGGAGGGGAGACAAGGCCTTTGGGGGAAGTTTGGAGGCCACATTGAGGGGGAAACATTACCCATTGAGTCGCACCCTTTCAACACTTGGGCTTTCCGTCATGGATTGGCATGGCGATCTGGCCATTGGTGGGAATTTGCAGTCACAGTTTATGGTTGGGAAAACAATGATGGTGACGAGGGCTAACCTGAACAACCGTGGGGCCGGCCAGGTTAGCATTCGGGCAAGTAGCTCTGAGCAGCTCCAAATGGTTTTGATTGGTATTGTTCCAATTTTCCGTTCCCTCATCAACTCTCGGTTTGGCACCGCTCAGCCTTCACAATAGGCAATTTTTTGCTGTCTCCAATTATTTTTGCCACTGTGATCCCTCCCCCTGGTCTTGTGAACCGTGGCTCTCTATCGTACATAAGGCTTGGAAGGATGATGGAGCAAATTTTGGTAACACCCATAGGCATATATGAGAGAGACAGAGAGAGAGAACTAATAATCTCAGGTTTCTTGGGAGTGCTTCACATCAAGCTCTTTTTTCTTCAAAAGAGTGAACCTAGTGATGATAACGTGAAAGCAAAATACATTTGAGTTCAAGACTCACCTTCAACCTAGCTTCCAACTAATGTTCACTTCTTGCATTATCTTTAATTTGCAAGCTATGTGTTGCTCTGTGTGATGGGTTGCGAGGAGAGGAGACACCTGTGTTTTCTGCGGCCATGTGTTTTGAATTTTTGATTTTCCTCTAGTGATTAGTTTATTTGTAACAGGTGAAGATACCAGAAAATCACTAACATGTGACAGAATGTGATGTGCAAGTGACCGAGTATCTATTGGCCACATTTCTCCAGTTTCTCTGGAGACTACTGCTGGTTCTGTAATTGCAAGGTTCTCACCCTGTCACTCTATCATGACTGGATTTAACTAGGAGAAGTGGAACACTAATCTAGGACATTTGGTCATTAATAAAACATGTTCGTAACTGCCATTAACCTTGGTGCTTAGAGAGCAATGCAATTCAATAGCTTCTACACCATGGGTCTAAAGTCTAAACATTATGTAACCACCTTATTGCACCCCTACTCATTGAGTGCCTTCCAATGATATCAAATGCGTGGTGCGACAAACCAAACGAAACAAACAAACTACCTTCTTTAGTATATCTATTAGGCTAGTGTGGCTTGAAGCCCAAGGTGTGAACTTGTTATCCAACTAATTTCTCCTTCCAAAACTAGTTTATTTAATTTAGTTTATTCTTCAATGACTTAAACCTACTCAAAATTCAATATATCTTGTGGCTTAGGTCCAAAAATTATGAAATCACCTCCATAGAATCCAACTCATGGAGCTCTTTCTACCAATATTAAGAGTTCAACCAAATTCTCAACAAAAAAATTGTTTTGATTTTTATTGAATTTTCAATGAAAACATTGTTTAATATCCAATAATCCTTGCATTGCAAGGTTAAACATTACTAAACTGCCTTCATACACCCTTTTTCATCAACTATTTGCCAATGGGACCAAATGCATGGTGAAGGGCACCATGGTTTGGGAGATTTCTTGACATGATAAAGAAAGCAAGAAAATAAATAAACAAATGACCTTACATATAATTATAAAGTTAATGAACTGAATTAGTGATGAAAATGTGTGATGAAGTTAATTTAACAGTGTTTTAAAAATATCACTATAGAATTTGGATAAATTTAAAATGAATTTAATGAAGATAAAATATGAAAAAAACTTTTTAATTTAGTGTAAACAATGCATAAGATATTATTTCAAACAATATGAAAAATCTTGTTTTGTTAATTTCCAAGCTGTCACATAAACATTTAAGATTTTCCTATGGTCTATATAAATGGGCACATGTGGTTCATGTTATCGTGTTAATGTTTTAATGTGAGACACCATTCACACCCAAAGAAAAATTGGAATGTCACATGTCAATTCTCAAATGTAGTATCCCTTGGAATAGCCCTCATTGTGTTCTTTGTATCATTGGAAAGCCCTCAATAGTTAGTGTATCAAGGTAATTTTGTAATATTTAGACTTTTAGACACAAAAGTTATCGTCGAATAAGATTGTCATTGAATTCAATGACATCAGAATTAGTTTAAAAAGAGAATCAGGGCACACTTTTGGTAATTTTGGAAAGTGCTCAATGAGTAAGGTTTTATGGAGGTGGTTTCATATTTTCTAAATCTAAGGTGAAGGAGATAATGAATTCTGAATAACCTCTTTCATTAAAAATTCAATAAAAGATCAAAACTAGACATTTTAGAGTTCATGTTTGGGCCACCAAGGGCTTTCCAACAATACCAAGAACATTCCCAAATTTCCTTAAATTTTTTGTTTTGACTTGATTGAAGTTTTAATAATATAATTGCTCACTATTCAATAAATCTTGGATTGCAAGTCTAAACAATATGAAATCACCTCAATGCACCATTATTCATTCATTGAGCACTTTTCAACAATATCAAGAATGCACTAGTGGAGAGGCACCATGATTTGGGAGATCTCAATGTGACAAAACAACCTTGCTTGGTAGATAGATGTTTATAGTTTCTTCTAAGTTTAAATCTTGCACAACATAGCTTTAAATGTTTTCAAGCTATTCTCAATTTTCATGGTGTTCGGTATGCAATATTAAATTTGTGTAAACCATTCAAGTAAACAATGTTATAGGAAATTTTGGCCAAACGTACAGACTCAACATTGACTAAGAAATTGAAAATTGTTTGTAGATGAACTTAAAGAAACTAATACCTACATCACATGGGTGCGAATAAGTGTTTATGGTTTTTGATTATGATGTATAAAGTTCATCCAAAAAATACACTGGTGTGGATGAAAGCTCAATGAATTACATCTCTAGTAGATTTCACATGTGGAATATATCTATGAAGAAAGGTAGTTTGCTTGTAGTGTTGAGATCTCCCAAACCACCATGGCACCTCTTGTCACACTCTTGATACCATTGAAAAGCCCTAAATGAATGAGTAGGGGTGCACCAAGTTGGTTTCACAATGTCTTGACTTATTGTGAAAAAGTTATTGAATATTGAATTCATTTATATGAAACTAAATTTTATAGGGGTGTTTGGGCATGGTCTTGGTGTTGATGGAAAGCCCTTGATGAGTAGGATTTAATGAAAGAATTTTTAGTCCTAAGGTGTGAGAGATACTGAATTTTTAGTAATTTTTTAAAAGGAAAATTCAATTAAATTCCAAAAATAGTTTTGAAAGGGGAAAAATAGTTGAGTAATCATAACACACTTGGGCCAGTGGTGAACAAAATTATGTTACAAGGTTGAACTTGAAACTGTTGTAGTACATTTTCATGTTCAGTTGTAAACAAATTATTTGTTTGAAATGTGAAAATTTAAAGGAAATTACAAGGGAGAAAAAAAGAGCTTCTTGTTTCAGGCCAATTTACCATTACAAAGCAGGTATCCAATAATTGACAACATTTTTTAATCCTATAATTTGGTGGAACATTATGTCTCCTCATTATTTTTGCAGAAAAAAGCAATAAAAAATGTTGTAAAAGATCTCATTATGTTCAAGGTTCAGAATCAAGAGGACTTGTGAAAGAATAGACCATACATATTGCCAAAACTTCATAATTTTTAATAAAAAAAATGTCAAAGTGAAATTTAAAAAATAAAATAATTATTCAGCACATGAGTGCCAAATCTGGAAAGGAACTACTGTGGTATGATATAAATAAATAAAAAATAGAGTAATGCGTAAAGTCAGGAAAAGACTGCACCAGGACATTAGCATTCAGTTTCACCCTGTCTTTCTTTTTTCCTGAGCGCCTCCACTGCTGCTACATATATTTTCACTTGTCCTACCTGTACCACTACGATAATTCCTCTCGAACCTTGTGCATTAAATGCTGAGTTTCAGGCATTTGGTCAACTTGGTGTAACCAAATTTTTGTCCCAATGGACACCTTGGTCCATATGGCGACCGAATATTTCAATCACAAATTGTTTTTAATTATAAAAAAAAGTCTTGATTATCAAGATGGTGTTTGCAATTTAGTTGTCACATCTGGATGATTTGGAATTTTTTTTTTTTTTTTTTGTGATTTTAAATAAATTTTGATTGTCTCCCAAAATTTAATGTGATGTTTAAATTTTAGTTGACACTGAAATAAAATTTTAACCCTACCAAAAACAGTTATTGCTTTGACCTAGGTTGACCCAAATGAACACGATGATGAATTTTCTATCAATCTCAAAATGGAGACAACATGACAAAGTTGATATTGATAACCATGGGTATAAAATTAGTAGGTATTATATCTATTGGTGGCTTTGTGGTTAGCTAGTTGCACACATAGCAAATTGTGGTTCATAAGAGACCCTTGCATGCTTTGATGCCTTCAAGTGCTTGTGTTTCCATTAATTGTAAGTAGGTCCAATGGCATTGTGTAAATCAAACATGGGTGTTCAATTGTGTTTGGGTAACCTAAGTGTTCTAAGGTTGTGTCTTCAAATGTGACAAAAGCCACTTTCCCTCTTGAAGAATAGTGACATTATGGCACAAAAATTAGAAATAGGTTGAACTTTCAATTTTGAAGTACTGTAGCACCTAGGCTGATTATGCACTAATTAATTAATTTTAAAATTGTCAAAAAATCTGAAAAATACCAACCTGGCATCCCCAAAATTTGAAAGAAACTCTCAAGCATAGTAGTTTCATTATTTAGTCTTGTGCCTAATTGTAAAATGTAAGCTTTCATGTTGTGGGCAAGTTAACTAGTTCTTGATACTTCAAGTTTGTGGTACAGTCCAGGGTTGATGAGTTTTGCTTGATACAAATGTGGATGCAATCGTAGGGGTTTCTTGCACATGTTACTAATACTTTGGTGTGCATAATGCTTTGAAGGTTGTGCACACGCTTCCATATTTATGGATTAAGTATTAGTCACAGTGTGCCAATCACTGTGAATAGTTGAAGCAATTGAACATTTGAGGGTATTCATAGTAACGAATGCAGTTGAGCCAGTTACCCAGTTACCAAACATAGCCGATTGTCGAGAAGTGTCAAGCTTATGAGTTATGGGACACATAAGTGTGAGTTATGAGGTTTAGCCAACCAATGAATAGGAACATATCAAAAGGAATTAGGGGTATGAAAATGTCAGAAGGCAACAATGTACGTGATAAAAAAACAAGGGAGCTTGCGTCCAATGAAATGCTCCTGTGTCAGTGAGACTGTCCATACAATTGGTTATATGACTTGAAGAAGTTTGATTGTACAATCTGGGCAGGGAGGTTGGTCCAATCCCCCTATGAAGCACGTTACTTCATTGGACACATAGGTAAACAAAACTACCACATAAGAAGTTTGTCTACATGATTGGGTAGGGACATTGGTTTAATCCCCAGGTAAAACAAGTTGCTTCATGGCACACACATAGGCAAAACAAAAACAAAACTAAGTGTACAACAGAAAGTACACAAACAGCTACAGAAGAAGCACAATTGTGTTTTTTTATGACATGGTTAAAGAGTTGAATCAGTTTGATTAGTGTATGTCAATCATGAGAGGATCATTCACTCTTCATGACCAAAAAGAAATTGAACCACGACCCATAAATCCCCCATCTCCATTCAGGAAGAATGCAAAAGGATTGGGTGCTTACTGCAACTACCTATGCTGTACTGGGGAAACCCAAATTCTCCATTTGTTTCAATAGGCTATGAACAGTGTCCGTACATCAAAGTGACACAATTTGCAACAAAACTATAGTCTTCTTGAAGACTATAGTCCAGAGACTAAAGTCTTGAATTTACTTCTCGCTACAATGAGACTAGAAATATTCAATCATCTTGATAGACTCTGGATGATCCCTTTTCATTTGCATCAAGACTTGGTTCATGCCATTGACTACTGACCTGTTTTCCTGCTTTGAAGAAGAAATTTGCTTGTGGCCATCAAATTGCATCCAAAATTTCCCACTGCGGGATATAGAATCTTCTGTCCACGACTTCACAAACTCTGACCCGCTCCAGCTCTGGGAGCTTGTGATCATATTAGGTTCCGACTCTTCTGACTGCTTTTGTGTTGAGACATGCAGGTCGGGACCAGATTCCAAGTCTGGCATTGCTGCTAGTGGAGTTTGCTCCTCCTGACATTGTGAGGTATCTGGATCTGCACCTTCCTGGAGATTTTGGGTCAAAGCAACTTTTCTGTACGTTGATAGATCTCCAAAAGTTTCCCTCTGCATTTGCTCTTGCTCAACTTCTCCGGCTGACTTCTCAGCATGTGCATGACGTGCAGACCGAGCCAAGTTGTATCTCTCAACTTCTTCTGCATCGATCTCCGCAACCATAAGCTGGGGAGGAACATAAGGAGGCCGACAAATAAACTGCAGCGAATCCCATTGCACACCAGAGAAAAATGGGTGGTTCTTAATCTCATCTACGCCATTAGTACCTAGCCTCTGTGTAGGATCCTTCTCCAGGAGCTTCTGAAGGAGATCCTTCAACGGGGACATTGGGCCGGGAATTTCAGGATCCTTGGTGAGTATGTTGTAGAAAATCTCTTTCCTGCCACCATTCTCACTTCTGAAGGGTGTCTTTCCGTACACCATCTCATACAAGAAGATTCCCAAAGTCCACCAGTCGACTTGCCAGCTATGGCCGCTTCCCAAAACGACCTCAGGAGCCAGATACTCAACGGTTCCTACAAAGGAGTTCGACCTAGGTTCCGTTTCTCCTCCGTTTTGCGGATTCCTCGCTTCCGCTACAGGAGTGACACGAGAAGGAATACTATTGTCGCCTTTTTTCGGAGCTCTCAGCTTTCCGTAGCAACCTTCAGCAGCAGCGCCGCAAACGAACAACGACTTGATCTGTAGGCTGGCTGACCGCTGCTGCTTCTTTTTCTCCGGCACGAGTCGCACCTCCTCCTTCACAAAATGCTCCCGTTCCGACAGACGCAGGGAGAGATCGAAATCGGTAAGCATAATATGACCGTCTGCTTGAACGAGTACGTTCTCTGGTTTCAGGTCCCTGTAGACAATTCCCCTCTTGTGCAGATATTCCACAGCTAGAATGACCTCTGCGGCGTAAAACCTGCATGCCCATGCATCGTGATGTCTAAGAATCTCGCGATGAGGTCTCTACAGAAGCAAGGAGAGCAAATTAAGCGCCACAAACATGCGCATGATGAAGCATTCTAAGTGTCATGGAAAGAAGGCAGACAGAGCTGCTGAGAATCCAAGAGATAGAATGCTCACATACCGAGCAGTGGACACAGAGAACATCTTCTCGGATTGTCGCTGTCTCAACACGTTCAAGTCTCCGCCGGTACAGTAGTCCATGACCAGGAACGAGTGCTTCTCGCTCTCGAAACTTGTGAACAGCGAAGGAAGGAATGGATGCTGCTGCTGCTGAAGCGACGTGAGGATGTTCCTCTCGGTCTGCGCCCTGACGATCGCCTTCTTGGATATCAACGTCTCCTTCTTCATCACCTTCATCGCGTACGGCGTGTTGGTGCTCTTGTGTACCACCAAGAACACCGTCCCCATGTCTCCATTGCCGACCGCCTTCACTGGCCTGAAATCCTGCACGCACAATTGCTGCTCATTGTCTCCGTGTATACGATCTGCATCTGCTGCATGAGGCGGCGGCGGCGGCGGCATACTTTCGCGAAGTCTATCACTTACCAATTGCGAAAGCGCTTCTCCTCTCAGAATCCAACGACGAGTCTCCCAAGCTGATAGTCTCTCCGCTTGTGTCTCTATTTGCGGAACTCTAACGACGTCGCCAATACGAGTTTCAAAATTCAAACGAGAGCTTCTGTACTCTAATGGATCTGTATGTTATGAAGCTGGCATCCTCTTGCCGGGCAACGCCCATTCACGTATAAATCTTACTTTCTCTCGTCTGGAACCAAGAAAACAACCTGCATCAGGTCCTCAACGTCACAAAAATCTTCCGAGGAAGAAACAGTAACGTCTCACGCTTCGAAATAGATCATCAACAACCGCAATATTATGCACTTCAAAGACTTGCGTATTCATGATCCTCTGTACAGCTTCCGCGACCTGGGTACTGAAATTATGTGTAATTTCTCCCTCAACAACAACAAAACATCCTGCTCCAAATTTCAAGCTCCAAACTCTGCTGCTCCTGGATCTTGATTCTTTCCCTCTCTCTCCCATGAGAGCAGCATTTAGCAAGCAATACTGACTCACGGAAGTCGAAGAAATACTTACATAACTTCAAATCTCAGAGTCTCTGTTTCCGGCTATTTTGTTCTGACGCACATCATGGCTACTTCTTGCCCGTCATATAGCGGCACGGAGCACAGAATCCCAAAAGAACGCGAAAAAGCCGCGGCGATCAAGGAGGGAAGGAACAGGGACGGGTCCGCTGGGCTCCAGCAGCCACATCGCAAATCTCCTTCCTCCCTCTCTCGTTCGCGCGCGCGGCCGCGCCTCAGCTAATCACTGAACTAAATCACACACTAATCCGGAAACCAAGACTCACTAACAACTTACTAATCAAGGCAACGAGACTTGTTACCTACCAATCCGCATGGAACCTTCAACGCATGAGCTCTAAATCTCACTAATCAACGTACTAACACATCATTAATCATTACCACCAATTCCTCGCTTGCTTAAAACTTGAACCGTACAATTTTTAAGCAATTTTTGTTTTGAAGCCAAAATGGCGATCATCCCTAGGAAGAAGTAGAAGAAGTGGCTATCTTCCCTGGGAAGTTTTAGCCAAACCTGGCTATAAATAAAAAATGAAGTGCAAATCTTTAGTCATCCTTTAATATTTTTGGCTATACACTGAAAACCAAATATAGAAAATCTGACAGTTTTTACTATTATACAAAGACCTTTTAGTTTTCTTTTACCCACTGTGTTTCTACTTTAGTGATTTAATTGGGCAATTCCAGTTGATGGACGGTGGAGATCTGTTGGTAGTTGAACTACTTACATTCTTTGATGAGTTGAGTATTGCTCAGGAACAATGTGTTTTTTTTTTTGGTGGTGAATTTTTGCACCAACAAGGGAAAAGAAAGGAATATTATTTCACAGATGCCCAATTTATTTTATTTATAAAAAAATCATCAATAAAAACAAGGGAAATTTTGGTGGTTTTTGAAGAAATGTTGCCACTTTTCCACTCCCTTTTCATAGTTTGGGGGGGTCACTTTGGTATTTTTAGGAGAAAAAATTGGACAAATGTTTTTAAAGTTGTCTTCAATGAATGCTAAATCTTGCTTGGGATATCCCTTGGTTACTCCAAATTTGAAAAAAATTGGAAAAAAAAACACTGGCAAGGATACTTCACAACCATGCAAGAATTTGGAAAACAAATTTGACTTGAACTAAGAGGGTTGGATGGATTGGTGGGTTGATAACTGGGAGATCTTTGCTATTTGATAAACTTATTAGAGTTTTCGTTAAAGTCAGGAAAACACAGCACCAGAACCCTGAGTAGCTTTCAATGGGGTGAAACTAAAAAATGCACCATTTTTTTAGTGATAAACTGAGTTTCATCCTGTTTTGATCCACCTCTTTCCTTTTTCCTGAGCGCCTATATTTTCACTGCTCCTACCTGTACAACTACTATAATTACCTCGAACTGGTGCATTAAATGATTAACCCAGATTTAATAAAACTTCCCTACTTTGCTGACTTCACTCAAACAGGGGATAAGGGGGGGTGAAAGGACGCCCAAAGACAGGGTGAAGACAGGGCGACTTTATGGAAAACTCTATTTTATTGTATTTTTTATGACCTAAAAATGATGTTAAATCATGTTTCATTTGTATGGTTCCCCCTTTTTTGGGGCAAGAATGGGATTTAAATAATTTATCATGAAAGGGGTGGGTGGTTCTGTGCTACAAGTTCAGGGCCAAGTTTTTGGAAAGTTTCTGTGGAAGCAACCAACTCTTTCTTTCAGAACGTGCCCTGAAAAGTCACGGCCCCGTGCCCTGACCAACAAGATCTGCGAGGCATATCTTGTTGCCATGCGAAGTAATTGGGTTTTGTGGTCTTGTTTATATGGGCAACTTCAACACATGTCTTGGGAATTAATAATTTACTTCATTTTGAAGATTTCATGTCAAAAAAGTAATATTCGTTGGATACAATACTCCACATGATGATTCTCTCTACTTTTTCCTTCACAAAAATAAAAAAATTTCTTTGAAAAAAATAAAATGTCAGAAAATTTTCAGCATTTCTATAATTTTATTTTAATCTTCAAAAAAAAAGTAAAAAATTTGAAAAAACTTCAACATTTCTATAATAAATAAAATAATTACTGTACAAGCTGCCACTACAGGTTTTACAGTAAACTAATAATGTAAATTTTTCCCTAAGCTGGGACAAGAAGTGGTTGGGCTTTTGGTTCTTCCAGTTTCGGCATGTTCCTGGTTGGAACTGGAACAGGCCCTACCATAAATACATAGAAACCCGGGGAACCATACACCATGCCTCACCCATACACCATGCCTCATCTCCACTCTCATGTATCAGTGTAGTAAATACAAGCTCTTGATGAGAATCTAGTGATCTAATAAGTTTTCACTTTTGGATCTCTCTCTTCATCGAACCTTAGAAATTTTCATACTTCAGAGCTGTAAAGCCTGCCAAGAAAATTCCCTACTGTATGTATGTATGCACAGGGCACCTTACATCCATGAATATTGCTCCTAGGAAAGAGAACAGATTTACTGTACACTTGAAACTCAAAAGCATCCCCATTGACTGCTACTATTTCTTTTAAGCCATTCCATCCAACCACTAAACTCCGTCACAAACATGAACAAAAACTCTTCATATGAGAGTACTATGTGATGGAAAAAAAAAACCAAAGAAAAGGGTATAAAAATTCTTGAATCAATTTACAGTGATATATATAAATTTCCAAATTTTACAACTAAAGAGTACCTCCATACAAAAGTGCATCAGATGCAAACTAATATTCACAAAGAGAAGGGTACGCAAAATCTATTATCAATCTATGAGAATCTGCAATTTCCAAAGTTTACAACAAGAATGTGCATGCATCACAAATCGATCAAAGTAGAAGGATGAGTTCCAAAGAAAGGAGACCTCAGACAAATGCATGGGGAAAAAAATCCAAGAATGGGTCCTCATTCAGAAGTTTCGCGATTGTAGTAGTGATGTCTAAAACCCTAACTTAAAACTTCCACAGCTGTATTTACCATATCCTTCTTGTACATGGGCATGCCACCCTCTCCTCAATTCTGCTCTTGAGAAGAATAAACAGATAGTTGGACACTGTTGACTGGCACTCCTCAGTAGTACTTGAGAAACTTTCATGCTAATATAAGGGCGCACTGTCAATTCTCCTGGAATAAGATTCATGCTCTAAGCAAAAGACAAAAACATCACACACAACCCATGTGAGCCCCAGCTTGCTCACTCAAAGTAGAACCTTTTTAACAGCCATGTCAACACACAAACCCCTAACACAGTGAATACAGAAAACAATAGTACGCAACACTTTTTAACAAAGTACTGATGTCTAGTGGCTATGCAAAGCAGCAAGTTCAAGAAGAAGAATCCTGCAATGCCAGCTGAAAAAAATGAGCGTGATGGAATATATTCACCTGTGTGCTACTGGCTCCTTTCCAGAGGTATACTCTTGCCAACTCCCACAAGCACCCCATCCCCTTGTTTGCACATGTCAGTTGATTGGTCACGCCAGTGACCAGTATAACATACAACATGGGGTATGAGAAGTTGAAAGGGATGAAGGGATGACCAACAGCTTCTTGCCTGAAGCTGACTAGTCCAAAGAAATAGCAGACTTCACCAGTTCTATTTGCTTAACTTCAAGCATAACAAATTGCAAATGTAAGCAAAAATTTATGCTCACTGTCACCAGGATCATAATCATAGCCAGTGATTGATCAATGTTTGGTCTTGTGACAGGGCACAGAACAAGGTTACCATACTTGATGACAAGTGCACTCCCAAGATCACCCACTGCCCCAGTTGCTGCACATCTTCCTGCACAAAAGGAAAAATGTATTCTCCAAGAGTGCTATCAATCATGCATCTACATGCACAGACAAATATCCAGAAAGGACATGGGCCCTGATCTAACATTCACAATCTACACAACGAAAGCTGCTCTGGAAAAAATGCATCATTATAGCAATGTAGGAAAGAAATGTAGTGTACCCCTCTTAGGATTGTGGCCAACGGAATGTTTGCAGAAGAGGAGTAGAGTTTCTATGTAAAAAAGAGGTACCAAAGTTTTGGTACTAGACCCTACTTTGACCCCTTTGTGTCAATGTTCTCGGTATGATCCTCGCCAATGCTGGGTCTACACTGTATATACCATTAGGAAGATAGAGTGTACCCATCTGACTTCTTAGGATTGTGCCCAGTTGAAAATATATTCAACAGAATGGATGCTGTTTTCTATCAGCAAGCAATAGTTTGGTAACTGGCTCTCATTTGATCAATGTCGGTTTTAGACAAATGCTTATTACTGTCCCCTAAGCATAATTCTGCTATCCAATGTTGTAAAGCATTCTATCTGGAGAGTAATGGTTCATGTTTCACAGTTATCAGTGCTGGATATGAGCAGTACTTTGATCGAGGAAACCTTGAGAGAAAACAATCCAAGACTGCAGACAGGATAAGGGATGAACATCACCAACCTGCTTCTATCGTCAATTGCTATTTTCACCAGAAACATAAGCCTCCTGCAACTCCGAAGTAAAACTGCCTACCGGTTGCAATTTGTGATCTCATCTCTCGATTGATGCAATGCTGTAAAGCATTCTATAGAGCAATGGTTCATGTTTCACAGTTATCAGTGTTTTGTGAGCAGCACTTCAACTCCTTTTTTCACCAGAAAAAATAGCCTCGTTTGCAGTCAAGAAAAACTGCCTATCGGTTGCAATTTCCAATCTCCTCATCTTTCTTGCAAAAATCCAAACACGCACACAAAGTGAGTGTAGCGCCAACACAAGGCTTGACGAAAACAAGCTTCAAATTGTACAATCGGGTTGACAATTGGAGGAAAACTCGAATTTGAACCTCGCAAGAAAAATTACACTAGCAGCCATGATTTGCAAGGAGGCAACCTGCAATGCGACATGACCTGATGATGCATGATACTTTAAAGACAAGTGATACGAAAACCGCAGCTTACCAAGAGCAATAACCTCAGATCCTTTTCTCTCCTTCAAGTTTGATAGCTCTTCCAGCAGCAGAGTAAATTTTTTGCAGAAAATCTGCTGCATAAACAACATGCATGCTGCTCAATATGCCAGCGTCCCTCCTCCTCCTGGTACTCTTCTGGAAGGCCATCGTCACTGCAAAGTGTCGGCTAGAACTTCCTCAACAACTCCGATTCTCCATCGACAAACCACACATCCCTGCGTGTAGAGCTTCCAGGCACAGGAACAAGAAGAGCGGGGGCATTAGCAACGCCATCGCACCTGCCGCACCAGAGAACGCCATGGCCATCGCAAGCACCTGCCGCCATAGAGAACGCCGTCGCCATCGCAAGCCCTGCCGCACTACACAACGCCGTTGCCATCGCCATAGCAGGTACTGCCGCACTAGAGAGCGCCATCGCCATCGCCATCGCCATCGCACGCACACTGCCGCAAGAGCCATCGCCATCGGAAACACGTGGCGCAGTAGAGAGAACATCAGGTTGGCCAAGCGTCTATCTCTTCTCCAGTCCAGTTTTGGGCGAGAGGACAAGCCACGTACACGCCAGCTAGGACTACAGGAGTAACTATTATTGGTTACTCTCTCTAGTCCATAAAGAGTTAGTATTAGCTGGCATTTGCCAACGTGTGGGGCTCAGAGAATTCTTCTTGGTGTGAATGGGGAGTATATTTCAGCCAGGAGCCACGTCCTCCTCGCTTTCCCACAAGTAATCAATAACTCTGGGACGTGGCGTAGACGAGGCAAACCCTGGTCAGGACTATTGTTGGGTTGTTACTAGAAGAACAGATCCCAACTCTTACCTAAGACTTGATCTGGGTTGGATTTGGGTTTAAACCCAAAACCTAATGACCCTTGTTATTTTAAACACATGAAGACCCTTAGATTTGGGTTTAACCCAAAATCTAATGACCATTATTATTTTAGAAATGTGGAAGTAGCCTTGTGAAGAGTAGCACCCTCTCAATAATAACAATATTATTATTTAGCAACATTAAGGCAACTTGCAAGGTCAAAATGTAATAATAGTAAAGACAAAATAGAGGAGCAATAAAAACAAAATGCAATAGCAATAGTAGGGATGTTATTTTGTTGAGCATGTGAACATGAATGTGAAAAGGTGAATGTGAACAAGAATGAATGTTCTTAATGTATTTCATCCACGTTAGAGAGAATATTTTCTAACAAATTTTGTTGATGTGGGAAAATATTTTTTAACATATTCAAATACTTTGCCACATCATCAACAAGTTCACATGGCCTATCCACGTGGCACACATTACCCATTGTTGTGTCCATGTGGCAATCTCCAATAGTCATTATCATTGGGATGCAACTTGATAAAATCTCTAACAACCTCTTTTAATTGTTTTACACATATAAGATTTATGACAAGATTTGGTAATTGTTTGAATTATCAATAAAATTTTGTAGTTTTTTTGACTAAATATTGGATGACTTACATGAACATTTTAAAATAATTGGTCCCAATATCACTTTACTTAAACGAATCCATCAAATTCTCAAGTGCTAATAAATGTAGTAAAATGATGTGGCACCAGAAAAGGTGGAATTATATAATAAGATGTAGTTAGCAAACATGGATCAATTTTGGGTTTGTTTTTGTGAAATTTCACAAGAGTTATCTATGTTATCCGGTTTTGAATTTTTTTATTCATTTGTAAGCATGTTTAAAAAGAAATTATGACATTCTTGTTGAATTCCAACAAATTTGAACTTGTACCCACCTATGGAAAAAAGGCAATTGAAAAGGGTAGATGCAAAGTTCGAAGTAGAGGTGGGATATTGGGCATCAAGAAATGACTTGTAAGACACAAAATTTATGGGATAATAATCAAGATATTTACACCAAAGTTTTTGAGCAACCTACCACGACTTATTAGAAACAATCCATTGCCAACGCATCTAACTAATCAAAATTATAAAACATGTTTTTAGAAAATAGTGTCACTACTTATTGGGATTCCAAACTGAGGGAAGATGTTGCCTTGAAGACGCATTCTTGCAAAAGAATTAGCCAAAAAGTGTTTTTAACTCGAAAAATGATGTATATGAATCATTTAGATTTGTGTACAACAAAAAGATTAACTCAATGGTGTGAGAAGGGGATATTACAAGTTGGGAAATGGAGAGTAAAACCACCTTACCACCTACACCAAGATGATATATTGGGCATGGAATTCAAAATCCCAATGAAATGTGATCAAAATGGGTGCGTTGATATATCAAACCTTCATTGCCTCCTAAGTTGTTTGACATTTGGTAGTCCATTCAAAAGCTTTAGATTTGTGTATCAATTTCATGATAGGTGCCATGATGAATGTAAAATCTTTCATGAATAATTGGTAAACTATAAAATATTGTTGAAATTTTGGATGTCTTAAGGATTTTTCAGTATTGGCATGTTTGGATTGCTAAAATTTTTTGAAGGTTAAGAAGTTACCTTTTTCTTGGAGACAATGTAGCCCAAAATTACTCATCAATAAACCAAAAATGTTAGGTTGAAATTAATACTGAACTCTCAATATTTGTCAAAACAAAGTCATAGTTTTAGTAATTGAATGATCATGTTATTAAACATTAAAGTTATCTAGGAATAATTTCATGAAGCTATTTAAATATTCCTTGAATGCAAACTAACCAAATTCTAGTAAGTTGGTAGAACATTTTTCAAATCAAAAAGCACGATTATTCAAACAAAAGTTTCCCAATTGGTAATGAAAGTTGTTTTGTACATGTCTTTAGAGGCTAGATCATAATTTTGTGGTAGATATTACATCTAGAACTATTTTAGTAAAGGGAAAAGAATAAAGATTTTTTTTTTGTTGTTAGATTGAATTTGCAAAAATCAATGCAAATTTTTAACTTCCCATTTTTCTTTGGTACAATTACAATTGGAGATATTCAAATGACTTGATCTACTAATTCAATGAACCTTATAACTAAAAGTTTGTCCAAATGTTGTTTAACCACAACTACATAATTTAAGTTCATTTGATGCATGGCTTGAATATGAGTTGGCAGAATGGTTGTCATGTCCAATTCAATTTGGTATTGAATAATATATGGAGGAATCCTTTTCAAATCATGATAACTCCATGCAAATACATTCTTATATTCCTTTAAAAGTTGTTTGACATATATAGCTAATGTTGAATCAAAATTGTTGCTGATTTTTACTATTTGTGATTCCTTTTAAATACTTAATTAAATTTAAGTTTCATACTTACTTATATTTAGGAAGGTGTCCACTCAAGATTTTGCAATTTTTGAATTCAAATCCATAGAGTTGTGTCTATTGCAATAGATCCTTTGGTATGCCAAAATTACTTTTCAAATTTGGTAATATTGAAACTAACGTTTAATTATTATCAATGTTTTGGTAAATTAATCATTATGTTTAGTACCAATTGTGAACAAATAAGGTTTTGTTACAAGTAGAATGTTCTTTTCCTTATCAATAACAACATTACAAAATCATAACAACAGAACATTTTAAGGTGTTTTTTTATGGCCATCCAATCCTTTAGTGACATTAATATTTTAAACTATACCATCACCTTCAATGGTGATTAAATTGCTCCCCTAGTCATAAGAAACCTTTGCATGCCTCAACCTTGGGGTCTATTTGACAACATGAAATAGCTAGCATTTAAAACAATATTTTTAGTAATTACAAAGGTGACCATGTATGGGATTCCCGAGATATGAATTTTAAGGTTTTTGATCAAATACGCTAGCTTGGTTGTGGTTACATTTACCATTATAAGATTGTATGGAATAGGTAATTGGCAACTTTTTAATCCTAGTTTTTTTAAAAAGTTATTTGATAATGATACATTGATTCCAATGCCACCTTCTAGCAAAATATCTTTGATGATGTATTTTTTCTCCAATTTGGACTTGGATGATTGCCATGTGGGGGTCTATAACTACCAAAGTTATTGTAGGGTTAGATGCCAAAAACTTTTTGGTTTTCAATGGAGAAAATTTGGAACTTATGCATATTTTTTCAAGTTTGGTGCAAGATGGAAAGGTTGTCCCAACATCAATGTGCATTTGTTTTCTAAAAGTCGATTGCCAATCTTTTGGAGTGTCACATTTTATTCTACCTTTTTCTTTTCCTTGGCAAGTGATTTGGTAGTTGAAAAACTACTAGAATTAAATCTTATAGTTTTTAGTTGTTCTAGCTAGGGTGGAAGGTCTTGCTTTTGCAAATCATGGATAACAACTTTAAATGTCTTTTGTAGCTTTGCTTTTCTAGCCCATTCTATAGTGGTTTTGTTTTCTATGGCTCCTTCTCTTGAAAACCACATCCTCAAAGCCTTTGCTCCTAATGGTGATTGCCAAGACCATAATTATCAAAGTATCTTTTTTTTCGATTTTGCATCTATTACCAAAGTAGTGATTTTGTCCATAAACATTCTTCATGTTGTGGACTTGCATGTGGACAATCATAAATTCAATGATTTGGTTTTCCACAAATGTAACAATGGTAAATAAGAGAAGATTTTGGTTAAAGTCCAAAACTTCAGTTACCACTCTTGGGGTTTGGTTATTGTTTCCTTTGCTATATTAAAACCTTGTTTATCGTAGATGATTTTTTTTCCTTCAATTTGTTGTTTGGTTTGTTAGGATTCTATTGGCATTTCTCATTCACATGCCTTGGTTTCTTACAATGTTCACAAACCACATCACTTTCCTTACTTTTGGTAGGCTTATTAATTTGTTATCTTCAAAATACATTCGTAATAAACTTTGATTTTCTTGTTTGCTTCTTATTTGATGACTTGAAGTGCCACATGTACACTTGTTCATTGATTTGAACTTTTTGGTAGTGTTTGCAAAAAGTTGTTTCAAGATCATTAAACATACAATTGGGGGACTTTGTATGAAATTTGAAAAACATTTCCTATTGAAAAATGTTGTCACAAAGTGTAAAATAAAACCAATTGACAATGTTTGCATTTTCTCATTCACCATTTGTGGTTGTCACCTTTTTGAAAATTTGAATGTGTGGATTTGAATTAGATTTAAACATGTTAATGGGATATAATAGTGTCTTTCTAATTAGCGGAGGTGCTACCAAAGTTGATGTTGAAACAATTGCTAAGGTTGGAAATGAGTACCAAGGTGGGTACCAAGGAATCCAAGGGAATCCTCCTCCTAGGGTCCATTAGATGGCTTGCTTGGTGGAGCTCCATTTAGTGGCCCACTTGGCGGTCTACCTTTGGGGGGCCCATATAGTGGCTTGCCACTAGGGCATCCATTTAGCACTATATTTGGGCCTATTGAACTTCTATTAGAACCTCCTCTTCATGTGGCTTTCAAACTACCAATTTCTCCCCACATATGACCATTGCCACTTCCCAAAGAGTCATCCCCCCTCTTAGAAGATTAAAGCCATCGTCTATAGGTGACCTTTCATGTGTGAAAGTTGGTACTTGTCCCATTGGTCCCACACTCTTTAGAGGCTAGTAATGTTAAGATGAAACTAAATTGCTAGTTCGATGTTTATGATAGGGTTGCCAAATGTAAGACCATTTAAAGAAATGGCTAGATGAAATGTGAAAGTCAAGTTTTTTTTTTTTGGCCAAAAGCTTATATTGAAAGAAATAAAAAGGTTCAAAAGACGAATGTACACAAAGATCTTGAAAAGAGAAAAACACAAAGTTTAGATTCTAGAGGTTTAGAACGTCAAACAAAAGTTCTCAAATGCAAAGGCCTAGTTGAATTTCATTGAACAATTTCAATCAATAATGAAAAATGCTCAGAACTCCAAAATTCTACAAAATTCAACACCCACTTGTCCATAGAAACAAAGATACAACTTATTCATTTGATTTTAACACAACAACAATACCATGTGTATTCAAATACAAAAAAAAAAAAAAAAAAAAAAAACCAAAATCATATTTTCTAGCAAAATATAATACTTTGTAAATAACCAGAGGAACATTACAAGTTTTTTTTTGTCTTTCTTTTAACTAATCCAAATTCTAACCTAAAGCACCATTGTAATCATTTAAATCACCTCTAAAAAAAAAAGGTAATAAAAGAAGATTTCCTTCATAATATTTGTTAGGTTAAATACCTCTACTAAAGGGCAATGTAGGCCTGCTTGAAGAGTTATTTATGGTACTACTTCCCTCTTAAGGCTCCCCATTGTGTGTTTTGTGTTTTCATCAAGTTTCCAAGGTTTTTTCATTAGGTTGCCAAAGTTCCCAAAATGTTCCCTAAGATGTTTTCAATAACCTTTTTCAATTTTTTTATTTCATATTGTTCAACCTTAGTTCAATTTCCATGTATATAGGAAGTTGTAAAGAGGAGGGCCAAAGGAAAGCATGGCCAAGCATGGTTTGTAGTTTGGGAGAGGGAAGCATGTTGTGACGTGTAGTGTCATGACGTTCGGTGTTGTAAAGGTGTCCATAGTAAACTCTACTAAACAAAAAGACTAAAACCAATCAAAGGTAAAAATTAATCAACCAAAAAGAGATACATGCACATATATATACAATGCATAAGAGGATGTTGAAATGAAATTTTCATGTATTGAATTGAAAAAAAGGAAAAAAAACGTAGTGTATGTAAATGGTGACCGTGTAATAGTTGCCATGAGCATTTAGAAATTCAGTCTAACTATGGAAGAAACTTTCCCTAACAAAGGAATTTTAGAAAAATTGACAAGAAAAGGAAAAAGTTTGACCTTTTATATAGTTGTCAACAAAGATGAAGCCTTAAACAAACCATAACCCTAAAACACCTAATAACGTACAATAACCTTAGAACGTACATTAACCCTAAAAGCATGATTGGCATGCTCGTGACTAGTCATCATGTATGAGACCATGCATACGGTCATGACAATTGTCGTGATGTTTGGTGTCGTAAGGGTGTAAATTAAGTAAACTCTACTGAACAAAAAAACTAAAACCAATCAAAGGCAAAAACTAATTAACCAAAAAGAGATGCACGCACATATATATATAATGTACAAAAAGAGGTTGAAATGAAATTCTCATGTATCCCCCCCCCAAGACTTGAGCCGGGAAGAATGTGGTAGGGTATGAGTAGAAATCAAGGTGCTACAGGAGAACATGATGAACAATACCAAATGCCAGCAGGAACTCGAGTGAGTTTCGGCTTGAGGCAAAATAGATGGTATCCACCATTACAATTATTGCAAAACAGCATCTGATCAGCACCGTTTATCTTCTAACATACCTAACATGGATAGTCAAGTGGAGGAATCCAAGTCGACATGATGATGGTAGGATCCAAGTTTGGCAAGTGGTAGGGTGCACAATTTTTGGAGTGATCCCAAATTGTGCGTTTTTCAATTCCTTGTAACTTTAAGACACCCGAAGGCCTAATCGCCTTAATCCTTAAGATAGTGCGACTAGAAGAAGTGTTTAGAATATCATTAGGTTGCCGCTAAAGATACACAAAGTCACCAACATCAAATTGTTTCACCTTAGGTTTGTAACTACCACCTCATGTGTGTGCATACCATAAGGTGTTTCGATGTTGTGCAATGGACAAGTTCTCCATGGCTATGGGCATAACCTTCCTAAATAGAGTAGCCCTCTTTGCGATGACCTTAGCCCAAGTGATTGGGGTGTCCAAGTCCACAACCTAGTCCATTTGAGCAACAATGGAAGAAGGTGGAATGGGATGTCTTCTAAAAAGTAGAAAGTAAGGAATGAAATGAAACAAAGAAGTGTGTTTGGACATCCTGTAACCTATGGTGATGTAAGGTAAGGCCATGTCCCAATCCTCTTTGTTCCTAGTGAGGTAAATCTTCCGTAGTCTTTTTTTGCATGTCTGAACCATCCACTTTGCAAGGCCATCAACTTCGGGATGATCCCTTGAAGTTCGGCGGTGGTCAATGAGAGCATGATCAAGTACGTCTCGGAATACTCCTTTGAATTCTGATCCTTGATCAGTAAGGCATTCAACACAAGCCCCAAACCTACTTAGGACCTGTCGTAAGAAAGTTTGGCTGGTGCTATGTGATGACTTGTCCGACAACGCAACAAGCTCGACCCACTTTGAAAAATGCTCAATCATAATCATGATGTAGACATTACCCTTGGAGGTCTATGGTAATTATCTAGCTAAATCACATGACTAGCGATAGACCATGCCCTAAATAGGGAGTGGAGAAAGTGTGAACTGTCGAAAAGAAAAGGAAGTTTTCATTCTATCACATTGTTCACACCTAGCAATGACGTCTCGAACATAAAAAACTAGCAAGCAAAAGAAACCCACAAAACTCAAAGCCATGAAAAATTTGTCACTTTCAACATCAAGCAATAGAGAATAGTTTTTTTAGAATTAAATTAAAAAGAAAAGAAAATGTAATGTATGTAAATAGTGGCCATGTAATAGTTGCTGTGAGCATCTAAAAATCTAATTTGACTATGGAGGAAACTCTCCATAACAAAGGAATTCTAGAAAATTGATAAAAAGAGGGAAGAACTTTACCTTTTATATAGTCGTCAACAAAGCTGAAACCCTAAACAAGCCATAACCCTAAAACACCTAATAATGTACAATAACCTAAGAACATACATTAACCTTAAAGGCATGCCCATAACCGGTTGTCATGTATGAAACCATGCATACGGGCATGACAAACATATTTAGGTTGGCTTCTATGTTGGGGAGTACCCTCCATGTTCCTAAAATATTGGTGATAGGCCAATCAAATGGCTCCTTGTGAAAGAACTAACTGTATGGACACACACCACCCCTTTACTAATTAATAAAAACATGAATAAAGTGGCACATTCACACCTAATGTTAAGTCGGTGTTAAATGAAAATCTAGGTGGCATCCTAGGTGGCACCCAATGTTCAAATGAGTTATAGCTTTAATGTTAAGTGAATGTTAACTTAACATAAAAATTTCATGGTATCTAGGTTCAAAGTCCTAAATGGCTAGTGTGGTGTTAGAGGATTCAACACTAAAGTCCCTAACATCAAGTGTGAATGCACCTTTAGAAGTACCCTAATGAATAAGATCCCATTCACATTTATCAGTACCCTAACTAATAAGATCCCATTCACATTTAAAAGTACACTAATTAATAAGATCCCATTCACATTTAAAAGTACCCTAAGTAATAAGATCCCATTCACATTTAAGAGTACCCTAACGAATAAGACCCCATTCACATTTAAAAGTACCCTAAGTAATAAGGTCCCATTCACATTTAAAAGTACCCTAAGTAATAAGATCCATGTATGAAGAAAATTACATGGTTGGGGAAAATTAGCTCCCAAAGGGTTTAGGGTTTTGAGGGGGGTTAAGTAGGTAGTCGTCATTAAGGGGCCGTGCTTTACGTTTCCTTTCCTTTCCTTTTCTTTGCCATGCGTGTTTGTCGCAGAGAGAGACATAGATGCCTCCTGGGTATCGTAAAACCTCTGTCTGCCAGGCTTCTCATCTTTTAGTAGCTATATATCTTGATGCAGCAGCCACCAATAGATGATGATGACCGTGATGATGATGATGATGATGATGACGACGCCGATGCAACAGAAGTCATCTATCTATGTTTTCTTTTTCACGCATCATCAGTATGGGCACAGCATAGAAGAAGAGCTCTACCAAGGTCCAAGAGCTCGGCAAACACCCCTCCCCCCAAGCAACAACAACGTTGTTGATCTTGCTGTTGGTGGGTGGCTTTTCTCTCTGGTTTTTCTTTTGGTTGTTGTTGTTGTTGTTATTTTGTTTTTGGGTTTTTTCCCCCTTTTATCTTCCTTGCAATTTTTACATCTGGAACAAACACTTTGCTTTTTGTTTTGGGTGCGCTTTGTTTTTTGTCTGCAAGTTGGAGGGAGGGACATCCAAGATCTAAAATGAATTTGCAAACTGTAAGTACTTGGTATGAATGTACCTTGTATTGGGTTTGTTTTTTTTAAAAAATTAACCCCTTTGGATTTTGGGAGATTTAGAATTGCTTCTCCTCCCCCTCCTCCTCTACCTTTGTATTATGCTCGTTTGCTCGTGTGGTTTGAATTTGTTACTTTCCTTTGAGCTTGATGGGTTGTGAATGATCTCTTGGGTTGGCTTGTGGTTGGCACCCTGCTCTTCTTGCGGTGCTGTCATTTTTGTCTTATTCACAACTTCGGAAACATAGATTGTTGAGCTTCACATTTGTTGGATCTTAGCAGTTTGGACTTTTGGGTCCTGCATTTTTTTTGGTTGGGAATTGCGACAAAGTGTTGCAACCAATGTTCACAAATCATGAGTTTGTGATGTAGGAGATTGCATGCACCAAAGGCAAATTAAAACAAAAATTGACTAGGTTTGCATTATATGGTAGAAGCCCAACAGCAGCCACATTTCTTTTTTGGTGGTGAGGTGTGTTTTTTTGAGGTCTCTTGGGAGGAAGATACATTCCATGACCCAATCACTTTGTTGAATCTGGGTTGATTTTGATTTGACAGATTCTGAAGCTTTTGCTTACAGCATTACTGGAGCCAAGAGTTTAATGAAATTCTATATTGATGTTCTCTTTATATTGTTAGTCTGCATGCAATACCTGAGTGTGACCTACTTGAGTGATGCATCAATGGAAAATGGTGGTCTGTGCTTTGGTTGAAAGATCTCCTCAATGTGAACAGACACTTGGGAACATTAAAGTTTACCAATGTCTCTCTACAGTTGATGCAACATATCAGCTGTAGGGTTGGGATAATAGAGGACTGAGATTTTTAGTTCTCTTAGAGGATTTTCACTATGGATCTTGTTTTCAGGCTTGCAGCATCTTTTCAAATGATGGGTATGATTGGAAATGTGGGCTATTTGTGAAGACGAAGATGCAATTTTTCATCTCTCCATTACTCCAAGTTCAACTTTGTCCAACTGATCTCTTTGCTTCTTGTTTTATTGGGACCAGGGAATGATGAAGGGGTCAGTGGTAACTCTAGTCAGCCTGCTACTCATGCATGCAATTGCAATAGTTGTGGCAAATGGTACTCCCAGGAACCGCCCATATTCAGTTCTAGACAGCCCAGAGGCAAACAGACCTTTGTATGCAGGCTTTGACAACATGCGGCTTTCCTTGAATGGATCTGTTTTTCTCTGGCCAATGCCTGCCCATGTGACACGAGGCAAGAGCATTCTTGCATTGGCTAGTGGCTTTGCATTTGGCCAGGCAGATGGACAACATATCTCTGCAACACTTGCTCAAGCATTTTCTCGATATATTGATATCATTTATGAACAGCATTCTCTGTTTCAGGTTATATCCTCAGGTCTGGGTATCCCTGTACTGGAGAAGCTACTAGTGAGTCTGGATTCTTCAACTGAAGAGGTAAATACTCTCATACTCTTCTTCACGCAGTTGAATTCTTGGATTCTGAAAATAAAAAGGTCCTTGTAATTCATTAATTAATTTTTTTTTTCCTGTTTCAATGTGCACATTAAAGCTTTGCTATCTCTCACTGCAGTAGTTGGAATCTGAGAGTGTTGGTGTTCTGATTGAATGATCCAGATGTAATATCATCACAAATTGAACCAAATAATTTATGGGATGATGTTCCTTTTGCACCAATTGTGGTCCTGGTGTTGGAAGCTTTTGAGCTTTGTGCAGTTGGCAGATGGGTTTTCAAATAAGTCAAATTTTCTTCAAAAAATAGTATTAGTTGACAAATATCAAATACCTACAATCCTGATCTATGGAGTTCATGGATCATCTGGGTTGACTCTTTTGGGGTGGTCACAGCTGGAGTTCGAGGTCGATGAATCATACACTTTGAAAGTACCTGATCCTTCCAACCCCAACATTGCATCACTCCAGGTAAAGGGTTCATTGGCAGCAAAAGCACTTTTCAGAGAATTCATTCTACTTTTTCAAATTGGTGTCTGTTATGCTGACATCAGGGTGGGAGTGTGAAATAGGCTGCCACTGTTTATGGAGCACTTCGTGGTTTAGAGGTAAATTTCTCCTAATCCTTGCACCTGAAATTTTGCCACATCTGCATAATTCCTTCATTCTGCTGATGAAAGGTTTGCAAACTCTTTGTTCTATTACTTCATGAACTCTACCTTCTGATATGTTCTCTTCATGTTTATAATGAGGAGGCATGTCTCTATGGCAAATTTTCAATGACCCTGTTACTTCCAGCAAGGAGATGTTGTCTCATCCCCCTTACAGCCAGGGTTCTGCGTAGTGGGCATCTTGAATGTCAGGTCTATGGCTATGAAAAAGGGCCCTTCTGGATGATGAACATGTGTTATTACATGTGTGTAGACTTTCAGCCAGCTGGTGGACTATGATTACTCTTCACGATCACTGCAGATAGCCAGAACACCTTGGATCATTGAGGACTATCCCCGCTTCGCATATCGTGGACTTCTGATTGGTCTCTTTCTCTTTTAAGCTCAATGTGGGCATACTATGCTCCATTACTGTGCTTTTGTTCCTTTTTAGTGAGATATCCTTATTGCTGTGTTTATGAGCACAATCTGTCTCAACATATTTCTCTCTTGTGCTGTTGGACTCTGACAATTTGAAACTTGCATGGGACAGACACATCTCGGCATTACCAGCCTGTGGAATCAATCAAACGTGTCATTGACTCTATGTCATTTGCTAAGCTCGTAAGCTCCCTGGCACACGACTATGACCAGTTCTGGGTCGTAATGCATGTATCATGTACCTACCTTGTATCGCATGCACATGTCATGAACTGTATTTGTCACTCATGTAAGATTTGGCTCTTGAGCAGAGAGGCAATTTGGCTTGTTTCAGATCATAATTTCTCAGGATGCACAGCAAAGTTGACAGATTCATCTTTATGTGAAATTCTACTTCTCCCTGTCACCATGCGTTGGATATCCTCTGTGTCCAAGTCTTGGCCCTGAAGCCTCATACTAAGATATCCTTTTGGGTGTTCTGTGGTTCCAGAATGTACTACACTGGCACATTGTTGATGAGGAAGCTTTTCCCATTGAGATCCCATCATATCCAGGGCTATGGAATGGTGCATACAGCTATAAGGAGCGATACAACGTAGAGGATGCTTCTGAAATTGTGGAGTACATCAACATCTGACTCCACTGTAGTTTCTTCCAAATGTTGTCTTGCTTGGCCGGCTATAGATACTGGCTGCGCATTTACAAGTACAAACATCAAATTATATAATGACATTTGGTCCTCTAACATCTGGTGTTCCTGATGTCAGTTGAATGAATGATTGCAGGTATGCTCGGGCAAGAGGCATACATGTAATGCCTGAACTTGATGTTCCTGGCCATGCTGCGTCCTGGTATAACTTTCTTTCCAAACCCAAGACAGTTTGAGGCTTCTGTCCATTGTTGAAGCATCTCTTGTGTCCATATTGTGTTGACTTCTTTAGAGCAACTTAAAAGGCGATCCATGAAAATGGATCTCAAATTGACATGAGTATTTCATGAGCATGTTGCCGACATGAAATCTTAGAAGAGGGTACAGTCAGCTAATTTGCAGGATTCTCAGATTTGGATTTAGTGACATTTTTTCTGCTTGCAAGATTCATGCTGTGCTTTTGTTGGGTGCTTTTCAGGGGCTTGGGATACCCAGAACTCTGGCCATCACCGCAGTGCAATGAGCCTCTTGATGTGAGCAAAGAATTCACATTTGATGTCATTGATGGGATCCTCAAAGGTTTGTTGTACTCTGTGCTCCCTTGTGTCAGTGTCATACTCAACTTCAACATTCCCAATGGTATTTCTTGTTCTCCCCATTCCTTCTGAGCTATCATGACATTAACAGGAGATCCTTCATAATTATCTGCATATACATACTTCAGAGCAAAGTGCTCATTGTGAAGTGCTCAGGTGCACTACATTCCCTGTTCTGAGTGGATATGTTGACAAGGTGGATCTGGTGCATGTACATCATTTGTTCTTTGTTTTGGAAGAAATGATGCAGCAGCATCGAGACCAGTTTTGGTTGGAAATCAAATAGTGACCAATATTCATTGTTGTATGAGGATTTCCTCAACTGTAGCTATTTTGATACCCATTTATGTTGTGCTTGTCTTTTACACCTTGTAGGCAGGCCTATAAGGGTTTGACACTGGATAGAAAGCTTGATGGTTTCTGACTCCCGGGCTCTGTCTCTCATGACCTGCATGCAGATTTCAAGAAAATCTTTCCATTTAAGTTTGCTCATTTGGGTGGCGATGAAGTTGATACTAGTAAGGTTCAGCTTTGACCATATAAGAAGCAACTGCGCATCTAGCTTCCTTCTTACATCCACATCCTCTCTGCAGGTTCAGCTTGATCTTATGCACAGTATTGAAGAGGACGTGTTTGAAACAAACTGTTAACTTGTTTACCAAATTGTTGTAGGTTGCTGGCAAAACTCCTCAGTGATTGAAAGCTGGTACATCCTTAACCTGGGAATAGTCCCCAATCCTTTTGTTCAATTCCAGCATTTTGCCAGAGTCACAGAGAAGAGTGACAACCTCATTGATATCTTGCATTTTAGGACATGGGACAAAGGAACATTTGGAATGAGAAAGTGGGTGGGGCTATAAAAGAAAGCAGGGATAAGTGGGGAGTAAGAAAGAGGGTGGATTGCACAGGCAGGGATTTGCTGAATATGTATGTAGTAGTATCAAGTTCTGATTGCATAGTAGCATGGATAACAAATGAAGATGTCTTCCATTTCTCAAGCACAGGTGGTGGAAAAATATTTGAAAAACTGCAAATTTCCCTGTTTGTTCAGGCATGAAGCCTCCCAAGGCCAGTATGCCTAAGAGCTGGAGAAAGCATTGCATGCAATGAAGTGGGATGTATACTTGTATCTTCTCAGAGGAGGAAAACAAAATGCTGAATCTGGTGCTGGATCCCAGTTGACAGAAAAGGTTGGAAACTTTTGACCTGTCGTTCTTTTGTGGCATGCAGGCTTACATCTCACAATCTAACAGCTCAGGGTGCATATGCGAGCTTTGTCATCCGCGCTCAGGAAATTGCAATGAAACATGGCTTTGAGCCTGTGAATTGGTAATGATTAGACTTAATTTCATTTTTCTAGTGTATCTTAGAATTATTATAGAGCCTTTATTTAGTAGGAGTTCTTGGTGCAATTCCAACTATTTTATTTTTTTTATGAAACTTGAAGAGCTTGCTTTTGCTTAATCTTGGAGCATCAGCACAGAACAGAGATTTGGAAAATGTAGATCTTACAATAGCTCTGTCTTATGATAGGGAGGAGACCTTCAACATCTTTCCATCGCAACTAAGCAAACAGACTGTCGTCCATAACTGGTACATTGGTTTCTCCCCTTACAGAGGTTCAACGGACTGTATAGTTGTCAACAAACACTTCAGGTCTAATATGCCCATTTGAGCCAAGGTGTGGTTGCAAGTGATGCAGTCAAGTCCTTTGAGAAGTATACAGTCATGGGTCTCTGTCATTCTAGTGCTGAGGACACTCCATGAGAAGTAAAAGCATTGCAGTTGCTGACTGAATGCTTTCACCAAATGTAAGCAGGTATCGAAGTGGAACATGTCCTAGGGCAGTGAAAGCAGGGCTGAGGTGTATAATGAGTGATCAAGGAACATGGTACCTGGACCACTTAGATGTGCCATGGGACAAATTCTACTTGACTGAACCCCACCTTGACATCACGGATGCTGCTGAACAAGAGCTTGTCATTGGAGGAGAGGTTTGTATGTGGGGTGAAACTGTTGATGCTTCTGACATTTTGCAGACCATATGGCCAAGGGCTGCAGCTGCTGCCGGTAAGAAACATTCTCAGCTCTTGCTGTATATTCTGTTCCTTAGATTCCAGTGGGCACTGTTCATGACTATTCTCTGGATCTCTTAGTATAGATTTTCTTATTGATTTTCAGTCACTGTTTGTCACTGTTTGTCTTTGTTCTCTGTCCTGCATGCAGCACCATCTTTTGTCTTCATGCTTCTGAGGTCATGTATTGTGCTTTCCGTATGTTTTACTTCTGGCATTGCAGAGCGGTTATGGAGTCCACTGTCAACGACAGAACAAGGTATCTCAGAAGGAACCCTCAGAAGACTTCAAACCTTCCGCTGTTTGCTAAACCGACGAGGGATTCCAGCTGCTCCTGTGTTATCATTTTGGGGTACATATGTATTTGGGAGAGTTGCACCTAGTGAACCTGGCTCTTGCTTTAGTCAGTGATGAACAGTTTGTGTATGACTTGGAGTGTGAAGAAATACGTCCCTAACTCCTACGTCTGATTATGATAATGGGTTTCTCAGATTTAAGTGGAGGTAATACTTGATTTACTTAGCCATATCTTTTCTTGAGTCTCTAATTCTTTGATCATTGAATAGTTATTCCACTTTCATTGTGATGGACATCAAGAAGAAGGTTTGTCAAATAATTGGTGGTGGGTTGTGCTTGCTCTCTGCTGAGAAAACATAAACATGTTTTGCTTGAAAAAATTTACAAACCTGAGATGCGCAAGTCCACTCCTTATGACAAAGCAGAGACTACCTTTTGCTTGGTAGGTTGCATGCAATGGTATCTCTGCCCCAAATTAATCCTGTTCTTTGTCCAATGTTTTGTGGGGTATCATTTGTTGAAGATGGGTGTGCCTCAAAATGATAATTGGTAACAAAGATCAACTTGTTTGATTTCTGTCTTCCAGGCACATTGATTCTCAGGTCTTGGATTCTTTCTTTGTTGTGGGGTCTTCTTGCTTTCTAAGGATCCAGATGTGACAAACTTGGGCTCTGGGCTGCTATGCACTTCCAGTAATAAAAGATTGATCATTTGATAAAAAAAAATTAATTTTGTGAAAATTAATTTCCATTCAAATGAAAATGTTGAATAACATTGTATGTAACTTGAAGGGAATTGAATTGAATTTTAATTCAACTAAATTAATTTCAATTCAACAATTGGATTAATATTCAACTAAATTAATTTCAATTCAACAATTGGATTAATATTCAACTGAATTAACAGCCAAGTGAATTGAATTCAAATTCATTCAAAGAGAAATGAGATGCAAATTAGTGGAGATAATATTGAAAATCTACTTGTGAATATGGTGTTGACTTATTATCTTGTTACCTTTATAGATGACTTTATAGATGATAGAGTAATACATTTTCAATTTCAGCATTTAAGTGCTGAATAATTATTTCAAACATCCACTTGGGTAGCGAAATAATAATTTATGAAATTTTGACAAAAAATAAAGACAACTTAATCTTTGGTAAGTTTTATAGATTTTAAGCCTCTAACACAACATAATGAGACTTTTTAGAACTTTTTTTTATTGTTTCTTTTTGCAAAAATGAGGAGACATACTTTCCACCAAATTATAGGATAGAGAAATGTTGTCAATTATTGGATACTTGTTATGCAATGTTGGATTGGCCTAAAGCTAAAGCAAGAAGCTCATGGGTTTTCACAATTTTTTGGTTTTTCCCCTCCCTTGTAATTTTCTTAAATTTCAACATTTCAAACAAATAATTTTTAAAAAAATTGACATTTTGAAAAAATATATAATTCAAGTTCTATGGTAATTTACAAATGAATTCCAATTAGAAAGTGGATTGTACCTTGTTAGTTCGAGAAATCAACAATTTGTCGGCTTTTGTTTCTTAGTTTCCAATGAAGGACCAAGTTGGCTAGAATTTCAAGTTTTAATCCCAAGACAAATATCATAACAATGACATCCTTTGATTTTACTACAACTTTCCAAGTACTTATAGATCACTCTTTGTAAGATTTTCAGATTTTATTTCTTAATCTCAAGTCAATAATCAACCCTTGTCCAAAGTATAACCCGAGTAATAATAGTTGGCCAACATTGCATGAATAAATAAAGCTTGCTCTTGAACAATTTTCCTTCTATATTTTGTGTATTTACGTATGTGTGATGTTGTTTTGAGAAGATGGTACAAAATTTATTAAAGTTTAGTGACACATATTAATGTGTTTCAAAGTTCAAAAAATGAATGAAGATAATTAGTTAATCAATAATTGATTATCGAAATACGACACATGTTGAAACAAAAGACCCTTGCAAACTAGAATATGAAATTTTTTATAAGAGGAGGATAGTTTTCTAATAATTGGTGGTCATTTGAGCTTGGTGGAGTTTAATCTCGATCAAAGCATGGGACATGGGAGATGAGTTGGTTTTTATCTTTTTGTTGCACTAATTACTATACCAAATCATGTTATTGTTGTGAATTTGAAAGGATTGTGCCCTTGTTGAAAGTTTTGTGTCGTTATTGCAAAGAATGTTCATGTGAAGTCCTACTTGTTGGAAGTGCTTGAGGAGGACACACAAATTTTCCAAAATATTAAATATGCTTGTGTATTCCTACCACAATTCCCTTGTTTCATTTTTAGTTGTGTAGAATGGAGAAAATTTGCATAACACAAAGTGTTTTGAAAAGCATTTGAAAAATGTTGCCCTTGTTTTATTTTAGTTTCATTTTTTGCAATGTTGAATTTCTTAAAACACCTTACACAAATCTCCAATTTATCTTTTGTTGTGTAAACTAAAAAGAATTTCCATAACACAATGTGCTTTTGTTTTCACCAAAGAATGCTTCAAAATGATGTGCAAAGTCTTAAAATGGTGTTCCTTAAACCTTATCTACAAGGGTGAATCATCAAGGAAAATAATTATCTATTTAAAATCACACTAAGCATGGTCAAAACACGAATGAAATAACATTTTTAATTTTTAAGGTTTCAAAATGGTTATGTTGAGATTGGTTATCACTTCATATTGACCATGGAGAGTAACCAATTATTGCAAATAAATGGATTTAAAAAATTGAACCCATAACTTTGGAACGCACTATTGAAGCCACCTCTTGAGCTAGATTTGGGTGAAAAAATAAATAACCAACAATTAAACATAGTACAATAAATCTAATCCAAAAATATCTTTGTTCTAAAAGGATCTTAGGTAAGGGGTGGGATAAACATGGATTGAATTTTTCCTTGTGGAAGGTTCTATGGTAGGTAATTTTTTTGGGTTGTTTTTGGGGTCAAGCTCAAGGTGAGCTCAATGTGAAGGGATCTAAACATGACTATTTATTTTTTTGAAAAGGTAGCATAATCAAAATTGGTAAGAGGCAGGTATGAGTATTTGGGATATGTGGAGTTGAATTCTAAAAGGTTAGCAAGTTCATCTAAGCATAAGGAGGAAAATATAAAAGTCAATATGTTTTGACAATGGCATAAAATAATAACCAAGGATGAGAGTAAGGTGACATGAAGAAACATATGACAAGTTGATGATTTTTTTCAACATTCGTAAAGAATAATGAAGTTTTGTTTTATGTGAGTGATTGAGTTGGTCATATTACATTATAAGTGGGTTAGACTAAGTTTTTTCTTTTTGTTGTGTGGCTTAGGTTTCAAAGAGAGGATTGTTAGTGGATTGGTTCATCATCATTGAAGGTTCTAGGTTGGGAACCTTTGAATGAATATGATGTGCTAAAGCAAATTAATATCTAGTTGCAGATTGAATTAGCCATGGTGTTTTGGAAAAGAGTTGTATTTGAGATAAAACAATCTATTCCTAACTATGTTGTTGAGAGACATATGTTACACATAATAGTAAAGTGTGTGGCAAAAAAAAAACTTGATTTCACCCCCTTTTCTTGTTATATATTCTTAATGTGCATTTCAAATTTAGGAGTTGTGAATGCTAAAGCATCTCGAACATTCACAATAAACTTTGAATTGTCAAATTATGTTTATATTAAATGAATTTTTTGTCATTGGAAATAGTTTTTAAATAACTGTAAGAAATCAAATTGGCATGCACATTTTCCTAACCAATGCAATGATTTCAAATTTTTAAATGTGCAATGTGTCTCGAAAAGTCCAAACATTCATTACAAAATTTAGGTGATACAACCATGTTTATATTGGAATTTGACATGATTTTTGGAAATCTCTTATAAAAGTTTATTAAAAAAATAGGCTCACATGTCCAACAATGATGGTTCAATCATCCAACGTTATCCATGTTCACCAAGAAAATTCAACTATGTAAATATGTTGAATGTCATCAACCATGTCAAACTTTCAAAGTCTAACCATCTAGTGTTATGATGCTACATAAGAAAATGCCAAAGACAATCTCTTATGTGTACCTCCTTTAGTTCTTAACAATGAACCTAGAAAGCCAACCTTAAATTGTGATTAATGGTTAATTATTCAAATGCCAATTCACACATATTTTAATAGATTCAATTTGTGACAAGCGTTGCTATGTTGGAAATACATGTAAGAATGTAACCCCATTGTTTTTTTTAATAATAAAATATGGGGTTAAGGTTTCTACCAAGTTATTTGCAAATGATTGTTTGGATAGTAGTTTCATAAGAGGGTGTTTGGTTGATTCTATCTAGTTGATTTGGAAGAATTTGCATTCTAATCATATGATCTACACAATCCCATCAATGGTTGTTTGTCAATTGAAATCACATCAAGGTTGCATTTGAATTAGGATGTTTGTTGATGTATTAATCTCCCATGATTCCATTGAAGTAGCATGTATGAACAAAATGACCATTGCCTTGAACATGGTTGACATCATATTATAACATATCAATTGTGTTTCATCTTGATTTACTATATTATGGCAATGATGCATAACTTTAGGACTAGAAACCATTGTCATGAACATTGTATATATATGTTTGTAATCCAAGGTGAAAGAAATACCATTTTTTGTAATGAATGTATGGTGTGTTAACTCTAGTGGATACAAACATTTCACAATGCATGCCAAAGATACAAAAACTTAAAACATACTAAAAAATGAACAACTTAATTATACCAATAACCATTCAAAGTAATACAAGTTGAGACAAATCAAAACACAAGAAGATGATAATGAAAAGATTAGAAATTAGATCTTGTAAAATTAGATTATGTCACAAAATTGTAATAGCCACAAAGTTTTACACAATATTAAACCCAAAAATTAAACAAGGGTTAGGTGGTGCTTGAAATTAACATAGGCTAAATAAAATGAAATGATTCACAATTTGTCATTGAACATTTGGGAGAAGGTCTATGAAAACATCTTTAAAATCTTTTTTATAAAGCTCATCTAGTAATTCATTTAAAAATTTTATTGTTTAAAACATCTTTTCAAATCACCAAAGGTTAGTTTTGATTCTTTCGCATGTTTTAGCTACTTACCAATTCTACTAAAATATCATTCTTATCAAGCCCATCTTTAGACAACTTTCCAAACCCACATTACTATTATAGACAAAAATTTCCAAGGGTCCCATACTAGTGAGAGACAAACCATCCCTAGAATTGAAATCTCCCAAAAACATTAGCAAGCACAAAAACTAAAACAATGGCAAAAGATGATCACACTCATAGCAATAGTGCATTCCAATAAATTGGGTATAAAATTGAGTGTCTTTGCCTCTTGCCTTTCAAATCTTGCATTGTAGGTATAAACATTATGGGTTTCCATGTTGATCCACCTTACTCATTGAGGTTTTCTCAAGGGTGCAAAAGTATGTTTGTAAACTTTGAACATGTTAAATAGACAACAATAAACAATTTATCGTTCTTAATAGATACATTATTGTAACTTGTTTCATTGTCTCCGATAAGATTTGGTTACCCAATTTATTTTCTTTCAAAACCATTTTTGGAGATTTAATTAAATTTTCAATGACAAAAATTATTCAAAATTTTATCACTTACACCTTAAGTCTAATTTTAAAAAAGTTGCCTTCATTAAGTCTCACTCATTAAGGGCTTTCCAACAATATCAAGAGCATGTTCAAATTCTTTTATAATTTATAATTTTGATTTAAATAAAATTTTAATGAAAAAATTGTTCAATATTCAATAACTTCTTAACCATAGGTCAAAACGTTATGAAACCAAGTCATTGCACCCTACTCATGGAAAAATCTTTACTTTTGGTTTGATTTGCTTCACATGATTAGTTAGGGGTTTACGATGTAGGCTTGGGAATTGGATCTGGGTGTCTTTTGTTCCCTTTCGCTTTTGGGCATTGTCTCAATTTTGGAAATTGGTCCTCTCTTTGTGTTTCTCCTTTTCATTTCTGGATTGGTGTCTTTTCTTAATATGATTAGGTTAAAAGAAAAAAAAAAAGAAAAATTACCTTCCTTAATGAACAAGGTGTGTATCACATTGTGGCCTTACCATTTACATTAAAAGATATTTTAAGACAAAAAGAAGAATTATGGAAACTCAAATATTTCACCATCCAAAAATATACCTAATCTTCAAAAAATCCTTTTAAAAAAATTCAAAATCCTTCAAGATATCATAGCTCTACAACTAATCTCAAGTTTCAATACAAGCCAAAATATCATCTTCCAAAAATCCCCATATAAAAATAAACAGACCTATTATTATTACCTAGTATGGGCCAAAATAAATCCCTTAAGCTACTACACTCTATAATGAATCTAAACACAATATCCTTAAGGGCCTTGGTAGTAGGCAAGGCCAATAAATAAAGTTATCCGTAAAGTCAGGAAAGACGGCACCGGAACCAAACCCCTTGAGCCTTGTTCTCGAGCCTTGTGCATTTAATGCTGAGTTTTTATATTTCGTACAGAGATTCTAAAATTTGATTGAGCTCCGCAATGCTGGGTGCTATCATTGATGATCAACTATTTTAATTGTTTTTTAATGTTTTCATATAGTTATGTCAATATCAAATTTAATTTAAATTAATGTACATTTCATGAACATGAAAAGACACATATTATTATTATTATTATTTTAAAAAAATAAAAAAATCCATGTTGGTGGATAGGAAAAAAAGAGTGAGATAGTTATAAAATGGAGATACTGTAGTTAATAATAATAAAAAAAGGTGAAAATTAATTATTATGAAAATTAATTTAAAAAAGAAAATAATTAAGTTTGAAAATGAGATAATTATTTCTGAATTGTCTTTGGAATTATCCCAAAAATTCATAAAATTATTTTAGGGTTTGATGATGTAGAGAAAGAACGTGTAGAATGGAGTGAGGAGGATGAAGCAGAATTTCAAATGCGGGGTTGCATTCTTGGGGGACGGTGTTTCTGGCAAAGCAGAAATAAATGGGGGTGACTGTTTCAATATGTCATTGAGTTGAACTCTAGTTTTGATAGTCAATCAGAGCTCCAACATGAGGAAGAGGAAGATGAGGAGAGATGCTGGGAAGATGGAACAGCTGAGGAGGGAAAAGGTTTCGGAAAGAGGGCAGAGGATTCTTCTGCAAATAGAAGAGTGAGGTTAGAGCCAGAGGCACTTTCCAAACAAGGAGATTTCAGGACTGGGTTTGTTGCAACTGGGATGTTGCACCACCCATGCCTGCTGGCAGTGGAGGTTGGGGCTTTGGCAGGGGTAGTCAGTATGGAGGCTCTTTCAATTGCACATCAGACTGCATCGGCTCTGCAAATTCTCCAAGAAAATGCACACAGATTACAGGTATACTCATGCACGCAACACACCCCCACACACTCACAATCACAATCTCTGTCATATGTCTTTCTTACTGCCAAACCACATCTCAACAAGGTTCTCTTGCAAGACTGGTATATGCTGTGGGTGGGAAGTAAGGTGGTCTACATTGCAGATGCATTGTGTTACAGACATGGATCCCTTCAAAGTTTGACTCAGTTTGATCGTGTTTCACTTTTGTTATTGTGAGACACTTTGTTCGATGCATTCAGTTCATATGGTATCTTGTAGACCAAACATATGAATGCATACATCTCAATAGAACCTTGGTCTGCTCTTCTGTGCATCATTGACTTGGAAGTCTCATATGACTACAAGCAAGACAATAGGCTCCATTAATGCAGACACACCTAACAAGGTTTGGGGTTTGAGGATTGGCAGGAAGCCCATGAGATGACAAAGAATAGTCTTTTCAGGACCAATGAGTCATTCTCTTCATCACTCGCAGCAGTGGCGTCACTTGAAAGATCACTGGCAGGTGCAAATGAGAAGTATCTTTACATGCAGGAACTTTGTGATTACGTTTCTGTTTTATGTGAATTCCTGCAGGTGAGACACTTTGTCCTCTCCGGCATCCTCCAAGGTTCTCTGTTTGGGGGGAGTGATGAGTGTTAGGCACACCCTGCTCACAAATCCACCCAATAAAGGGATTCAATTGCAGGGGCATTGAGGAATTGAGGCATTTGAATTACCTCTTCCATGTAGACACGAGAGGACTTGCTGGACTCAAGCTTATAGTCAATGTTGTCTCCCACAAGGGCAGTATACAGTGAGGGGACACTGACATATCAGGGTACTTATTATGCATGGAGACTTGGCTTAGATGCTTGTTTTCATTCATGACAGGATAAAGGACCCATAATCGAGGAACTGCAGGAGGCAATGCAAAGGCTTCATGAAGAGTGTGCCAATGCTCTTTTGGAGAGGCATGCTGCTGATAATGCTAATGAACTGACTGAAGTAGAAGCTGCTGTAAATGCTGCTAAAGTGGCATTTGCCAGGGGGGCAGGCACTGCCACTACAACAGCTGCAGCTGCATCTGCTGTCAAAGACAGAACCAGTACCATCCCAAAGCATAATGAGTTTGGATATGATCTAAACCTCCAGAAATGTCTGGAAACCAAACGACAAACACAGGCCCATGACCGCCGGCTGAAGTGAGCAGCAGAGCGAAGAATGGAATCTACCCAGAGGGAGGCTGCCAGTGCAGGGGTAAGACAATAAGTGGTCTAGGCTTAACTGGACTGCATATACTTTGCAGGCTATCAATATGCTTATAGAGTGTATATGGTGATTATGGGTTGCCAAGATGTGATGGGTGGGCACAGAGCCATCTGGATTCTAGAGTTAGTAGTTTTTGTGTGGCAATTGCAGTAATATGAAGCTTTTACTTGATCTGTGTGTGTGCATTGTTTGCAGAGAATAAAAGGAGAGTCTAGTAGTGAGGAAAGAGCATACAAGTCTGGACGACAAGAAATTTTACAGACAGCAGAAAGAGTGTTTGGAGATGCTTCTGAAGAGTATTCTCAGTTAGGAAATGTAAAGCAAAGACTGGAGGCCTGGAAACAAGATCATGGTACAGCTTACCAGGATGCCTATATGTCCCTCAGTGCTCCAGCTGTCTTTGCACCCTATGTCCGCCTTGAGCTCCTGCATTGGGATCCTCTGTATGGTAATGCTGGAATTGACAACATGCAATGGTAAGCATCTCTATTTAGGTCTGCATTAGTTTGCTTTGGTGTGCAGACTTAATTAGTGAAGGGTTGAAGAATACTTGCAGATGACATGTATTCTGGCAAGTGGGATTGAGTTCTTACATCAGTTTGTCATCACCCTTTTTTATGAAGTGGTTCCGTTTAGAAGATCCCCCATACCCCTCTTCATTACAGCAAATGTGTGACTAGATTAGTTTGAGGATAATGTGACACTTTTGTACCAATTTGAGGCAGGTTCATGCTTCTTTTTGACTATGGAATGCAAGTCAATGGCAAGAAAGTCGAGGAGGGAGATGCTGACATAAATCTGATACCGGAGCTAGTGGAAAAAGTGGCACTTCCTGTCCTCCACCATGAGATAGCACACTGCTGGGATGCCTTGAGCACAGAATGAAGCAAACATGCCATTGCAGCTTTCCAGGAGATGCTCATTTATGTTGATGTCTCAAGAGAGACTCTGCATGAGCTGCTTGCTGCAGCTCGTGCATGCATGGCTGAAGCAGTCTTGGCAGTAGACATAATGAATATGCTGTAGGTCCTCCCCCTCTTTGCTCTCTTGCTGCTCTGTGGGAGGTCAGGAAACAGTTGAAGAGTTGTGTGCAAAATTAAGGAGAATGTTTCAGTTATTGCAGAATGTCCAACTTGTGGACATGAATCAGTGGGTCATTGAGGTCTCAAAGGAATCAACTAGGGGGAAAAAAAAACAGTGTTCACTTTTAGATGCCAGTTTGTTTTTCTTCCACCAAGCCTATTTGCAAGTATTAGCTGCACTGGAGTTTGCCTCACAAGTCTAAAGGCTATCTTCCAACCTGTAGTCTTGCTGGAGTGTAGATTTGGGGTTGATGCTTGGATTTGCAGCATGGGAAGCAGTAATGAAGGGTAAAATAAAGTGGGAAAGGGCCAAGTATGTCAGAGGCCAGTGAGCAGTCTGAGACCAGAAAAAAAGGGTTGGACAACCAAATTTCACGCATCATGCGCTTTATAATCAGTTTTTTGTGGCCCCAAATGTCCACCTAAACTGTCTCATTGTGTGTGTGCTGGCATAACAATGGAAAAGTTGCCATCTTGGAGTCTTCAAGTGACAACTGCAGTTCCTCAAGCAGGGCAACTGGCAGCCCAGCAATTTGGAACCTCAGTACGCTTGCTGCAAAATCTTGGGTTATGGAAGCACATTTAGCACTAGATCAGCTGCTGTCAGCCAAGATCTTGGTCCATCTGCGAGTATTTGTTGCCCACAGTTCATGATGCTGTCATCTGCACTGAGCATGTACTGTCAGCTCTCTCTGGTGTCTGGGTTAGAGGAAGATCTGCTGAACTCAGGTAGGGTTCAAGTGGAACCTTGTGTCTACTCCATTGTGCAAGTCTTGAATTTTTCTCCTGTGGCATGAACCCTTGATGTAACAGTCCACCATGCTATTTGTTTTCCAGCATCACTGATTCAGCTTCCCTGTAGCTTTTTGCACAGGATTTTGCACACAGAAACTCTTGCGGGTTTCAACCTGCAGATTCTCTTGTGTTCTCTTCTCTAATTCTAGGTTTGTCTGTGGGATGTGCAGCCCAAAGTTGGCACCATTCATTGAGTACCTGATGAGCCTCACTACAGTCATAGAGGAGAGACATGATGGTGGGGCAAGCAGTGAGGACACCATGGGCCTAGCCCAGCAAGTGAATCGTCTGCTTGTGGATGTTAATGAATACGATCAGGCCTGACACTTGAGCAAACTTTTCCAGTTGAAAGAAGCATTGTAGTTCATGCTCATTATTTTTGTTTTCTCTATGGGCCTTGTCTCCTTTAATGCATTCATGACTCATAATGCAAGCAGTTTGAGGATAACAAAGTCCTTTTTTGTATTCAAGAGCTTAACCAACGGCACTGAAAATATTAGGTAACACCCAGAGACAGGTTCTGTCTGGTGATTATTCAGTAGCATTTTAGGGTTCAATCACAAAATTGGCAATAGCTTGAAGTGATGAAACAAGCTCTCACATCTGTCAAAGCCACCATGACACCTTACTTTTCCATTTGGTGGCCCAGTATTGTACCCATTCAAAGACTTCACTATAGAGGGTGGAGACACAGTGACTTCATTGTGCAAGCACAATTTTACAGATGGCCCTATAATAGAGGAAGACAAAAAAAAGTTTCACGATTCTGTACAGGTACAGCCAAAAACATAAAGGACTTCAACCAAGCAGCTGGCAAATGGTACAAAACTGTTGTGTACCAGGAACCAGTGTGGTTCTGTGTTAAGAGCCATTTTTTTGGAATTGATCAAATATGAAGGAGACAGATATGGTTCTGATGTTCCGATGGAACCTTGTTATTGAGATTTATGATTCGCAGTGCATTTCCTCTTTGTTCTGGGATTTTGAGTGCTGTACTCCAATTTGGTCTGGTGCATGATTTTGTTTTTTGCAGCACGTTTCTCTTTGTTTTGGATTTTGGGTGCTGGAGTCCAATTTGGTCTGGTGAATGATTTTGTTTTCTTGGATGCTCTCTCTCTCTCTCAGGGCACATGATGTCTTTTTGAAAGCAAAGTGAAAGAAGGTCTTTAACTTCTTTGATCCTCATGACAGTTTTCTTTGAAAATGAAGTGAAAGAAGAAGATGATGGTTCATGAATGCATGTAGATCCTGTCATTGATGTTGTCAATCATGCAGATCAGATCCAAGTAATTCAAAGCTGTTATATGAATGACCAGGCAGAGATTAAAACAGATTAAGACTGCCATTAGAGATCAATGTGATGCACATGAGCTCCTCTAGCATGTACTAGCATGTGTGGGACTAGCTAGTTTTGTGCTAGATAAGTGTGTAGCATGTGTGCAAGGACTAGTTTTTATGCAAGGATTTGGTGTTGGTGGTGGTGGCATGGCGGAATCTCAAACCAACCTCACACCTACCTGGAGCTGGTGGGTGCACAGTTAAAAAGAAAAAAGAATCCAAGCTCTGGTACCAGCTGCTTCATGTTTCAAGGGAGATAGATCACCCACCAGCTGCCAACCACTGGAAAGAATACAATATTCTTCATACCCAACTCCCGCAGTGGATCATCACGCGATTCACAATTTTTTTTGAATATTCATTCCCAGCGGGAATTTTGAAGGGCTGCCTATAATGTTTTAAGAACCCTCTCAAGATTGTGTGTGCAGCAGCAGCAGCAGCAATCGCTGAATGTTTTGTATGTGTGCAACAGTTGATGATCTTTACAGTGTGATCTTCTTGTTGCATACTTCTTACATGTACTTTCAAGCTTGTTGCACATTTGGAAAAACTGCAGCTGCAGTCGAAAAACATGAACAAGAATATGCAGTACATGGTGGTGTCGACTCATCATGCTGTGCCAAGGAATATCACCCACGTCGTTGCTTTACTGATCATATGGGTAACGACGTTTGTGCTTGGCGTGGTTTTCAATATGTCAGGCGGCCTGATGAGATCCGTTGTAGCTGCAGAAGGTCATGATCGTGAGGATCCGCGACTAGAGTCTGAATCGAAGAAAATGATATTCGAGACCCAAGAGATGAAGCTCCAGTTCACTGCAGACCTGCGAAAGGTCATACAGAAGTTTCAGATGATCAATGTGGAAGCGGGTGGCGCGGAGGAGCAGAAGGTTAGTGATGAGGTGAGTGAATATTGTCATGCACAACTACATGCCGCGTTCGCTGCAGTCGACAGGCTTGAAGCTGCTCAGGATCTATCGCGAGCAAACCAGGCGGAAGCTCTAAAGCTGGTGGACAGTGCGCAGCAATCCGTATCTAACTGCCGCCAATCTCTAATTCTCTCCGCCTCTCACCACCCCAATACCGTAAGCTTGCTGTTGAACCATCCATGCATCAGTTGATTAAAGTGATCTGTTGTTCCGATGGTCATGAAGCTCAGCTGTCTCGATCGACCCCGTTCCCCATTGCAGCCACAGATCATGAGCTGGGATCGGCTGTCGGTTAAAGGCTAAACGCTTGTCCTAAATGTTCCTGGAACCCTTGTCGGGAATCAAGCTCTCTCCAGCAATTAGCCGGATGCAGATCATGCTCTAGCTAGCTCATGTGGTTTTGTTGTCTACTGCAGGTTCACCACAACACAAACGACACTGGAGGAGACGAGGACTACGCGGATAATTGGACAAGTAGTACTCCCGTACTGCTGCAAATCCAAGCAGCTAGGAATTACTTGTATTGGCTTGCAAATCATGAGAGTGACAACAACACATCTTGGAAGTATAATCACAATTCCCACTCCATGCCAGCAGCTGATGCTGCTGCAGGCTCTCAATGTAAGACCTGCATTTTCCCTCCTCATGCTCTAAATCCTTGTCTGTCGGGTGTGCTGTTGTGCTTCCAAAAAACAATTTTTCTTTTTCTTTTTCTAAAGTACTGATCCATGATCTGCACGCAAAAATTTCAGTATCTCAGGAAGATGATAATAGAAGCAATGGTAGACAACAGTACTCGAGCCTAAGCGTGACCAGCGGGTGCACGGTGGTAGACGGAACAACATGCCAGTATTCCAGTTGTGCGAAAGGGACAGGGCTTGGTGCGTGTGCAATTGGGTATGCATCAGGAGTAACAGGAGGAGGGGGAGGCAGTCATGGCAAGAGCTATGTGGTGGTTTCTGATGAGGACAACGTTAAGAATCCTCCGCAAGGCTCTCTACGCTATGGCGTTAACTTGGGTGGTGGCTCAAGCTCAGGCTCAGGAGCTGGTGGTGTCTGGATAACCTTCGCTCGTGATATGATCATTGTTCTCAAGGACATGCTGTGGATCCGCAGTGCAACCACCATAGATGGCCGTGGCTACAATGTCACAATCACAAGTACTGCTGCTCCAATTGCTGCATAGAATAGAATCAAAAGATTGTCAATTCTAATACTATTCTATACTCCAAGTTTGATCTCACGTGTTTCATCAAATATACAAACAAGGAATGAATGTCCTGTCCTGTGCTGTTTGTGTTGTTGGAGCAATCTGGAAACTGATTAGCCACTTGGGGATGAATTGGGTGGCTTTTGGATTTTGATCGTCATCATCATCATCATCAGGCAAATGCATTGTTTTGAGTGGTGTTAGCAATGTGATACTGCACAACTTCCAAGTGAATGGAGTGGGAGAGAGTGATACCGTGCATATCTTTGCGGATTCTAGCCGTGTGTGGGTGGACCATCTCACATCCTTCGATGCAAAACTGGGCCTGGTGTCTGTTCTCCAAGGCTCAACTGATGTCACCATCTCCAATTCCGATCTCATGAACTCCAACTTCAACATGTTGCTTGGAGCTTCAGATGCTGACAAACAAGATCAAAACATGAGAGTCACAATCTTCCGGAATTGGTTCAAGGATTCCATGCAACGCATGCCTCATTGCAGGTATGATGTTATAATAGCTTGAAGGATTTTGGTTTCTTTAAGAGGATTTTTTGAAGATTATATTTTTTTGCATGGTGAAATATTTGAGTTTCCATAATTCTTCTTCTTCTTCTTTTGCCTTAAAATGCTTTTTAATGGAAATGGTAAAGCCGCAGTGTGACACACATCCCTTGTCTTTGTTGGTGATGGTTTTTCTGGTGGATGTTGTTTTGTACAGATGGGGCAAATGCCATGTGATCAACAATCTGTACACAAATTGGGGATATTATGCACTAGGAGCTCGTGTTCATGCCAAGATCATCTCAGAAAGTAATGTGTTTGTACCATCGAGACGAATGGAAGTCACACCATGGTTCAAGGGAGCTGGACCCGACTTTGATCAAAGTGCTTCAATCATAAGCTTGAACGATCTTTTAACAAATGGCAGCACCTTTCATCAATCCTTAGTTTACAATCCTTCAATGTCCATGCACCCATCTTATCCCCCTACTGCTCGGTATCCCCCAATCACCCCTACATCACAATTGTCATCACTTGTGAAAACTTGTTCAGGTGCTCTCTTTGGTCCAAAACTCAAGCTTTGCCTTTCTCATTCTCGCATAAACTGATGTACAAACTCTTGCTCCCCCATGTTTGCAACTACCAGTTTGCTTTGATTTGGCATGATATGGAAAACTAAGGTCCAAATTGTCCCTCAAATTGGTGTCCAATAGAGTATAGTTTGATGCCCCCCCACTTCCAACTTATTCTCAAACCAGCCAGTGTTCTTTTTTAGGATTTTCTTTTTTAAAAAATGTAGCCTAAGTGGCAATTGTTGATAGGAAAATTGGAAAATTGGTGATCATCCTTAAGAAGATTTGGCCAAATCTAGCTATGGACCAAATATGTAGCACAAATTTATAGTCGTCCTTTAATATATTTTGGCTACTTATTTACTTGAAGTGAATATGGCAATCTACAGATTTTTCCTACTTTTGCTGACTTCTCAGTGTTGAAATGCCCAAAAATAACTTCACTTTCAGATTTCTCATTTGAATTTTGGCAAAAAAAAAAAAACACTAACTCCAACCGGCAATAATCTTTTTTTCAAAAAATTTATGTTGTGTCATTGGCTAGCATCCTAAGAGGGACTTGGCATTAAATGGCGACAAGTTTCAAGAACATTTAAATGGTTATATATATATATATATATATATTCAAAATGCTACCAAAATAAAATCAAAGTTCACATGTGATAACCAAAAAAAAAAAGCATGGGTGCAAATGCAATAAAAGGATCCATGGGCTACAAGGTTAAAATTCTTTCCAAGGATTGTATTTGACACATGGCATACTTGTGTTGGTCAATTTTTCTAATTCATTTTTCATAGCTAGTTTACAGTTGTGTTTTGAATATAATTACTTTTTACCATATCTTGGTCTATATCATTTATATATAATGCATCTAGGCTTTAAATAACACAAAAATGAATAACTTTTATTAAAAACACATTTTCAAAATTCATAATTTTCAAGCGAAAAACACGTTTTAAACAAATATGTTCAAATGTGTTTAAAAATGAATTTTCCCATTTTCAAGTGCTTTTGCTTTTATAATCATCAATGTTAAGATCCTTTTCAATTTTGAAAAGGAATGGTGCACATTTGACAACAAAAAAAAACGTTTGAAAAGAAAAACCAATGTCTCAATTGCTTTGAACATGCAAAAGGAATCTTGAAACATCATCAATTTGTATCAAGTTTTGAGCAATGAAAAATTTTATAAGTAATGGAACTTAAAAAGGAAAAGAAATTGAAAATCCAATTTATTATTTTTTTTTCATGATTTTTCAAAATATAAAATTACATATGTAAACAATCATTACACACTTTGTGGCCCCTTTTATTGTGTTGCACCCACATAGAGACTTT